>C687J35174_10010961_pt1 | contig 11200 bp, 7 predicted proteins | sample RifCSPhighO2_01_FD_35174 | JGI IMG/M metagenome (IMG submission 35174) | reverse complement strand
TTGGACAGCCGAAGGCTGGCCCGAGCCGCTATGCGGCGAGGGTGAGCCCCAGGGAGGGGGCGAACAAAATCATATTGATTGTTCGGCGGGTTTGTGGCGTCCATCCCTGGACGCCACCCCTGCGGGGCCCGCCTCTGGCGGCCCAAAATCGCTCCCGGCGATTTTGTCGCTTTGCTCAACCCACCCTGCATCATGAATTGTTAGAGGTTCCCATAAGAAGAAACTAGAGCGTATAAGGTCAGGTTGAGCCACCCCTTTGTAGCGCGGGCTACACAGGCCAATGCGTAACCCATGGGTATCGGCTATTGACGCTATTTTAGAGGCTTTCAAGGTGGTGCCATTTAAGAATAAATAGGCTTGACAATTCAAACCCCCCTCTTCAACATGTAGCGTAGTTTTCAAGCTGTAAGATATCTGGAGAGGGGTGGGGCATACTAAGAAGAGAATTCGGGCACATAGGCATAGAACAAGTGTGTAGCCGTTACTAAAACGAAGAAGCCGTAGCCGAGGAAAACTTCAATCCACCTACCACTTTCACTGGCCTGTATTCTAAAGCCATTTCTACGCGCGTCTTTCTGAATACTCCACCTCAAAATTTTTGGGGGTCCGGCAAAGATTTAAAAAGTCTCGTCAAAGAATTTTATCAGCCGTTTAGATTTTAGTAAGTTGCTAATAAATTAAGTTCAGTCTTATAAATTGCTAGTTTTTTATGGAGGAGGAGTGGGAATGAAATATCTCACCAGATTTCTGGGTGCACTTGTCGTGGCGTCCCTGTTACCGGCTACCGCCCTGGCCACCAACGGCATGTTTCTGATCGGCCACACGGCCAAATCCGTGGCCATGGGCGGCGCCGCCGTCGCCTTCCCGCAAGATGCGATGTCCGGCGCGACCAATCCCGCCAGCATTGTCGAGCTGGGTCCGCGGGCTGATATCGACGCCGCGTTTTTTGTCCCCAGGGCCGCGGCAACTCTTGGCGCGTTCACTGCAGAGAGCCACGGTGATTTTTATTTGATGCCCGCCATGGGGCTGGTCATACCCATTGATTACGAAACCGTGATGGGCTTCAGCGCCGTCGGCGCGGGCGGGGGTGGTAGTCGCTACAACAGTAATCTTTACGACTTGGCAACCTCAGGCTTCCCTACTGGGGGAAATAATACCGGCAATGTCGGCGTCCTTCTGATGGTAATGCAGATGAATCCCACGCTGGCCCAGAGGATCAACGACACAAACACAATCGGCGCCTCGCTCGTCATCGGCGTGCAACAGTTCCGGGCATTCGGCTTGGGCAACTTCACGACCTTCACTACCAGCCAGAATTCCGCCAACATGACCGACAGAGGCAGTGAATTCACGTTTGGATATGGCCTGCGTCTCGGGTGGCTGGGCAAAAAATACGAGGAACAGGGACTTACCCTGGGCGCGGTGTACACCACCAAGACCTACATGAAGCCTTTCGATCGTTACAGCGAGCTGTTCGCGGAACATGGCGACATTGACACGCCGGGTAATGTCGCCGTTGGCGCCGCCCTGAAAATCAGCCCAAAGGTTACCGTGGCGATGGATATCGTTCGCTATTACTACTCAGAAGTTAAGTCGATCGCAAATCTGGGGCCCACCACCTCAGGCCCGGTGTTCCCCACCAGCAAGGCTGAAAATGGCCTCGGCGAAGACGCGGGCCTCGGATTCGGCTGGAGCGATCAGACTGTCTACAAGCTGGGGGTGCACTACGAACGCAACAGTAAATGGATATACCGCGCGGGCTGGAACTACGGCAAAAGCCCGATCAACGAGGACCGGGAGATCGCCTTCAATATCGTGGCGCCGGCCACCGTGCAGCATCACGCCACCCTGGGCGCCACCTACAAGCTCAGCAAGAACTACGAACTGAACACCTCTTACATGCACGCCTTCACGTTTACACAGTCGGGACCGACCTATATCGGCGGCAGTGGCAGCATCAAGATGATGCAGAATGCCGTCAACGTCGGTTTCGGGTTCACCTTCTGAGGGAAAGGAATGGACACAATGCAGACACTGAACCCTTTTAATAATCCCTCATTTCAGCAACAGACATGTCTGCACCTTCATGGAAGGCATCCGCGATATTATTATATTGATTACGAGGTATCGGTATGAACAGGCTCACTGAAAACAGCACACATCAAGTTCACGCGCGCAAGCCCATCATGGCCGCGCTCCTGGTGGCTGGAATCGCATCTTTTGACGGCGCCCAGGCGGCGCTCACCACCGGCACCATGCTGAACTTCAGCAGCGGCGTAAGGGGCTGCTTGGTGGGCGGGACATTTCCCAGCAACTGCCTCTTCGGGCTTACAACTGTCACGTCCGGATCGTATTTCGGAATGGATACAGATGGCGATTTCACCGCCGAGACCGGTGAACGAACGCCCATCACCGCGACAGGGCCCATCGTATACAACGCCACCTCGCTGGCCACCGGCAGCCACTCCCTTGTCATTAACGGTTCTGAAAACCCGGCGTTCGATATCTGGGAATTCTTCGGCAACACCGGCATGGACTACATCCGTACCGCGCCAACCGTCGTCAACGACGCCGGCGCCACGAAATTCCTGGGCTTCAGCGGCTGGACCGTGACGTGGAATTCCATTGCCACCATCCCCATGAATGCCGGGTCCTGGAGCACGGGAACCGGGTTTTTTAACGGGGGTGAAAGCACGGCCCGCATCGTCTGCGCCACCGCGGGCTGCAACAACGGCGAGGCGTTTACCTTGGATTACTATGCCACCGTGCCCGTGGGCGACCCTTCCGGGTTTGGCGGTGTTAGATACAACTTGTTCCTGGTGGGCAATATCGTTCAACCCGGGGCGCTCGCAACCAATGCCACGGCGATCACACCAGGGACTACGGCCGTAGCCGTGGGTTCGGCAGACGGGCGCATCAACACCGCCAACCTGACCGCTCAAGGGATACCGCTCGACCCCAATTATCATGCGGTCTCGCTTTTTTATGACTTTAACGTGACCACCGCCACGGGTAGCGCCAATGTCGTCATCCCCTTGTCGCAGAAAATACCCACCAGCCCCGTTTGGCGCATCGTTAATCCCGCTACCGGCGTCTGGAGGACATTCCTGGAAGATGTCAACAATATTGTCAAATCGGCGACGGGCACATCGGACGCCTGCCCGGCGCCCGGTGCGGTCGCTTACGCCGCACCGCCCACGCCCGGACACTTCTGCCTGCAACTCACCATTCAGGATAACGGGGCCAACGACAACAACGCCACGGCCGGCACGATCTCGGATCCGGGCGGCATCACCACGGGAACACCAGCAGTGGCGCTTGCGGACACACGCACCAGCTCCACCGTCGGGTGCAGCCTGAGCCAGCAACCGGTGACGCTGAAGGACAAGGGCGACTGGCTCGCGGTGTTTGGTTTCATTGCCTGGCTTGGAATGCTTTTCCGGCGGCGCCAGCGCGCTGAATAGCCGTTTTACTCCCTGGATCGGCGGCGCTGTCCTCGCGGGCAGTGCCGTATTTTTTTCGCCTCAGGCCGGTTATTGGCTGGCGGGGCTGATGCTGTTCTGGCCGCTGGCAGACCGCCACTGGCAAGCGCCGGTCATCGTCCGCCACCGAAAAAATATCGCGGCCTGGGCCATTCTGGTGGTGGCGATCGGCGCGTTCCTGGCCTGGCAGCCGCGGTACCTGGGGTTTGCCGTCTCGACCCTGCTGCTGGCCGCCCTGCCGGAGGAATGGTTCTTCCGCGCCTATTTCATGATGCGCCTGGGCACGGGGTGGCGGGCCAATGTGTTCACCTCACTGGTTTTCGCCCTGCTTCACGGACTGACATGGGGACCGACAGCCGTTTTGGTTTTTTTTCCCTCGCTCCTGTTCGGATGGCTGTATCAGCGTACCCGGGATCTCGTTCTCTTGGTCCTGGTACATACCCTGTCCAACTTGTTTTTTGTTCTCTTCCTGGCGGATTCACTGACTACATGGTTGAAACTATCTACTGTATAATTCTCATCAAGAAGGAAATTATGCTTAACAGTCGGGGAATCCACAAAGTGCGTGCATCCGACATGGTTGACTTAGGTGACTCTGAAATGGTTATTAAATCGCATAGTAAATTCGGGTTTGTGGCAGCGTTATTACTCTCCACGTTGTTTATTACCTCCACGCCGGGAATAGCTGAAGAAACCAAGGCCGCTGATCCCGATTCCAAAAGCGAAAAAGCCGCTGACATGCCGGCAGTGCAACTCAGGGAAACTGAAAAGGATGATGCCATTCAGAAGCCGGCTGGACCCGGAATTGGAAAGGCCGCTGACACACCGGCGGCGGACATTCAGGAAACTGACAAGGGTTACGTCATTCAGGCGGGAGATATTCTGAATATTTCGGTCTGGAGAGAAAACGATCTGCAAAAGGACGTGGCCGTGCACCCCGATGGCGGTATCAACTTCCCATTGGCGGGACAAATCATCGCGACCGGGAAAACCATCTACCAGCTCCAAAACGAATTGGCAACCAAACTTGCCAAATTTGTTCCCGACCCGATGGTAACGGTTTCGATCAGGCAGGTACAGGGCAACAAGATTTACATTATCGGCAAGGTCAGTCGTCCCGGAGAGATTGTCACGAATCGCAATATAGACGTCATGCAGGCTTTGAGCGTCGTGGGCGGTCCCACGCCTTTTGCCTCCGTGAACAAGATAAAGATTCTACGCCGCGATCAAAATGGCGAGATGAAATCGATTCCCTTCCGGTATTCCAGCGTGGAGAAAGGCAAGGACCTGGAGCAGAACATCATCCTGCGCGGTGGCGACATCGTGATCGTGCCATAATGCGCTCAGTCGCCACAAAAGATGTTGGTTAAATCTTGAGGTTGAGCTTGCGCGCCAGATCGTAGAAAGTCGGGCGGCTGATGCCCAGCAGGTCGGCGGCCTGGGCAATCTTGCCGCTGGCATGGTTNAGCGCCCGCAAAATAGCCTCGCGNTCCGCCCGCTCGCGCAGATCCCGCAGGCTGAAGGACCGGCTGTTTTCCGTTGCCGTATCCAGTTCCAGATCCTTCGCGGCAATCTGCTTGCCTTCCGCCATGATCACTGCACGTTTGACACGATTCTGGAGTTCACGGACATTCCCCGGCCAGGCATAGTTCTCGAGGGCCATGAGCGCGTCCTTGCTGAAGGCACGCTTGGGTTTTCCTTCCTGCCGGCAAAAATTCTCCAGCAGCGCGCGCGCCAGCAGCAGCGTATCGCCCGGACGGTCCCGCAGCGGTGGAATGGCGATGATCACCCCGCTGATACGGTAGTACAGGTCTTCGCGGAATGCGCCCGCCTTGATCTTCGCGGGCAGATCCTGATGGGTGGCGCCGATCACGCGTACATCGACGGCAATTTCCTGCCGCCCGCCGATGCGTTCCACCACGCGCTCCTGCAGGAACCGCAACAGTTTCGCCTGCAAGGCCATCGGCAGGTCACCCACTTCATCCAGGAACAGCGTGCCGCCGTTGGCGTATTCGATCTTGCCGGGCGTTTGTTTGACGGCCCCGGTAAAGGCGCCCTTTTCATAGCCGAACAACTCGCTTTCGAGCAGCGTCTCGGGGATGGCCGCGCAGTTGATGGCGACGAAGCGCCCCTGCGCGCGGGCGCTCAGCGTATGCAGCGCGCGCGCCAGCAACTCCTTGCCCGTGCCGCTGTCGCCCTGGAGCAGAACGGTGACATCCGAGGGCGCCACCTTTTCCACCGTGCGGCACATCTGCATCATGCCCTCATTACAGGTGATGACGCCCTCGAGCGGGGATTCGTGTTGATGAATGAGCCGGCGGTTTTCCTCCTCGAGCTCATGCACGCGCACCGCGCGGTTGACGATCATGCCGAGAATCTCGGCGTCAATCGGCTTGTGGTAAAAGTCATAAGCGCCCATGCCGATGGCGCGCACGGCGTTGTGCCGGTCGTTGTTGCCTGTTACAACGACAACCTTGGTATTGGGTCTGGCGCCGAGGATCTGCTCCAGAGTCGCCAGGCCCTCGCTGCTGCCGTTGGCGTCCGGCGGCAGGCCCAGGTCGAGCGTCACCACGGGGGGTTGATGCTTGTGCAGTTGCTGCAACGCGTCTTCGCGGTCGCCGGCGACCAGAACATCGTATTTTTCAAAACACCAGCGCAACTGGCTTTGCAGCCCGGGGTCATCCTCAACCACGAGCAGTTTTTTCTGTACCTCGTTCGTCACGTAATTACTGCCTCTGGCGGGCGGCGCTTTGATGGAGCATGTCTTCCCTGCGGCTTCGATCGTCATAGGGCAGACGGATGCGGAACGTGGTTCCCTTGCCAGGCGCGCTCACGACCTGCACGTCACCGCCGAGCGAGCGCACGTACTCGCGTGTCTCGTAAGCGCCGATACCCATGCCCGCGCCATTCTTGGTGCTGTCGAAGGGCCGAAACAGGCGCTCACGGAGAAAACTCTCGTCCATGCCGCAACCTGTGTCCTCGATCTCGATGGTCGCCACGTCGCCGTTCTTTCTCCCGCGCACGGCGATCGTGCCGGTTTCGGGCGTGGCATCGTAGGCATTCTGGACGATATGACCGATGACCGCCAATAACCGGTCTTGGTCGGCCATGACCAGCGCCCCGGCGAGATCGCAGTCAATGACCGGCGCGGGCCGGCCCGCCNATGGCGAGTGGACGATAGNGCTCAGCAGCTCTCCTAAATCCACGGGCGCGGGCGGACTGGCCCGATGACCACCGCTACGCAGATGGGCCAGCAGACGGTTCATTTTGGATACCGAATTTTCCACCGTGTGGATGGCATCCTGCATGAACAGCGGATTGTGTTTATGACGCGCGGCGTTCGATACCACCAAAGACAGCTGCGCGATGAGATTCTTGAGATCGTGCACCACGTAGGTTGACATGCGATTAAATGCCTCGAACTGGCGCGCCACCACCAGCGCCTGCGAGGCCTCGTATTGGGCCAGGCAACTCGCCGCTTGCCGGCCGGCGGTCTTGAGCAGATCGCAATCCTCCCAGTTGAAGTGGCGCCCGTGCGCCTTGGATTGAGCCAGGATTACAAAACCCGATAAGTCATGTTCAATAATCAAGGGCACCACCAACCAGGCATTGCGGATATCGCGCAACCAGGCAGGGATTACCAGCGAGTGTACACCGTGTAAAGCCAGCCGTGCCCCTTGTTCATGCTCATCGAGATTGATCACCCATTCCCGCTGTTCAAGCAAGCGGGCAAATGCGCCCTGCGTGGCCTCGACCGCGCCCCCGGCTGGCGGCATGTTCCAGCGCGCCACCTCCTCGAAGCTTGTGCCGCGCCGCATCCAAAGCGTTGCGCCGGGGCTGCCGATAATCTGCGCCATGGCGCGAATGACGCGCACCGGGAGCGGCGCATCGGGGTCATGGGTTGACAGGGTATGGATAAACCGCAGCCACTCTTCCCGGTAATCGTACTTGTACCGGAAGAAATGCTTGTTGATCAGCACGCGCAGCCTGGCGCGCAACGGACGGGAAAAAAACAGAATCAGCAGGACCAGGACAGCGGCGAAAAGCAACGAGGCCTGCGCCACGCCACCCCAGCTTCCCCCGGCTTCGCGCACGTAGTAACCGCCAAAACCCATCATCACGAGATAAACGCCGGCAAAGAAAAGCGCCGTCGTGTGAAAGACGATTCGGCGGGAAACAACGATATCCGGCGACCAGTGCGGATCCCGCGCGAGCGCAAAACCGATCACCGGCACCACGCAGGCGTTCACAAAACCACGGGCGTCCCACAACGAGGGGTCGATCCGCTGGAACATCAGCGCATCGGCGTAGAGATAGAAGTCGTAAACGAATATGCCGCCCAGGCCCAGACAGAGATACTTGATGGCTCGCATGGCCTCGGCGCGCGTATTGCGAACCAACTGTTCGATCAGCACGAGGCCGACGGTTGCCAGCAGGAGATAAGCCCCTATCGCCACGTCTACGCTGTCGAACAACACCAGGCTATATCCGCCAACCCCCTGCAAAAGGGTCAGGCCTGACGCAACACCCACCAGCACATAACTGACGCGCGAAATCCGGCGCAGTCGTTTGTCCGGAATTTCGGGATCCCGCTGTCCGAGCGCCAGGAAGGCGACGAGAAATTGCAGCAGTGCGAGGTCGCGCACCAGCTCAAGGATCTGAGAAACAAGGATCGAGGAAGAAACGGCGGATTGGTAAGCGGCCACGGCCGCCCATGCGGCACTGGCCATCGCCGCGCCGGTCAACCAGCGCTTTTGCGTACGGCCATGGCCCCCTGTTAGCAGAACCATCGACAGTATGAGAAAGGCAACTGCCCCGGTTACGTAACTTATAAAGCCGATATTACTAAGCACGGGCTATAACAGTCTCCAATGAACGGAAACTCCCCACGGGGGGCCCTCTCCTCCACGCTTAACGGTCATCGTCCAGGATTATTGTGTTGCGCGAGTCCGATGCGCACGCCCTTTCAACTTCAGGGCCATCAGAGCAGTTACACCGCTATTACAGCAGCGGCGCGTCCATGCAGGTCATCATCCATGCAGCAGTGGCATTTAAAGCCTTTGCCTCACCATTTTCCCAAGCATCCTGCTTTACAGCACTTAATTTTCCCGCGTTTTCTAAAATAAATGGTTGAGATTTAGAATGTTAAATCTTCCGACACTTTTATGTCAACCCATTCACCGTCGCTTGCTGAGGCTGGCGGTAGGAAGTAACCTCTACAACAATTAAACACATTATTAGGATAGTGACATAACATTATGAAATAGATAAGTATTCCACATTCTCTAAAGATAGGGTTTTAAAATTCATTTCAGGGCAATTGTTTCAGAGTAGAGCGTGCTTCATCGATTCCCGTGTAGTTGACATTGTCACCTACAGACTGGGCGAGATGTGTCTTGGCCTTGGCATTATCACCCTTTCTAAGATAAGCCATTCCTAGATGGTACTGGAACACAGCAACATTCGGAGATGCTTTTACCGCCTTTTCAAGCAGCAATATCGACTTATCCAACTCGCCTGATTTGTAATAAACCCAGCCCAAGGTATCCAGGAAGGGCGGAAAGCGTGAATTTTCAAAATCTTGCGACAATTCCCTTGCGCGCGCAATACTCTTTGGATCTCCTTTATGATCGACAAGGATCGAGGCTAGATTATTGGCCACTACATTATTAGAGGGGCTATGCTGCAATACACGTTCATAGGAAGCAATGGCATTGGTGATATCGCCGGTACGCTCATAGGCTTCCGCCAGAAGAGACAACAGCCCTATATCGTCCGGCATTGCCTTCAAACCCTCAAGATAAACCGGAATAGCTGCCTTGAACCCTCCATTCAGTCGCTCCATATTGGCGAGATGACGATACAGTTGGCTCCATTTAGGATTAATTGCCACAGCTTTCCTGATTTCCCGTTTGGCGTCATCATATTTCTTTTGCGACATGTAGACTTCGCCCAGAAGTTCGAGGGCGACAATATTATTAGCGTCGGATTCAAGGATTTTACTCAAACGCGCGATAGCTTTGTCTGGCTTTCCTTGCATCACACGAGTATTAACAATCAAAGCCAGTGTCTGATAGTTGTTCGGTGATTTTATCAGTGCGGTTTCAAACTCCTGTATTGCCGAATCGTATTTCTTCTGTTCAAGGTACAGCTGGCCCATCAACTGATAACTCAGCAGGTCATCCGGATAAATCTTCTTTATTGTTTCAGCAACTTTTGCAGCTTCGCCATGCTTACGCTGCTTCCATAAAATATCTCCCTTCGTCAATAATGCCTGAANATTGTTAGGTGAAATGGCAAGAATGTTATCAATTTGCTTGATCGCCGCATTACTATCCTTCTTGTAATTATTCAGATATCTGACAAGTGAGAGTTTCGCATCAATATCCCTTGGGTTCTCTGCAACCGCCTTTTGGATGTTGTCATAAGCCAACTCAGGCTCGTTATTGAGTAGGTGTGCCTGGGCTAGCAAAACAAGTGTTTCGGCTGAAGTGGGTTGATCCTTCAAGACAGCGCGTATCGAGACAATGGCATTCTTGATGGAATTCTTCGACAAATCGATACTGGCTTGCATTAATAATGCATCACTATCCCTCGGATTGACATCAAGCACTTTTTTAATTAATTTTCCCCCTTCCTGAATTTGTTGCTTAGTAATTAGTATTTTGGCCAAATTGACGCTGGCCTTGAGACCTTCGGGTTTAGTGCCCTCTTGATCAATGATTGTTTTATACACCGACTCCGCCTCAGTCAGACGATTGGTATGCACGTACAATTTGGCTAAGGCATTGCGCAGTTCGTTCGATTCTTTATTAGCCTGAATAGCGCTCAATAATTCCTTTTCCGCTACGGCTAGACTCCGTTTCGCGGCGAGAAAGTCGGCCAGCAAAAGACTTCTCAACGGCTCGGTTGGTTTTTCTTTCACGACTTCGCGCAGGAGATTTTCGGCCTTGTCGAGTTGATTCGTAGTCACATAAAATGTGGCCAATGTCATCTTATGGTCTAATTTTTTTGGCTCAATGGAAATAACTTCCTGTAATAGTTGTTCAACTTTATTCGCATCGCTTGCGGCCGAATGGAGTCTCGCTAATTGGACGCGAAGTTCTATGTTTTGTTTATTTTTTTCAAGGCTCCGCTGTAATACTTCTATGGCCTTCCTTCCCTCACCCTGCCTCTGATATAGGTTCGCCAGGAGGCTCACGGCACCAGCATGTCCTGGATTCTCGTCCACAATTTTTCTGACATTACTGATCGCCTCACCAATCTTTTCCTGCCTAGCCTGAATTGCCGCGCTCAACAACCGGCCTTCCACATCATCAGGCTGAAGCGCCAATATCTTCTGCATCATTTCAGTGGCATTTTCGATGCTTCCAGCGAAAAGATAAATCTTGCCCAGTCTGTTCCGGGCCTCGATATGGTTGGGATCCAGTTCGACCACTTTGTTATACCTGGCAAAAGCCTGTTCCCAGTTTTGTTTCCTTTCTTCAATCTCTCCGGCCAGAAAATAGGCTTCAACATGTTTAGGGTCGATTTGCAGGACATTCTTCAATTCAATGCGGGCCTTGTCATAGTTTCCCTGGTCAAAGTAGACCTTGGCTTGCTCGAGGTATTTGGCCTTGCGCTGCTCTGCCCCTCCGCACCCGGCAACTGATAGGACCGCAATAAACAATAAGGCAACGTTCAAAGTTCTGGTCTGAAATTTCATTTATCCTCCAAGG
>C687J35174_10010959_pt1 | contig 11201 bp, 16 predicted proteins | sample RifCSPhighO2_01_FD_35174 | JGI IMG/M metagenome (IMG submission 35174) | reverse complement strand
TGGAAATATTTAAAATGAGGAGATTCCTCAGAAGAATTTTCCGTATTGGACACAGGAGAAAATACGCTTAATGTCCGCCCGCCACGACTTGAACGTGGGACCCTCGAGGTATAAGCTCGATGCTCTAACCAACTGAGCTACGGGCGGATTTTTACATGCTACCATATTACTTATGGATCTTTCTAACTTAGTAGATCTCTCAGCTCTGGGAGTATTTCTCATCTTCTGGATTACTTCATTTGTGATCCTCTATCACTTGGTGCGTTTCGGCATTGGTACTCTGCCGAAAAAGCTCGGAGCAGTGTTTCTCATAGGCAGCGTACTCTTATTTACTCTGACACTTGTGGCTTATTTAAACTTATGACAAGGGAATTACTATCCATTTTTAAAGAATCCCGTGACAGCTTCGAAGGACAAGAGCCGGGAGAAAATGTGATCCTCCTTATCCGCCGCCACCCCTTCACTATCATCGTCCCCTTACTATTTATCTTCCTCTTCTCGCTTATTCCACTCCTCGCTTGGCAAGTCATCAGCGGAGAGATTATGAAGAGGGGCTGGAGCGACTTATTCTTTTTCGCCTCCTCTATCTGGCTACTCTTCTTCTGGATCCTAGGTTTCTACCTCCTTACTCTCTACGCCTTAAACACAGTGATAGTCACGCACAAGAGAATTATTGAGAGTGAGCAGGAAGGATTTTTTCGGAGGAAAGTTTCCGAGCTTCACATCTACCGCGTGCAAGATGTCTCGGTAAGGACTCACGGCTTCTTCCAAACCTTACTCTCCTTCGGCGATGTAAGCGTCCAGACTGCGGCAGAGGCAAGAGAGTTCAACTTCTACCAGATTGCCCATCCTGAGAAGGTAAAAGATATTATCATGAAAGCTGTTTCTTCCCAGCGCTCGGGCTTGAGGTTGGACTAAATGCATGTGGAAAACTTAAGTGACAGCAGCCCTCTGTTTGCTAGAATTAGATAAGGGTCTAAACAACCTTAACTAATCAAATTATGCTTCACAAATTAGCCTTCATCCTCCTTGTTATCGGCGGACTGAACTGGGGTCTTGAAGTCTTGGGTTACGGAGTAGCGAGCTTCCTGCCGGCAAACATTTCCATGCTGGTCTATGTCTTGGTAGCTCTCTCGGCCATATACGAAATCTTCGCTCACAAGAGCATGTGCCGCGCCTGCAACCCGCAAGGGTCGATGATGTAATAACTGATAAAGTCTTAATAGGAAATCCGCCCTCGGGCGGATTTCCTATTTTAAAGATCGAGAAATTCTTTCAATGTCAAACCGGCTTGCTTGATAATTTTACTCAAGAGACTCCGATCGATATCTCTGCTTCCATGCAATGGAATTTGGGTTACTTTCTTAGTAAGAGGATGTCTAAGAACATAATGACTGCCTTTAGTATATAAAATCTTAAAACCGCCTCTAAAAAGCTTGCGAAGCACCAAACTACCTTTCAGAATGGGAAGAATACTCATGCAATATGAGTAAACTGCTTGTGTTTGATCTGAACAACACCTTCCTTTTCCGCGTCGATGATCACCTGAGCCTCAATCATCCCCTCTATAGCTTCTTTAATCATTTTCTTAGCTTCTGCAAGATTCTTTCCTTGAGTAAAGGCGCCTCTTACACCCCGCGCCACAACCACATATCCACCGGCATCTCTTGCAGGCGTAAAGACACAATCATAAATGCCGTAGTCAGTCTTAATCTTTAGTACTTTCTTAGCCATATATGTATTGTATTACGAATCAGGAAGACTTTCCATTCAGGGCTGATGCTCGATGTCCTTCTTCTTCTTGGGCATGATGCCGTGAGCGACTAGGATCTCTTCAAACTCCTGTTGCTCGATCACTTCCTTATCCACCAGTCTGGTGGCGATGGCATCCAAAACTTTCCGGTAATCCTTGATAATCTTTTCCACCTTCTTCATCGCCTCATTCATAATCTTCGAGACTTCAGAATCAATGAGTGCTCCAACCTCTTCAGAATATTCTTTGTCCCCTAATCCAATACCATAGATGGGCTTACCACCCAGACTCTCAAGCGCGATAGGACCAAGCTTGTCCGACATGCCATACTTGGTGACCATATCGCGGGCAAGGGCGGTAGAAACTTGTAGATCGTTTGACGGTCCAGTAGTGATGTCATTATATAAAGCTTTCTCCACCACATAACCTCCCAGAGCAACCGCGATGTCGTCAAGGAACTCTTTCTTCGACTGAAGCTTCTTCTCTTCTATCGCCACTTTATATACATAGCCCAAGGCCCTGCCGCGCGAAATGATAGAAATTTTGTGCACCGGATCAGCATAAGGAAGCACTGAGGCGACGAGCGCGTGCCCTGCTTCGTGGTACGCCGTAAGTTCCTTCTCCTTCTTCGAAAGTATGTGAGATCTCCTCTCCGGACCAAGGATCACCTTCTCTATCGATCGGATAAGATCGAATTGGGAGATCTTGGTGCGATTCTCGCGTGCCGCGAGAATCGCACCTTCATTCATAAGCGAGTAGAGATCAGCGCCGGAGAAGCCGGGGGTGCGCTCCGCTATAACCTTGAGAGCCACATCTTCGGCGAAAGGCTTCTTCCTCGCGTGTATGCCTAAGATCTCTTCCCTATCCTTCCTGTCCGGCAAGTCCAGAGTGACGCGACGGTCGAAGCGTCCTGGACGCAGAAGCGCCGGATCAAGCACATCCGGCCTGTTGGTGGCCGCCATCACTATCACCTTCTCATTGGGCTCGAAGCCGTCTAACTCTACCAAGATCTGGTTTAAGGTCTGCTCACGCTCATCGTTCCCACCTCCCACTCCCGTGCCACGCACCCGTCCTACTGCATCTATCTCGTCGACGAAGATGATAGCCGGTGCAGCGCGCTTAGCCATCTGGAAGAGGTCTCGCACTCTTGATGCACCCACTCCCACAAACATTTCTACGAACTCAGAACCGGAGATAGAGAAGAATGAGACACCCGCCTCCCCCGCTACAGCTCGTGCAAGCAAGGTTTTACCAGTACCCGGCGCGCCCATAAGCAAGATCCCCTTGGGAATCCGCGCGCCAATATCTAGAAACTTCTTCGGATTCTTCAAGAAGTCTACAATCTCGCGGAGCTCTTCCTTCGCCTCCCGGGCACCGGCTACATCCTTAAACGTCACCTTCTGAGACAGGTCGCCGGGAGTAGTAAGCCTTGCCTTGGACTGTCCGAAAGTGAAGGCTTGCATGCCAGCGCCCTTCACCTGCCTCGTGAGAAACCAGAGGAAGAAGATGATGAACAGGATGGGTAGGATGATAGGAGCAAGCGANGCGAAGTAGTAGAGAAAGCCTTGATTGTTCTCGACAGCGATCTTTACCTTAGCTAGTGCAACGGGGCTGACATCATAATTCTTGAGTGTAGTGGAGAGAGCAGTGCTGGTCTCCTTGAGTGCCACCTTCTCACTGCCGTCATTGTAAGTAATGTTGAGTTTATCGCCGACAACCTTGATCTCTGAAACCTCGCCTACCTCCACCGCACGAGCAAGCTCTGAGAGAGAGATCTCTTGTGTCTTCTTGGTAACGCCGGTAAAGAATGAGTAAGCGCTAGTGAGTATGAAGAAAATGATAATAGCGAGGAAAGCTTGGTAGAGAGGACCTCTGCCCTTGGGCACTTTCTGCCGCGACTTCTCTATAATGATCTTCTTGGTCTTCTTGAGTTGGTCTTGCATCTGTCGCATTATAAGTGTTATGACCACGTTTGCCAATAATTCCAAAGCGCGCTTCGATTATGAGATCTTGGAGAAGTTTGACGCGGGTCTCGAGCTTCTCGGCACAGAGGTGAAAGCGGTTAAGCTTGGGGAGATAAACTTGCGAGGAGCGTTTATAGCCGTACGGGGAGCGGAAGCCTTTCTCATCGGTGCAGATATATCCGCCTACCAGCCCAAGAATGCTCCAGCGGATTATGACGCTACGAGACCCAGAAGACTTCTCGTGTCGAAGGCGGAGATCATAAGACTGAGAGATGCCGAGCAGACAAAAGGCTTGACAATAGTGCCTCTATCGGTATATAATAAGAGCAGATTTCTCAAACTTTCACTCGCTATCGCCCGCGGCAGAAAGAAGTATGACAAACGCCAAGCGATCAAGAAGCGAGACACGGAAAGAGAAATCAAGAGAACATTGTGATTTCAATACGGGGGTGTCAGTTTAGACAATTGACATGTCCGAAACGTTTCAGGCGGAGTTGGGAGCAACTCCTTAAACTGCTTCCAAAATTTAAGTGCAACCTCAAAAGTCGCACAGTCGGTAGTCTCGCCGTTTTTCACGGCAAATGACTTCGACTTCGCTTACGTTCGAGCTTAAACTCGTCTGAGCGACGACTCCTGATCAGATGTCTGGCGCTGATCTCGAGTCGACTCATCTGTCAGACTCCATTCCGACGAGTGCTCTCCGTCGGAGCTAAGACACGAGCTCGGCTTACAGACATTTCGTTTAGCTTCTAGTCTGTAAGCTTAAACTTCAAGCTAATCTAAGCCTCGTAAATTCGTTTCGAATATTCTTTTGGACGGGAGTTCAACCTCCCCACCTCCACACTATTTACTCATCTTTTCTATTGCCGAAATAACTTCTGGTAACTCTTTTGTATTGGACTCATCATTCAAATGACCTCCCGACTCGAGAATGATGGTTTCAGAACCTAGCTTCTCTCGGTAAAATTCGGCATTCCCCACATCTACGAAGGGATCGTCCTTGGTAAAAATAGCGACAGACTTTGGAGAAATTGTACGCACTCTTTCAAAATCTATCGGCATTTCTATCCAAGGCAGGGCGGCTTTCCGATCCTCTTCTTCATAATCTTCGAGACCTTTCAAGGTGAGCCACCCTGCGACATAGACCACCCCACCAATTCTCGTCTCAAATGGCAAGGTCTCTAAGTATCTATCAATACTCTGGCAACCGATACTATGACCGATAAAGTAAGTATCTTGATCCAGTTTGCCGACAACATCTCTGATCACATTTACCCGAGATTGAATTTGAGGCTGTTCTTTCTCATGCGCATCTGGCATGGCTGGAATGTGAACTTCGAAACCTATTTTCTCCAGCTCTTTCTTAGCCCATGGAAACCAGCCTTCTTCTGGATTACCTCCCCAACCATGGATGATAAAAACTCTTCTCATATGCACGATACTAACATTATTAACATTCGAGAACCTTACACCTTCAAAAATTCAGTTCTAAGTACGTGCAACAAGTGTAGGATGTACTGTGCTTAGACTCTGACGTCTTACTTCTGGCCGATCTTACGGAGAATTTCTAAAAGAAGCTCATTCTGGTTTTCCAAGTGGGCTATGACCACTTCTATTTCATGCTCGGCCTTCTGATTTACTTCGAAGTCCTTCTGAGCACGCCACTCAGCCGCTCTGCCCTCTATATTCTGCCCAACCATGATGACGGGTAAGAGCACGAGCTGGAGTATATTGGAAGCGAAGAGCCAGATGACGAATGCGGGCGCGGGGTCGAAGCGATACACTACAGGTGCAAACATATTCCAACCAAGCCACGCGGCGGTCCAGAAGAGTAGGAGGAAAAAGAATCCGAGCGAGCCTATGTGGTGGTGTATATAGACAGTGAAGCGCTCCGAAGTAGAGAGTACCTTCCAATGCTCGATTCTGTCCTTGCGTATCGGTTTTCGAGAGTACCTAAGCTCAGTAAGACTTGGTGGATTATGCTTGTATTCCATTGTTTAATAGTGTACAATAAGATCAATTTTAAGCTATACACATCTCGAGCTCGATGCAACCACCCCGTATTAATCAGCGCATTACCGCACGAGAGTTAAGAGTGATTGGGCCGAAAGGAGAAAACTTGGGTATTCTCACTCTAGAAGAAGCTTTGAAGAAGGCTGAGGAGCACTCTCTCGATCTCATCGAGATCTCCCCCACCGCCACTCCGCCAGTCGCCAAGATTGCCAATATCGGCAAGTATCTCTATGAGGAAAATAAAAAGGGAAAGCTTTCGAAGAAAGTTTCAACCAGCGAGGTGAAGACGGTGCAGGTAAAGCTTGCTACCGGCGAACACGACCTCTCGCTCAAGGCCAAGGCCTCGAGCAGGTGGCTCTCGGAAGGCCACCGGGTAAAAGTAGACCTATTCCTGCCGGGCCGAGCCAAGTACTTGGATGAGAAATTTTTGAAAGAGCGTTTAGAGCGCATGCTGAAACTCATTTCAGTAGATTACAAGATCGCCGATAGTGCCAAGAGAAGTCCGAAGGGCATGAGTATGATTATTGAACGCGGATAGACAAATCCTGTTAAATCAGTAGTATGGAGGAGCTTTGAATCCCGTTAGAAGCCTCGGTCACGGTTTCAATGAGGAGTCATTAAGTAAAATGAAAATTGGTCGAAAATATAACTTCAATTTCTGTAAGCAAGGCTCATTGACCGAGACCTGCTTCTAAATGGGATGAAAACGAATAAATCATTCCAAAAGAGGCTCAAGATCACCAAATCCGGCAAGATTATCGGCCGCAAGTCCGGTCAGAGCCACTTCAACGCCAAGGAGCGCCACAACAGTAAAACATCCAAGGGACAGGGGTCGGAATTTCATATGTCTAATAAAAATAAGAGTAGGTTTCTAGTTAATTTCTAATTGACCTAATTGTTCTAATTATTCTAAAAAGATGACGAGGGTAAAGAAAGGAATAAATGCACTGAAGAGAAGGAGAAGTGTCCTTAAAAGGGTCAAGGGTTACCGCTTCGCCAGAAGTAAGAAGGAGCGTGCCGCCAAGGAGGCGATCTTCCACGCCGGTACTTATGCCTTCGCCCATCGCCGCGACAAGAAGGGAGATTTCCGCCGTCTTTGGAATGTACGCCTGAACGCCATCCTTAAGGAAAATGGCCTCTCTTACTCTAAATTTATAAATCTGTTGAAGAAGAATGATGTCTCTCTCGACAGAAAAATTTTGTCAGAGATTGCGCAGGAAAATCCGGAGACATTCAAATCGATTCTCTCTTCTCTCTCTTAATACCAATGTAAGCTGAGATTACTGCACCAGTACTTCCAAGCAAGAGATCGAAAATAGTATCTAGAACGTATCCCTCGTGTGAGTAGGTAAGTCCATTTACATATTCAAATATTTCCCAAGTTCCGGCAATGACTACGAAAGAGAGGAGAACACGCGTGATAGAAACTCTGCCTAAGCGCGAGAGTACTCCGTAGGCTGCCGCTCCTCCCGCAAGCCCAGCCAAGAAGTGCATACAGACATCGAACCACCAGTAAATCCAGTAGAAATAGAAGAAGTGCGCGAGGAAGTGTAGGATAGCGAGAAGAGTGGTGAGTAAGAGGGCTATATAAAGCATAGTGATTATTCTAACAAAAGTCCGACGTTTTCGTCGGAATCTTGTTAGGGTTATTTTGGTATTTCCCTAGTGTTTCTACTAGGTGGGTTTCCGCAGTTCCGGCCCAAGGGCCGAGACAATTGAGAATCCCTTGAAAAGTTTTAGCTAGATAATACCTCAAATAACCCCTACTTATTATAACGGATGGGAATAAGAAAAATTGTTGATATCTACTGGACTTTTGTATTGTAATATTTCGTACTCGACTATATTTCTAGTCGCGAAATATAGCTACTCTAGAATACCGTCCAGATTAACGTCATAAAGTATCTCTTCTTGCACAAGCCGGTAATTTATGACTTCTTCAGGCGTGAACCAGTGCTTAATCTCATTTTCTGCTTCTGTTGAATTTCCTGAAGCATGCATTAAGTTCCTAATAGCCCTACCATCTCCATCTGCCATGGCATAAGAATCCAGAACAAAGTCTCCTCTGATAGTACCGACATCAGAAGAAAGTGGTTCGGCAATACCAACCATCTTTCTAACCAGCTTAATGGCATGAGCACCCTCCCAAATCATGGCAATCACTGGCCCAGAGGTCATAAATTTCTTAAGACCACTCAAAATATTCTTTGCTATAAGCTCCTTGTCTTCAGAAGGTGGTGTAAGGCCCTTCTCCTTATAGCCCTTAATAGTATTCTCGGCTGTTTTTAGTAGTCCTCCCGGCTCTAAAGTATAATGCTTCTCTATGTGCTCTGGAGTGGCTAGAAGCATTTTCATAGCTACAAGCTTCAAACCTATACGTTCATGGCGCATTATAATTTCACCTATAAGGTTTCTCTGCACTCCGTCAGGCTTAATAACCACCAATGTCCTTTCCTTTCTCGGATGTTCAGTCATTTGAAGTTAAGATTATATTTCCCTTTTCAATAATTGCAATCGTGTGTTCGAAGTGGGCGCTGCGGGAGCCGTCCTTGGTCACGATGGTATAGCCGTCGGGGAGCACCTTTATATCCCCCTTGCCTACATTTACCATCGGTTCTATGGCGATGACCATGCCGGCCAAGAGTTTCTCTCCAGTTCCCTTCCTACCAGTATTAGGCACATATGGCTCTTCGTGGAGTCCATAACCTACACCATGTCCTACCAGATCCTTGGCCAGAGTAAACTTACTAATCTTTACCACAGCACTTATAGCAGCACCGATGTCGCCTATATGATTGCCGGGTTTTGCGGCATCTATACCGGCGTAGAGAGCAGCTTCTGTCACTCGGAGAAGTTCGCGGGACTCATCGTCAACTGCTCCCACTGGCACTGTAATAGCGGAATCCGTAAACATGCCTTTGTGTATTATAGAGAGATCAAGCGATACTATGTCTCCTTGTTTCAGAACTTTTGGCACTTCATTTGGTATACCATGTACGATTTCGTTATTTATAGAAACGCAAAGAGCAGCGGGAAAAGGGCGCGAAACGCCCTTCGGAGTATAACCGAGATGGGCGGGCTTATCTCCTCCTTCTCTTATCAGACGGAGTGCTTCTTCTTCAAGCGTTAAAGTTGAAATACCAGGCTCGACCATACTGGCTAGAGTTTGCAAAATCTCTGCGTGCCTCCTGCCGCCCTCTTGCATTGTGGCTATTTCCTCTTCAGCTTTAATTCGTATCATTCGATCTTATTCGGAATATTCGTATCGAGCTACTATATCAGAATGGACCTTCTCTATCGATTGCTCACCGTTAATTTCAAGAAAGCGGTAATAAGGCTCTCTTTTAAAATATTCCAGTACTGGCAGTACTTTCTCATCGAACCAGTCGAGGCGCTTGTCTATCTTCTCAAGATTGAGGTCATCGATTCTCGCTCTCTTGAGAAGCTTTTCTTCTGACCATTGACGAGAGACGTCGAGGTAGATCACTGCCGGCTTCTCCCGTTTATAGAAGTCCAAGGCGCTGGTAAGAATCTCAGCCTCGTCCCTAGCCCGCGGGGCACCGTCGAAGACGAGGTGCATGTCTTCTCTCAATTCTCCAATCAGCATATTGGACCAGATCCAGCAAGCGAGGAAGTCCGGCTGGCGGATATCTTGTTCATAAATTTTCCTTGAGAGTCCGGACGAGTAGCCCTTGCCGCGGATAAACTGCCGAAAATGGTCTCCTGTTTCTACGTAGAGAATCCTCTTACCGTCCTCGCGAGTGATACGTTCCCGCATAAGCGCCGCTTGTGTCCCCTTGCCACAGCCCGAGCGCCCAATAAATATCACAGTGTGAAGCATGTCTTGATTCTAACACGCAACTTATGTGCATTCCCCCACTCGAGCATCCCGAGATAAGAAGTTAGTGATTTTTCTGATAAATTTTTGAGCATCTTCCTCTTAGTCACCGTTCTCAGCACTCGGTGTTCTGTAAAATTAACCCAACCCAGAAAATCTAGCCCTGAAGCAACGGTCTTGATGAAGACCTTATCTGGATGTAGTTCTAATTTTAACCTCTCATCTAGAAACTCTATGACAGAACCGAGAGAATCTTCTAATTTACTCTTGCTTGAAGACAGGATAATAAAATCATCTGCAAACCGGATGTAGGACTTAATTTTCAATTCACGCTTCACGAACTGGTCAAACTCGTTCATATAGATATTTACTAAGAGTTGTGAGGTTAGATTTCCTAAAGGCAGGCCCATTCCCTTTTTGATCGGATGGAAGCTATCGATGATTTGACCGAGTAGCCAGTAAATATCGTTATCGGGAATGTAACGCCTGAGAATGTTCTTGAGTATGACGTGATCAATCGTAGCGAAAAACTTCCTAATGTCACACTTCAAAATCCAGATCGTCCTAGTGTGATTCTTGCTTTCAATATAAGCGAACTCTCTAAACCTGTTTATGGCCTTGTGATTTCCCTTTTCTAATCGACAAGAATATGAGTCGTGGATAAATACCCTATCGAAAAATGGGTAGAGAATTCTGTAGATGGCGTGGTGGAGCAATCTATCCCTAACCGCCGCCTTGTGGATATTCCTGGGTTTAGGATCGGAGATGTTGAAAGACTCATAATCAGAATGTTTATAGCGCTTAAGAGCAAGATCTTGGTGGAGGCCGATAATATTAGCCATTAGGTTACGCTCAAAGCTTTGTACATCCTTGCGGCTCTTTTTACCCTTTTTAAATTCTTTCCACGCCTCCAGAAGATTATCTAGCGAGATGATATTATCGTAGACATGACAGAACCTATTAAAGCCCCCCCCAACGGAATTTGGTGGGAGTTTTGGAGAAAATCAAGAGTGCTTATGTTTTGTGGCATGAGTATCATAATACCCTGCCCAAGACTCAACGTTATTCGTTAGGTAATCGCATAGATAAGATCTTTATTGAACTAATTGAAGCCACAGTTACTGCAAGTTTTTTGCCTAAGGAAGAAAAAATGCCATACATTAGATTAGCTATCCGTAAATTAGACCTTCTTAAAGTACTCCTCTTGGTAACGTGGGAAACTAAGTCCTTGGATAATAAAAAATATATCGCTCTGTCTCTCCCTCTAGATGAAGTGGGTAAGATGCTCGGCGGTTGGTATGGTCAGACCGAAAAATATATAAAAGAAATCCATAACAAACAAAACTCCCCCGCGTAAGCAGAGGAGAAATGAAGAGATTTGCGACGGAAGCGGACGGGTTGAAGCTGAACCAGTCATTGTCGAGCCAGTTGTAGTTCGACACCACCCTGCCTTCGTTCCAGTAGCCGTAGCGGACATACATGTTGCCGTTCGACGGGTTGCGGAAATGTGCGAAGCACCTCCAGTGCCACTGCCAGTAAAAAGGCACCAAGCCTAGTCCACCGACTGTATCGAATTCCGCATCATAATGCGATAGCACTTCACACCAAGTATCTTCAATTTTTTTGAAGTTCT
>C687J35174_10010958_pt1 | contig 11201 bp, 9 predicted proteins | sample RifCSPhighO2_01_FD_35174 | JGI IMG/M metagenome (IMG submission 35174) | reverse complement strand
GAAGCCTTTCTACATTTCAGAAACAACAACGCTGACTATAGAGATAAAGCTGACAAAATGCTCTATGAACTTCAAGCAATGTATTGGTCAAAACCAGAAAACCGCGCAAAACAAAGCGTACGAGTACGCGAATATTTTGTAACACATCCAGAAGCTAAAATACAAAATGCACAGATTGCAAAAACTCAATGGAGTGATACTAAACTTCTGGAATGGAGAGCTGAAAAGACAAAAGAACAATGGACAGATGAATTTAGAAAAAAAAGGAAAATTGCGTATAACGCCACCTATCTGCAAAAAGGACTGAAGACCATCCATGCTATTTATCGTCGATTGGGGGAAATTGATATACATGAGTATGACAAAGAACGCAAACAAACGAATGACAAGAGTCTTTTGCGAGCAGAGACATTACGGGACCGGTTTTTTGACGGAGATCAGGTTCAATTTGAAAATGCGATTGCCAATTTTAATCACAAAATTGTTCGCATTGTACCGCTTCAAGAGACGATGGATGTGTACGATATAGAAGTTCCAGGTACTCACAATTTTGCCTTAGCAAGTGGTGTATTTGTCCATAATAGCAGTAAGCAGGGCAGAGACCGCCGGACACAAGCAATACTGCCGTTGAAAGGAAAGATCCTCAATGTAGAACGCGCGCGTATAGACAAAATGCTCTCTTCAATAGAGATTCGCGCGATTGTGGTCGCCATGGGCACTGCCGTCGGCGATGTTTTTGATATTTCAAAACTGCGGTATCACAAAATAATCATCGCCACAGATGCGGATGTTGATGGTGCACACATTCGCACGCTCCTTCTCACGCTCTTATATCGCCATTTCAGACCGATTATAGAAGGCGGATTTGTTTACATTGCCCAACCGCCTCTTTATAAAATTACGAAAGGAAAGGCGATTGCGTACGCATATTCGGATAAAGAGAAAGAGGTTGCATTGAAAGAAATGAACGAAGCGTCCGTCCAGCGCTACAAGGGTCTCGGAGAAATGAACCCGAGCGAGCTCTGGGAAACTACAATGGACCCCGCGCGACGCGTATTAAAGAGAGTTCATATTGAAGACGCTGAAGCGGCCGACCGCATCTTTGATATCCTCATGGGCTCCGATGTCGCGAGCCGCAAAGCATTCATCCAATCAAACGCCAAGCTCGCAAACTTGGATGTTTAACCGCCAAGAATAGTTAGGTTCGCAGAGGCGCTGTTATTGTTCGTGTTGGACTCGCCGATGGCGCTATCAAAGTTCGCCATGATTGAAATCGTTTTATTCGCGCCTGCGATCGGCTGGTCAAAGCCGAGCGTGTATTCAATTCTTTCGCCTGGGCTTAGCGATTGCTGAAAAGGCGAAAAATAAATATAAGATGATTGTGTAGGAATGGACGCGCTAAAACGCCACTCTCCACTCTTGTTCGTGCCGATATTTTTAATCGTGAACTTGACTGCCGGGCGACTGCCGGAGGGAACAGTTGAGCTCGCGACGAAAGAATCGGCAGAAGCCGCCGTTAGATAACCGATGGCGTCGATGTTCACGACGAAGTCAGGAAGTCCGGAGAGAACGCTGGTCGTGGCAGGTCCGCCTATTTGATACGCGCTGCCTGTTCTGTCACCGGCCGTCGGCGAAGTTTGTTTGGGCGGAGGAGGAATTGGTGGCGTTCCCGTGGCGTCGGTCGCCAAGTTAGTTTCGCCGAAAGAGATTGTGGTTGATGCCGTTGGAGTAGTTGTCGTAGACACAGCTGAGAGTGACGGTTCAGCCGGAATGATGACTGAACCAAGATAAACAGCCGCCGCACCAACGCGACCAATTACTTCTGGTACGAAACGGGTAGAGTAGATGGCGAGCCATATGCCTCCGGCTACAAGAGCAACAAAACCGACTACGGCGAGGCCGTTAATAGCCGTTTGTTGGAGAGAAGTGTTTGATTGGTCTGTGTTCATAAGATAGTTAATACATAACACGAGGCACTTTCCATGTCAAATTTTGAAGCTTGACAGGACTGAAACAATGCTGTACTTATTGGTAAGACAATATGAGTGGAATTACTGATTTAACGGTACGGCTTATTCGGGCCGGCCGGCTGATTTATGAGAGGAAGTGGAGCTTTCTCGGGCTTTTTGCTGTTGTATTTCTCGTCAGCGTCTCTGTTCTCGGAGAGATTGGCCTCTTGCCGAATGTGTCGTCTGCGGCGAAGATTCCACCAGCAACTTCAATAAATCAATCTGGTATAGTTGCGGCCACAGAATTGCCGGTCAAGATAGAAATTGCCAAAATTAATCTTTCAACGGTGATTTCAAATCCAGCAACGACGGATGTCACGCTTTTGGACAAGGAATTATTGAAAGGCGCCGTGCGCTATCCGACATCCGCAAAGCTCGGCGAGACGGGTAATGTCGTCCTCTTCGCTCATTCTAGCTACATACCCGTCGTAGGCAATCAAGCATACAAGGCCTTCAACGGGATTCAGAAACTCGTTGTGGGAGATGTTGTCACTGTATATTCCGCTACGATGGTATACACATATCGAGTGAGAAGCTTTACTAAAGAGAGCGCGAACGATAACATTTCGATTCCTCTTTCTGTCAACGGAAAGATATTAACGCTCGTAACCTGCAATTCATTCGGTACTAAAGAAGACCGCTTCGTCGTCGTAGCGGATTTTGTTGAAAGCCACTCGATCCCGTTATAACGGGATCGGCTGGCTCTCCGCAATAAAAATAAGAAGGGAGGCAAAGTTCTTTAACCAAGCAGTTCCGATAAACCCGCCGCGAATGCGGCACAGCAAGGAGATAACGATGAACAAAATCATCGCAGTTCTGCTGGCGCTCGCAATGGCGCTGGTGAATGTCGCGCACGCAGTTGAAACGCAATGGAGTCAGTGGGGCATCGCCCCGTACGCTCGCAATCTTGAAGAGGCGTGCAAGAAAGCACCCGGAGCCATCGACGGCCTTAATCTGCCGGCGGCGGTTAAAGAAGACTTCAAAAAACAAGTCGCCGGCTCGTCCTGCAAAGGTGAAAAAGCATACCTCACGCCCAAAATGGTGTTGGAGGAAATGTGGACCGGTGGTAGTAAACCACATGTGATGAAGAAAAAAACAGTGGCAGAACTGCCGGTTCTTAAATCACCCGACGGCCGATCATATAACAAGGATTCAGTCGTCGAGGCTGCGGTAGCGTATGTGTGGACTTCCGTCCACGATGGCAGGATTTATTATCTCTTTCTGCCTTGGGTCTGCTACAACTGGAGCACAAGCATCGCGTCTACGCTGTCACAGGCTAATCCGACATTACCGCCGGCCGTTGGAACCATCGTTGCGTGTCCCAATGTTTACTTTCTGAAAGTGAATGTGTGGGAGCGAGACGCTCTCAAACTTCCCGGCGTTGAAATTACTCACGCAAAAGAGGAATTGGGGCAAAAGCAGTTTGCGGGCGTGCCCCATGTTTCCAAAACGCACGGCGGCAAGTTCCGCAAGGCGTATGCGGCAGGGCAGTTGAAGCGCAGTACCACAGCTCGCTCGTTTCGGGTGTCGCTCATCATGACGCCAGAATCACAGGGTGGTGGGCAAGACATCACCGCCGAGGAGATTCTTGGCGACATCAAAATAACGGGGATCTACGAACTTCAATTCACGCGCGAAAAGCTCGAGAAGTGGGATGCGATTCGTGTAGTTGCGGTAAACGGCGATGTTGCGTCACCGCCACGCTTCAATGGGACTGGCGTACACGAGTTGCGGTTTTTTAATCGCTTGTCGGGGAAAAAGCTGGGCGAGTGGGACAGCAATCCTGATCCGGATTGCATCATGAACGAACACTGGATCGAGTAGGATCCACGGACCATCGGAGACATAGAAGTGCGATTTGCACTAATGTTCCCGATGGATCCCTTTTCCGGTATATCTCACATCGAGGTGTTTCGGAAATAGGATTATGCGTTTTCTATATTTAACTACACTAACTGCACTTTTTTTGATTATCGCGCTCTCGCGCGGTTTTGTGCTGGACTATCATAATGCATTTCTATCTGATGTCCCACACGCATATGCCGATGGCGACGGTGGCGGAGGAGACGGTGGTGGAAGTGACGGCGGAGGCGGTGATGGTGGCGGTGGCGGTGGTGGAGGAGATGGCGACAGTGGAGGAGGTGACAGTGCGCCCCCTCCGCCACCAATTGTTTTCGTTCCACCCACGCCTCCAGTTCCTCCGACACCTCCCACTCCCCCTACACCACCGACACCTCCTACGCCTCCAACTCCGCCTACACCCCCAGTTCCTCCAACCCCTCCTTCTCCACCAGGATGTAGCAGTGGGTGCGGTGGTGGCGGGGGCTCGCCTCCTCCTACCATTACTCTCGCCCTGCTTCCGCATGTCAGCGTACAACCGCTCGCATATCTTTATCTCTCACAAATTCCATACACGGGTTTAGATCTCGGCCCGGTCGGCGCTGTTATCTATTGGCTGGTCCTCATCGCTTTTGCGCTAGCCGTCGCTTATTTGGCTCTACTGGGAGCCGTGCCACTCGTGAACCGTTTTCTTCACAATTTTGGTTCTCGCGTTCTGAAAGCGTTGGATATCCACGAATCACCACTTGTTGAAGATGAACAACCGGCTCCATATGTAATATCTGATGTTATTCCAGAGCCAGCTCCACACATCGCGATACCGGAACCGCACGAAGCGTCGCGGAATTATTCGTCGTACGACGGTTTTAAATCTTTTGCTCATAATGGGGCCTTGTCAATTGATGACATTGTAAAAGGTCTCGCGAGAAGTCATGTTGTCCCCGCGATAGAACAAACGGTTAAATCTACGCCGAATGTTGAACCGATTTATGAAAATGTTGAGCCAATAACAACAGGAGACACCTCTAACACTGCGCCTACACAGATTTCTATGAACACGCGCGATTTCATCGCCGCGCTTGTCAGAGGCGACCGTGCCGCTGTCTTTGCCGGACTACGACAGCGGGTGCACAGCGCCGAGTCTCCAGAACAACTTATTTCCACAATAGTGTGTCTCCTAGACGACGCGTATCGCGCTCGCATTGATGGAACAAATAATGACACCGACATCGCGCGGCTCATAGCGCGGCTGGACAATCCGACATTAGAAAAACTTATTTCCGCACTCACGACAGCGATTGATTCCAGTTATTCTTCCGGTGTCACGGGCGCCAAGCTCGCACTCATCCGCGCTCTCGCCGTCCTCGGCGCCTAATTACTTACGGTTTTTAATTTCTTCGGTTGTGTGTGCGATGAAATCGGACAGGGAAGTAGCGTCTGACTTTCTATTATCACGGCTTTCTACCGAAACAGTTTTCGCTTCAACTTCTTTGTCGCCGACAACGAGAAGGTAGGGAATTTTTTCTGTTTTCGCATTCCTAATTTTTTTACCGAGCGATTCGTTCGCGTCGTCAACATCAGAGCGAATGTTCGCGGCGCGCAGTAAAGTGAGTACTTCGTTTGCATACGCGTTATGCTTTTCAGACACTGGCAGTATGCGAACTTGCACAGGCGAGAGCCAGAGAGGGAACGCACCAGCATATTTTTCAATCAAGAACGCCATGATGCGTTCAATAGCGCCGATAGAAGAACGATGCACCACGAATGCTCTGTGTTTAGCGCCGTCCTCGCCGATGTAGGTCAGGTCAAATCGTTCCGGCATACAGAAGTCATATTGGACCGTGAAAGCGGTATCTTCTTTACTATTTACATTTTTCATTTGAATGTCTATTTTGGGGCCGTAGAACGCAGCCTCATCTTTCACTTCTTCAAATTTTGACCCGCGTTCTTTCATTAGCCTGCGGAGCAGGTCTTCGCTCTTGTCCCACCCCGCGTCGTTTTTGTAATACTTTTCAGTATTAGTGCGATCTCCGAGTGAAAGGCGGTAACGGTAGTCTGTATCAAGTGTAAGACCGAAGACAGAGGTAACATATTCTATAAGATCAAGTACCATGCTAATTTCGGCAACAGCCTGCTCCTCATTTGCACAAATAATGTGAGCATCAGCGAGACAAAATGTGCGAACCCGTTGAAGGCCCATAAGTTCGCCTGATTGTTCAAAGCGGTATTGCTTTGCGAGCTCGGCAATACGCATCGGTAGTTCTCGGTAACTAACTGGTTTTCGCAAATACAACTCAAAGTGATGCGGACAGGTCATCGGTCGGAGCATGAACTGCTCTTTGTCTATTTCTATTGGCGCGTACATTGAGTCCTTGTAGTGCGGATAGTGCCCACTTTTTTTATACAAATCTAGCTTCGCGATATCGGGCGTGTACACATGCAGGTATCCGCGTTTTATTTCCTCGTCAACGATAAATCGCTCAAGCTCGCGTCGCACAATTGAGCCTTTTGGAGTAAAAAGCGGCAGACCCTTACCGACGGAATCCGAAAATGTAAATAAATCGAGCTCTCTGCCGAGCTTTTTGTGGTCGTGACTTTTGTCAGAATCTGCATCCATTATTGAAGAGGATACCATAAAATTATAACGGTTTAAGGCTTTCAATCGCGAGGGTGGTCTCGCCATTTCTGATTGAGACCTTTCCTTTAACGAGCAGGCACGCGCCGGGGACGATGGTGTGAGCATGTTCTTTAAAAAGTTTTGGGAAGATAACCGCCTCAATAGAGTCGGTCGTGTCTTCTATCGTGATAAACGCCATTTTCTCTCCGGTCTTAGTGAGAAGGGAACGCACGATAGTGACAAGAACCGGCAGGATAATGAGCATTCCCTGCTGCCGCTCTTCTTTAATTTTAGCTATTGAAAGAGCCGATTTCGTCGTTACTACCTTGTGTACATCAAGAGGGTGACCACTGATGTAGATACCGAGCAACTCCTTTTCCCACACGAGTTTATCGGTGAGCGAAATTGGCGTACCGACTGGGAGCGTGAGCTCTGGCGGTGCGCTAAATGCACCAAAGAGCGAGTCTTGTGGTGCTTTCGCTGTAACATCTCGATGAAAGGCAAGCATGGTCTCAATATTTTCAAGCATTGTCCCGCGCGACTGATTAAATGAGTCAAGCGCGCCACACTTAATAAGCGACTCAAGCGACTTGCGATTAAGGTTTTTAGAACCGACACGCGAAAGAAAGTCGGAAAGAGTTTTAAAAAAGCCGTTCTCTTTTCGTTCCGCGATAATAGCTTCTGAAATACCATCGCCGAAGTTCTTGATAGATGAGAGACCGAACCGGATAGCGTCTCCGCTTATGGCGGCGGTAAACATAGTCCCGCTCTCGTTGATGTCCGGCGGCAGTACCTTGATACCCATCCGCTTCGCCTCGTTTACGAAGATTGGAATTTTTTCAGTGTCGCCGCTATCTGCGGTGAGGACAGCGGCGAGATATTCAACTGGGTAATTCGCCTTCATATACGCGGTCTGGTATGCGACTTTGCCGTAGGAGGCGGCGTGCGCCTTGTTGAAGCCGTATGCGGCGAACGGTTCAATCAGTTCCCATAACTTTTCAGCAAGTTGCTTAGAAAGCTTCCCGTATTCCATAAAGCCCTTCGTCAATTTCTCTTTCTCCGCCTGCATAACTTTCGGAATCTTTTTGCCCATCGCTTTACGGAGCGCGTCCGCTTCTAGCCAAGAATATCCTCCAAGTTTTATTGCAGTGAGAAGCACATCGTCCTGGTATACGAGTATGCCGTATGAGAAATCAAGATACTCTTTCATTCGCGGGTCCAGATAGTGAATGAGCTTCGGATTGTGTTTGCGTTCAATATAAGATGGAATAGTCTCCATCGGGCCCGGGCGATAAAGCGCGACCATAGCGTTGATGTCGTGAATGCTCGTCGGTTTGAGCTCTTTCAGCCAACGAGTCATGCCGGAGCCGTTTAGCTGAAATGTCCCCTCTGTCTCGCCGCGCGCGAGCATTTCGTATGTCTTTTTATCGTCTATGGGAACATTTTCAATATCAACTACGACGCTACGCGACTCTTTCACCCGCGCAACCGAGTCAGCGAGAATCGCAAGATTTTTTATTCCAAGAAAATCAAACTTTAATAAACCTACACCGCCGTATTCATCCGTAATGGAGTACATGTCGTATTGCGTGATGAGTTTACCGGTGCCCTTCGGGTCTGGCTGGATTGGCGCCCATTCAATAAGGGGCGTCGGGGCTACCACGACGCCCGCCGCGTGTACGCCAACATGCCGCACACAACCTTCAATCCGTTTCGCGAGGTCAATAATTTCGCGAGTGTCGTCGTCTTCATCGTAGAGAGTTTTCAAATCCGGCTCTAACTCAAGCGCGTGGTCAATGGTCATCGGGAATCCCTGCGAACCAATCGGAATTAACTTCGCGATGCGGTCCCCTGTGTTATATGAGTGGCCGAGCGCGCGCGCCACATCGCGCACAGCCGCTCTCGCCATCATGGTGCCGAAGGTGCCTATTTGTGCGACATGGTCCTCGCCATATTTTCGCTTCGTGTATGCGATCATCTCGTCGCGACGATTGTCGGCCATGTCCATGTCAATGTCTGGCGCCTTTGGGCGCTCGGGGTTGAGGAATCGTTCAAAAGGCAGTTTATAGAAAAGCGGGTCCACATTCGTGATGCCCGTAAGATACGCCACTAGACTTCCGGCCGCCGAGCCACGCGTTGTGGTAAGAATTCCCTGACTACGAGCGAATGCGAGCAGGTCGGCGACGATGAGATAATACACGGCGAAGCCCTTTCCGATGATGATTTTTAATTCATATTCAATTCGGTCAGAAATTTCTTTTTTTGACTCCTTTAAATTCCGCAGAGCGATACCAGCATATGCCTTCGCGCGCAATTCCTCATCATGATTTTTAAAACCTGGTGAAATTGGCACCGCGGGGAAAGTCCATTTCCCAAGCTCAAATGACACATTGCACCGGTCGGCGATTTTGCGCGAATTGTCAATTGCCTCCGGAGTATCTTTGAAAAGCTCAAAAGCTCGCTTCTCACTGATAAACGAGAAGTCCTCGTCCTCGTTTTTTCCGCGCCCGCCCTGCTGGATGCGCCGCATAATCTCGGTCGCCTCGCGGTCGTCGGGCTCCAGATAGTACACATCGTGTTGCGCAACGAGCGGAGTATTATTCTCATGCGCCAGCCTGATAATTTTATTCATTAAGGATTCATGTCCGGCGACCTTAGGATGATGTGTGATTTCCAGAAATACATTCTTGTCACCGAATATTTGTTTGAATTCCGCGAGCGCGGCCGCGGCGCCGTCGTGGTCGCCCACGCGCAGTAGTTGTGCGACATCGCCTGCAAAAGAGGGAATAATCGCGATAATACCGCGGCCATGCGCTCGCAGCAGCTCCTTATCTATTCTCGGCCTTTCAAAAAATCCCTCCGTCCATGACTTTGTCACTAGCGCAAGCAAGTTTTTATATCCCTCGTTATTTTCTGCCAGTAGCACGATGCGCGAACGCCTCGCGCTACCATTCGGCTCTCGGTCGTGTCGTGAGCGTGGCGCGAGATACGCGTCAACGCCAAGTATCGGTTTAATTCCCGCATTAACTGCCGCTTTATAAAATTCAATCGCGCCGTGCATATTGCCTGCGTCAGTGAGCGCGAGCGCGTCCATGCCCTCCTTTCTTGCTTTCTCAACCAGCTCATCCACCTTCGGCAGCGCCTGCAAGAAGCTGTAGTGGCTGTGCGTGTGGAGGTGTATAAATCGTGATGCCATAGAACTAGTATACTTTCTGTATGCGATTTATGCTCGGCGTGCCCAGCACCAAACCTAGTTTGGTGCTGGGGGTGGATGAAGCGGGGAGAGGGCCACTCGCGGGGCCGGTCGCAGTGGGCGTGGTAGCGGTGCCGGAAGGGTTTGATGTAGTAAAAGAATTTCCGGGAGTTGCCGATTCTAAAAAGCTGTCGGAGAAGAAGCGCGAGAAGATTTTTAAGATGCTAGAAACATGGGTCGCCAAGAGCGGCGTGCGCTTCACGGTTGAATTTGAGAGCGCTGAAGTAATTGATGAGGAAGGGATAACAATAGCTGTGCGCCGCGCACTCTGGCGCGGCGTGAATAAACTCGCTCCAGATTCGACGCTCGTACACGTCTTGCTGGACGGTTCACTTAAAGCGCCGCCCGAATACTCGCAAGAAACTATAATAAACGGCGACGAACTTGTGCCTATTATTTCACTGGCTTCTATTATGGCGAAGGTGACTCGCGACCGGCTCATGGTAGAGCTAGCAAAAAAATATCCGCAATATGGATTTGAAAAACACAAAGGTTACGGTACTGCTTTACACTACGAAATGCTGAAAAAACACGGCCTTTGCGATATCCACCGTTGCTCGTATATCCACCTTGATTTTAAGCCAAAATAGGGCTATATTGTTAACTTGTGTCCAGCCAATGGGGCAGGGGACGCAAAAGATCTTTCGGAGGAACGAAGAATGGTTGATAGAAAAATCGAAATGAAAGAGGCGAGCAGGCGTTTCGTCTCCAACATGAAAAAAACGGATTTCGTTGTCGATATGCTGCGAGGTGCTGGCGTAAACAAACCGCCATGTTTCTGTTGTTTGCACAATATGCAAGGAACATGCGTACATACGGTCGGCGGTTTCGATTGCAAGGATTATGTCCTGTATTCAAGATCGCCAGCAAAGGTGGAGCGCAAGCTTCTCTCATACATTACTTTCACCAATCAAAAACAAGACGCGCAAAGGAATAAGCGCGCCGCATAAACTTTTTGTCAACAACAAAAGCGCGTCCTTCTGGACGCGCTTTGTCTTTTTATTCGTTTCGTGATAGGGTTTCAACATGTCAATCCGAATGCGCCATACGAGGAGTCACACAAATAACAGACGGTCGCATCACGCGCTCGTAGAGACTAATATCGTGAAGGATAAAGAAAGCGGAAATCTTCGTCTCCCACACCGCATAGACGAGGCTACCGGCTCGTATCGCGGCAAGCAGATATTCACACCGAAAGTTAAGACGAAGCCTGCTGGGAAGCACGCGAAGGGAGTGAATACGATCGAAGTCCCGCACTCGTCCGCGAGTGTTGGGAAACATGCACACGAAGAGCACGCGAACGCAGAGGCAAAAGCTTCAAAAGGAATTTTCGGTAAAATTACGACTGGCATGCGACCGAAGGCGCGAAGTGGTTTCGGCGGTGGAGTTTAAGCGCGAAGCCACTCTTCTTTCGGGAAGCGCATAATTTTCTGCTGAAAATTTGCTAAGCTCGCGCCGTCGCGCTGTGCACATCCCTCAATAA
>C687J35174_10010947_pt1 | contig 11204 bp, 12 predicted proteins | sample RifCSPhighO2_01_FD_35174 | JGI IMG/M metagenome (IMG submission 35174) | reverse complement strand
GACTTCTCATGACAAAGGGCTGGATCACTGAAAGCGGTTTAAATGTTTTTAAAACAGCTAAAAAACTGGAGGAATTGGGCGCTAAAAGATTTATTTATACCGATATATCAAAAGACGGCAGCTTAAGCGGCCCCAACTTTAAATCCCTTAAAAAACTGATCGAGGAGATTAATTCCCCGGTTATTGCATCGGGAGGTGTTTCAGAGGTTAATCAGATAAGGCAGTTAAAAAACATCGGTGCCGAGGGAGTAATATTGGGTAAGGCTTTATACGAAGGCAAAATCGACTTGGAGGAGGCATTAAATGTTAGCTAAACGGATTATCCCCTGCCTTGATGTTGACCGCGGGCGGGTTGTTAAAGGAGTTAACTTTGTCAACTTAACCGATGCCGGCGATCCGGTGGAACTGGCCAAGTTCTATAACCGGGAAGGGGCCGACGAGCTGGTTTTTTTGGATATAACCGCCTCAATCGATAACCGGAAAACAATGCTGGATGTAGTAAAAAAAGTTGCCAGGGAAGTTTTTATTCCTTTCACGGTCGGCGGCGGGATTAAAACTTTGGAACAAGTCAGGGAAATAATTTATGCCGGGGCGGAAAAGATTTCTTTAAATACAGCGGCTGTCCAAAACCCCAATCTGATTACACAAGCCGCGAACAGTTTTGGCAGTCAGTGCGTAGTCTTGGCCATCGATGCCAAAAGAGCCGGAAACTCCTGGAACGTTTACATAAAGGGCGGTCGGGAGGATACCGGTTTGGATGTTATCGAATGGGCGAAAAAAGGAGTTAGCCTCGGAGCAGGTGAAATACTTTTAACCAGCATGGACCGGGACGGAACAAAATCCGGATTTGACCTGGAATTAACAAAACGGGTCTCGGAAGCTGTCAGTACACCGGTAATTGCTTCGGGCGGGGCGGGCAGTTTAAAAGATTTTGAGAATGTTTTAACTGAAGGCAGAGCCGATGCGGCATTGGCTGCTTCCCTTTTTCATTTCGGAACGCTTAAGATTACCGACTTAAAAAAATATCTGAGAAAGAATAAAATCGGGATAAGGAGTTAATATGAAATTAGATTTTAAAAAAGGTAACGGGTTGATCCCGGCAATTATTCAGGATTTTAAAACCGGCGAGGTGTTGATGTTAGGCTTTATGAATGAAGAATCATTGAAGAAAACGCTGGAAACCAACCTGGTATATTTCTATAGCCGGAGCAGAAAAAAGCTTTGGATGAAGGGTGAGCAGTCGGGCAACAAGCTCGAAACCGTCGAGATTTTTGCCGATTGTGATAATGACACTATTTTGATAAAAGTAAGGATGCTGGGACAAACGGTTTGCCATACGGGAGCTAAAAGTTGTTTTTTTAAGGAGATTACAAATGACGATAAATGATTTGTTCAAAATTATTGAAGAAAGAAAGAAAGCAAAACCTGAGGAATCTTATGTCGCTAAAATTATGGAGGAAGGCACTGACAGGATAGTTCAGAAAATTGGTGAGGAAGCCGTAGAAGTTGTAATTGCCGCAAAAAATGAGGATAAATCAGAAGTTGTTGGGGAATTTGCCGATCTTTTATTTCACAGCCTGGTGCTTCTCTCTCATTTGGATATTAACCCTGAGGATATTTTAAAAGAACTGGAAAGGCGTCATGATTCTGCTAAGATAAAGAAAGGAAAATATACAACATGAAATTGCAGACTCCAAAGGGTTTCCGGGATTTTTTGCCTCAGGACGCTCTAAAAAGAAAAGCTGTTATAGACCGGATTATTTCGGTTTTCGAAAGATTCGGTTTCGACCCGTTGGAAACACCCACCCTTGAGTATGAGGAGACCCTTAAAGGCAAGTACGGCGAGGAGGAAAAACTGATTTATAGTTTTACCGCACTTGGCGGTGACCGGCTGGCTTTAAGATATGACCAAACCGTTCCGGCAGCCAGGGTAATTGCACAGTGGGGCCCGGTCGGAGCCCAAAAGATTATACTGCCTTTTAAAAGATACCAGATCCAAAGTGCTTTCCGGGGCGAAAATACCCAAAGAGGCCGCTACCGGGAATTTTTGCAGTGCGATGCCGATATTATCGGTGCTTCATCTCTTTTGGCTGATGCCGAAATTCTGGGACTGGTTTATCAGGTATATAAAAGTTTGGGATTGGAGGTAATCATTAAAATTAACGACCGGTCTTTAATCTCCGATATCGACCCGAAACATCTTTCGGCTATAGATAAACTGGGCAAAATCGGCACCGAGGGCGTCATCCAGGAACTTGTCCAAAAAGGTTTGACCGGCAAAGACGCGGCCACGCTTTTTAGCCGGGTTAAAAATTCCCAATTGTCACCGAACCTGCAAAATATAATTACTTTATTTACCGCAGCCGGCTATCCCAAAGATGCTTTGCTGTTTGATTCGACCCTGATTAGGGGGCTTGATTATTATACCGGCTTAATTTTTGAGGTGGTGTTAAAATCCGAGCCTAATTCCTCTTCCTTATGCGGTGGCGGGCGCTGGGATAAAATGATCGGTAAATTTACCGGCGTTGATTTGCCGGCTGTCGGATTTGCCATCGGTTTTGACCGGACAGTTGAAGCGCTGGAACAGCACAATTTATTAAAGCCGGTCACTACCAAAACCCAGGCTATTATTACTTATAATTCGGTTAATTTCGAAGCCAAAGCATTAGAGGTTTTGACTCTGCTCAGAAACTCCGGTATTAATTCGGAAGTTTGGCTTGATCCCCAGGCCAAACTTGAAAAACAATTAAAGTATGCCGACAACAAAGGCATCCGTTTCGTTGTTATTGCCGGATTGCTCGACCAGGAAAAACCTGACCAGCTTATTTTGAAAGACCTGGCCGGGAGGACTCAGGAAACTGTTAAAATTAACGAGCTGGTTGAAAAAATCAAAAATATTAAGTGAATTCTGAGATTCTTAAAAAACCTGTCTTTTACCTCGCCATTATTGCCGCCCACCTGATTTGGGGAGGTAATTATGTTTTCGCCAAAATCACACTTCAAGAGATCCCGATTATGTCACTTGGATTTCTCAGATATGGCCTGGCCACACTTCTCATAGTTCCCTTTCTGCTCAGCCTGGAAACCAAAGACAAGCGGATCAAGCTTGAGCATTTACCCAAACTGGTTTTAGGAGGTCTGCTTATTGCCGCCATCAACATCGCTTTTTTTTACATGGGGTTAAAAAGAACTACTGCCATAAACGCCTCCGTCCTGGAACTTTCAATACCGGTTATTTCGGTAATCGGCGGATGGTGGTTTTTAAGGGAGAAGATTTTTGCCGTAAATTTGGTCGGAATTGTGGTTTCTCTTTTCGGTGCTTTATCAATTATCGGCATTCCGCTGCTTTTTTTCGGAAATTTTGACTCCAAGCAATTAACCGGCAATTTGTTGATGATCGGTTCAGCCATAACGTTTGTGGCCGGGACAATGATCCTGAAGAAAATGTTAAAAATTTACAAACCGATTGTCATAACGGCGGTTACATTTTTGATAGCAACTGTTGCCTTTGCCCTGCCGGCTTTTATGGAATATCTGGAGCATCCGGACTGGGTTTTAAATGTCAGTATCCTGGGAATTTTCGGACTTATCTACATAACAGTCCTATCCTCTATCTGTGCTTACTTTTTGCTCTTATGGGGCTTGACCCGGATTCCGGTATCCCACGCCAACCTCATCCAATATATCGAGCCGGCGGTAGCGGCAACTTTAGCTGTGCCTTTCCTTAATGAACGCATATCTTTTTCTTTTATAATCGGAACCTGCCTGATCGTTTTAGGAGTCTACTGGGGCACTTTGGGCAAGGAAGATCATCACCTCTCACAACACAAACACCACAGAAATTAATTCAAAATTTAAAATTCAAAATGCAAAATAGTGGAAGTTTGCTACGCAAACTATAAATTTTTACCAGTGAAATACAGTAATTTTGATTTTTGACTTTTGATTTTTGCATTTGATTCAGTTATACTAACAGCCGTATGAAACAAGGAATTCATCCAAACTGGAACGATAGCGCTAAAGTGGTTTGCGCCTGTGGTGCGACTTTCACAACCGGTTCTATACTGGACTCAATCCGCGTGGACATTTGCTCAAAATGCCATCCGCTTTTTACCGGCCAACAGAAATTTGTTGACACCCTGGGCCAGGTTGATAAATTCAAAAAGTTAACCGAAAAAGCTGCAGTTAAAGGTGAGGAAAAAAGAAAAATTAAAGAAGCCAGAGCTGCTAAGACAGTCGTTGATAAAACAGACAAGCCTTCGCTTAAAGACCTGCTTATGCAGGCAAGAAAATCACTTCGTTCTTAGATTCACTCAGAATTTTCAATTTGCAATTTTCGAATTTTCAATGAATTAATAAAAAATACAATTTTTGAAAATTAACTCATTAAGATTTAATTGTAAATTGGTAATTGAAAATTGATAATTAACCTATGGAAGATTATTTAAAAAACCAGATTCAGGATATTGACAACCGGATTGAGGAACTTCAGGAACTTATCGAAGACCCGCAAATGGTCGAGTTGGTCCGTGCTGAAATCGCCGACCTGGAAAAGCAGAAGCAGGAATTAACCGACTCATCGGCAACTCCGATGACTGAATCTGAGAGTTCTGAGGAATTTGACGAATCTATTAATGCTAATGCTGCCATCATGGAAATCCGCAGTGCTGCCGGAGGAGATGAGGCCGGATTGTTCGCCGGTGATCTGCTGAGAATGTATTTAAGATACAGCGAGTCAAAGGGCTGGAAAGCCGAAGAACTTGACCGCTCCGAAGGCGGATTAGGCCAGATCAAGCAAATTGTTCTCAAAATCCGGGGCAAAGATGCTTTTAAACTGCTTCAATATGAAGCAGGGGTTCACCGCGTCCAAAGAGTACCTAAGACCGAAAGTTCCGGCCGGATCCATACCTCCACCGCCACAGTTGCGGTCCTGCCTGAAGTTAAAGAATCCGAGGTTTATATCAACCCGGCCGACATTTCTTTTGAATCGTTCCGCTCCGGTGGAGCCGGAGGTCAAAATGTTAATAAAGTTTCAACCGCCGTCAGGCTAATCCATAAACCGACCGGAATTATTGTTACCTGCCAAACTGAACGATCCCAACTTCAAAACCGGGAAAACGCCATGAATTTGCTCCGGGCACGTATTTGGGAAGCGGAGAGAAAAGAAAAATTCGCCGAGGTTGATGACGCCCGTTCTTTAATGGTCGGTGCCGGGGATAGGAGCGAAAAAATCAGAACTTACAACTTCCCCCAAAACCGGATCACCGACCACCGGATCGGTAAATCCTGGTATAACCTGGAACAAATTATGGAAGGAAGTTTAGGACCGGTTGTTGAAGCACTTCAGGAAGCTGCGAATTCAGACAATGGATGATAGAAAATTGAAAATAGCATTTTGAAGATTGAAGATGGAATATAGAAATCTATCCTCTGCTCTCCATTTTTTACTGCTATCTTAGATACTCTATCATCTACCTTCCTAACCATTATGAAAAAAGGACAAAAACTGCGGGTTGAAAAACCTAAGCAATACAAGCAAGGTTGGACGGAATTTTATAAATTAAAGTTCTTTTTAACACCTGACTCGTTAATCCCCAGGCCGGAAACAGAACTTTTGGTTGATGAAATAATTGCGCTGGCGAAGACAAGCAGTTATCCTGAGGAACGAACCGGCGACGAAGGATCTCAGGTAAAAACCTTGCTTGATATTGGAACCGGTTCAGGAAATATAGCGATTTCTGTTGCTAAAAACCTGCCCGGGGTGAAAATATTTGCAACCGATATATCAGAAAAAGCCTTAGAAGTCGCCCAAAAAAATGCTGATTTCCATAAAGTCAAAAACCAGATTTTTTTTATAAAAAGCGATTTATTAGAATATTTAGCTTCCCACCTCTCAGGTGGAATCGTGAAGGTTCCGGATATTATTGTGACCAATTTACCCTATATTCCCACTGCCCGGCTGTTATATATAGATCGGATGGTGACCGAATGGGAGCCTAAGATTGCCCTTGACGGAGGCGAAGACGGTTTCGGGTTATACAGAAAACTTTTTGCCCAAATTGCCGGGAAGAAACTGTTCCCCAGGTATTTTATCGGGGAGATTGACTACACTCAGGCAGATTTAGTTTTGCAGGAGTCCCGCCGTTTTTTCCCTAAAGCGGAAGTTGAAGTTAAACACGATTTAGCTAAAAAACAGCGATATTTTGTGATTAAATTTTAAAGTTATTCCTTATTAGCTTCTTCAAGCGTGGCTTCTATCGTTTTTGTCTCACCTTTTCCGCTGCCGTTATCTTTCCAGACCTCAATGCTAATCCTATCCCCCGGCTTTTTACTCCTGATAAATTCGGAAATGAAGTTTTGAGTGTCAATGGATTTACCGTCAATCCTGGTAATTATATTTCCGGGCTCAATGCCGGCTTTTTCGGCCGGGCTTCCCGGTACAATCTCCTGGATATAAGCCCCCTGGGGAACTTCATTTAGAAGAGCCAGATCTTTAGTAATAACTCGGTAATTGACACCCAGGAAGGCACGGGAAATTTTACCACTTTGGACAAATTCATCAATGATTGCTTTAACAGAGTTAATCGGGATCGCAAAACCGATGTTCTGGGCGGATTCAGAAACAGCGACGTTGACTCCGATTACCTCCCCTGCCGAGTTTAGAAGTGGACCGCCTGAATTACCGGGATTAATTGCGGCATCGGTTTGGATCAAATCGTCCAAAACCTCAACCTCCCTGCCAAACGGGTCTCCGGCACCGATCGAACGGCCCAAACCCGAAACTACTCCGGTAGTTACCGTATTGGAAAATCTGCCCAAAGCGTTGCCGATGGCAATGACTGTTTGACCGACTTTTAACTTTGATGAATCTCCTAAAGATAGCTCATGTAATCCGTCCTGTTTGGTTTTAATCAAAGCCAAATCCAATGTCGGATCGCGGTAAATTTTCTCTACTTCCAATTTTTTACCGTCTTTAGTTATGACTGTATAGTTGGCTCTCAAGTCCGAAACAACGTGCCTGTTGGTAACAATCACCCCGTTGGCAGAAGTTACAAAACCCGTTCCGATGGTTGATTGCCGGCTGCGGGGCAAAGCTTCCGGATCAAAAGGGTTAATAACCCGCTGGGTAATTCCGATTGCCACTACCGAAGGGGAGGATTTTTCGACAGTATCGATTACCGCATTTTCTTCCTTAATTAACGTCCTGGTTTCTTGAGTGGTATTTTGAACAGAGACAAACGGGGCGAAATTTAATTTAGTTTTACCCAGCTGAACAAGCCTGACATAAACGGCACCAACAAGAACCAACACTATAAAGGCTGCTAAGAAACGCTTAACTGTCCCATTCATAGAAGTAATATTCTATCACAAAGGTAAATAATGAAGCTGAAAATTTACTGAAAAACTACAACCCATAACCTTAAAAATTATCTATTTCTTCCAAAGCTCTCTCCAGCTGGAAATCCTTGGTCTTATCAGCCGCTTCGGCTTTTAACTGATCCTCGGTTAATTCCACTTTAATATCCGGAGTTAAACCGATTTGGTGTATCCAGCGGCCCAAAGGTGTCAGCCATTTTGCGGTCGTAATATGGATTCCGGTTTTTTCCGGCAAGTCCTGGGACTCCTGTATTGTTCCCTTTCCGAAAGAAGTTTCACCTAATAATTTACCCCGCTTTAAATCCTGGACTGCGCCGGCAACAATTTCCGAGGCTGAAGCGGAGCCTTTATTTATCAAGACAATTAGGGGAAGACTCAGTAATTTTCCTTCACGGTTAACTTTGTAGGGAATTTTCTCGCCTTTTGCATTCTCCTGTAAAACTATATCTCCCGATTTAATAAATTCGGAACCGATAAAGACTGCCCCGTCCAACAGGCCGCCCGGATTATTACGCAAGTCCAGTATGAGCGCCTGAGGAGCTGAAGCTAAAGAATCGGAAACTGCCTGGTTCCATTCGCTAAAGGTTCTCTCACCGAATCTGGAAAGCTTGATTAAAGATACTTTTTTGCCCTTGGGTGAGGTTTTTTCCTCCAGCTCAACACTTTTTACAACAATGGTATCCCTTTTTAGTTCAATTGTTTTAGCTTTAGCGTCACCGTCATGATATATTTCAAGAGCGATCGTTGTGCCTTTAGGCCCGCGGATTAAATTAACTGCTTCAGGCAAAGATAAATTAACCGCATCTTTACCACCGATTTTTAAAATCAGATCCCCTGCTTTAACCCCGGCCCGGTCAGCCGGTGTATCTTTAACCGGTGCTATTACTGCCAACCTCTTATTTTTATCATAACCAAGCTGGATACCTACACCCTCAAAGGCGCCGTTAATTTCTTCCGAGATTGATTTCTGCTCTTCCGGAGGAAGAAACACCGTATAAGGATCGCCCAAAGCGGCCACCATTCCGGCAATCGCTCCGTAAAACATTTTCTGGGGCTCAATAGCTTTTTTGTCTACATATTCCGAAGACACCAAATCCCACACCTGCCAGAATAGTTTAAAATCAATATTTTTATCCTGCGGCAAAGACTGATTTTCAAAACTTACTTTGGGGCGGAAGTCATTAAACTTAAACTGGAAATTCCGTTGGCCTAATTGCCAACCTAAAATGAAGGTTAATAAGGCGATAATGATTGTAATACCGTTTGCTTTTTTTAAAAAATTCATACTATTCCTACCAATTAACTAATTATCTCCACATTGCTGTAAGGAACCTTTATCTTCCTTTTTGATGTCTCAACAGTCAGCAGGTAAGTTGAAATTCCCGACTCCAGTGTTGTAGGTGAGGCATCAACTGACCCGACAACACCTTGGGCACCCATAAAAGGCGGCCACACCAACCTAACTTTAATCCCCGGCTTAATTTCTGCAACTGAAAGTTCGGGTTTAACTCCCTGGGCGATCTGGGGAGGAAGACTGACTTTTCTGCAGGTCAGTATACTATTTGCGTCATCCGATGGCAACAATAACCTGCCCAAATTTCCGTTTATCATAGCAAATCTGCTATTGTGCCGTAATAAAACTTCCTGAAAATCGTCCCCGATCGGGATTATTCCGAAGCCTTCGGTGGCAATTATCGAAATACCGATCTCGGTACCGATTCTTTTACTTGGCGAAAAACTGGTTACCATTGCCAAATAATCATCCATATTTAGACCCCCGCAGATGATACCGCTGACAGAGTTTGATAAGGCTTGCTTGATCGTCTCCTCCATGAGTAATGATCCGGCCACCAGGATCTGGCCTCTATGTTCGGCAGTTATTTTAGACGGACTAACCAGGTCGCCCGGACCGGAAATAACACTCAAAAATCCTTCTTTGTCGGACCCTGTACCTACTACCCCATAAATCTCAGTCATCACACACTTAATAGTCACCTCACCCCGTTCCCTATCAACATTATCCACCACCCCGAAAACACCGGAGGTCAGAGAAAATTCCCTGGGAATCATTTTAAACCTCGCTTCACCCGTTGTACTGCTTACACTTTCAAATATGGAATCATTCGGAGCAATGATTTGGGCACTGGAGAATAAGCCCTTCCGATCGGCTAAAAGCTCACCTTTATAAACAGTATCTCCGACAGTTTTTTTTAAATATTTCGGGACATCACCGGGAGAAACATTTAATTCTTTGGCCAAATTGACTACCGAAAAACCTCCGGTAATTTTATAGCGTCCGATTATGTCGTGAGGCGCTATCTCGGTGTTCTTTTGTGCCAGAATAGTCCCCGGCCCCTTTAGATACCGTTTGATCAATCTGCAAACTCCCGGATTAATTCTGATCCGACGGTTGGCAAAAAGCGTTTGATTGTTCATGTGGAATTTATCCGTAAATCAATAATGATTCCTAAAATACCTCCATTAACTATATATTCCTTGTCGGCGATTTTAATTTTTTGCCCGGAACCCTCAATCTGAGAAATGTTTAAGGAGTTTATTTTTAAAACACCTGCCACGCCGCCGACCTCAATTTTGACTGAACTACCGGCTTTAGCCAGGTCTTCAATCTCGTGAGGCCTGATTAGAGTCCCGGCCAGCTTAACTGTTTTATTATCTTTGACGTATATTTGAGTTATGCCATCAGGGCTAAGCGCTTCAACTACCGCTCCGGCCAAACGCGCCAAAGGAGGAAACCTGTCAATATACAGCTCCGGCAGTAGAATCCGGCTACTCTTCGGATCATAAACCACCTCAGGCTTTTGTTTGAGTGCTTCTCTGAGTATGGCAAAATCCATTTCCAGATCTTTCTGGTTTTGGGCTATTGTCTGGGGGTATAGGAGTCGGTTGCCGAAAAAATTGATTAGGACATGGCTTTCGGGTTTATTTTTAAGCCAGCCGGCAATATCTCCGGGCGGAATTTTATCTAAATCAGGAAACTCGGCAAAAAATCCCGTCAGATGTGGCATGAAATAAGTATAACAAAATTTAGAATTTAGAATTTAGAATTTAGAATTTANAATTTAGAAAAATTATACCCTGGTAATAAATGGCAGTAGTGCCAGATGCCTGGCGTATTTTATGTTTGAGGTAAGCGTCCTTTGGTGAGGACTGCAAACTCCGGAACGCATTTTTCCGTTTATTCTTGAGCGGTCTGACATGAATTTACGTAAAACTGCCGAGTCGGTGTAACTTGGCTCCTTACTGTTGTCGCAAAAAAAGCAGGTCTTTTTTCTGGCCGGCATATCTTTTCTTGCTTGATCTAAGTTTCTTTTATTATCTGGCATAACTTTGGAATTATACCGTACGAAAGGTCAAAAATCAAAAGGTAAAAGGTAAAATTACAACCTAAAGTTAAAAATTAGGACAACTGCCATTTGTGAAACTTTCGAGTTGTACCGCGGAGAGGCAAGCTATGATTACTTGAATTATTAAAACGGCAGGTCGTCTAAATCTTCAACTTCTTCTTTTTCCGGCTTCTTGGGAGATTCCTCTTTTGGGGAAACGGATTCATTCTGGGTTTCTTTGCTTTTTACATCTTCGGCTTTTGGCTTTGGGACATATCCGGATTTAGGCATTTCATCGGAAGATCTGAATGGAGTTGCCTCTGCTTCCTGGGCGTATTCCCCGCCAAATTCACCACTTTTTTGGGTCAAAAGGATCATGTCTTCAATGACAATTTCGGTCATATAGCGGGTCTGACCTTCCGGAGTTTCCCAGGAGCGGTTTTGGAGTCTTCCCGATACAAAAACCCGGTTGCCTTTTTTAAG
>C687J35174_10010945_pt1 | contig 11205 bp, 15 predicted proteins | sample RifCSPhighO2_01_FD_35174 | JGI IMG/M metagenome (IMG submission 35174) | reverse complement strand
CCTTCTCGCTCCTCGGCTCGGAAATGAAAGAGCAAAGCCCTTTCATTTCGCTCGCTCTACGTCGCGAGTAAAAAAAGAAAGAACCGGTTGGTGCTGTCGCGATTTCGCGCCATACACCAACCGGCCTTGTCGCGCAACGTAGCGGATCGCGCGTTCGGGATGTTGTCCGTGTCACGTACCCATGATCGGGCGCCTGCAGGCGTTTGTGACATCGGGAACTTCCCAAGGATTCGACCTGTAGTTGACCTGTCAAGGGTCAGTCAAATCCTTCTGTCGGTACAAGAACACGTGGTGTTATGAGCACCAGGTCACACTGCGCCGAGACAGACAAAACTAACTGACTTGAATTATATACCACCAACAACAAAAAGTCAACCCCCCGCATATAGTGAGCGGGGGGCACCGTATTTTCACACTTTCTTTTTCGGGGGTGTGGGTAGGGGGGCAAGCTTTTTCAGTTTTCCCTTTCTTACACGTTCCTCGAGAGACAGGAAGAAATCTTTTATCAAGGGCGGTGTCGCTATTTTTGGTGAGTGCATGTTTAAACGCCACACTGTTTTCCAATCAACATCGTATATATCTGACTCAACGACAACCATGTCGCCATCCATATCAAGAATTTTTGTCAGTTCCTCGTACCATTTTCTAGCATCTCCCTCAGTTCTGAAAGGACCGACAACCATTGCTTTTTCTCGGTACGTCTTTGCTGTTTCCCACTTCCTGAACTTAAGTCTGAGACACTTCGATGCGATTGCTACCACGTCTCCCATGGAACCCTCTGCTGTGCGTGTATAGAAATTCTGAATCCAGTATATGCCACAGGCGGGTAGTGTGGTACTACTTAATACACATATGGGTATGGTCTTATACGTTAGAACTGGCTGTCCGTATTGTGCGAAGGTGCTCGCCGTTTCAGGTGGGCTTGGGCTGGAGCTCACTGTGCGGAATATCGCGGATCCTGAGGTTGAAAAAGAGCTCGTGGTTAGGGGCGGAAAGCGGCAAGCGCCGTATCTGTGGAACGAAGCGACGAGCTCTGGTATGTATGAATCGGATGCGATAGTCGCTCATCTCAAAGCCGTGTATGGTTGAAGGAAAACTCATTCATGTGCGTGTTGTTCCTGACGCAAAGAAGGAATCGTTGGTTGAAAGTATGCCGAGTGTGTTTGAAATATCCGTGCGAGAAAAGCCAGAGAGGAATGCGGCAAACATGCGCGTTCGAGAACTCATCGCGCGTCAATTTGGTGTCTCCGTGAAGTCTGTCTCAATTCGCACGGGTCATCGCAGTTCCAATAAAATGCTCAAAGTGGTACAGTAAGGAATTATGCAACTCCGCATTAAGGCAACTGACTACCAATTGACCCCAGAGACCGAGGCGTATGTGAATACGCGCGCGCAAACGCTTGAGCGTTTGCTCGGCGAACATGCCGCAGTAACACGCATTGAAATTGAGGTGGGGAAGGACGCGGGAAAATCTCGACACGGGGCGAACATGTATTTTGCTGAAATCCGTGTTCTGTCTCCTGGGGGGACGGCAGTGTACGCGCGCAATAATTCTGAAAGTATCAATGGCGCCATAGACGATGTAAAAGAAGAAGTGGAGCGTCAGCTTCGCAAGCAAAAATCTTTTTCAATGCATTACCTCCGCAAAAGCGGAGCACTCCTGAAGCGCCTCATGCGTTTTGGCGATGAGGAGGTATGACAAGCGTGTCGGACAAATTTGAAGAGTACAGTATAAAACGGTATCGGTTTTGGACTGTATACGTTGCTGAAAACCAGCAGTACCTTGGTCGTGCGGTTATCTGGCTTACTCGTGAGGGGGATATGCAGAGACTCTCAAGTTTGACCTCCGAAGAGCGCGCGGAGTTGTGGGATATTGTGTTGCCAGAATATGAAAGTGCGGTGGCAAAACTGTGGGCGCCAGATCATATGAATTACGCGTGGCTTGGAAATTATTTTCCCGCACACAAAGGACATGGGCACATGCATGTAATTCCACGGTATGCCTCGTCTCGCGTATTTCAAGGGAATACGTTTGTTGATGCGGAGTGGGGGAATATGTATGGACGAACGCCAGGGGATTCTCCAAAAGAAGTTGTTGTCGCGGTGCGTGATGCTCTTAGGGCAGAGATGAATTAAAGCAGGGGGATGGCGCCGGAGCGTACGAATTCCGCGTAACCCATTTCCTTTTTCCCCTCCGGTATGATGCGGTCAATTTCAAAAGAGCCATCTTGTGCTATGTGTGCCTCAAGAATATTCACTCGTATTTTTTTGCCTCCACGTTCAAAAAACACATACGTTCCCGGCCACCCCTCATACGCGCGTACTTTTCTAAGATTGAGCTCTGGATTTCCAGAGAGAGAGAGGAGCCCGTCTTCTTTTTTTATTTTCTCGCAGTATGTGGCGATATTGTGATTTTGCACTTGTGGCTCAATGTCACCCCCGATCCATGCGGGAATAATTTCTGCTAAAAGTTTGCCCCCTTCGCGCGCAAGCGTTTCTTCAAGAACACGCGAGCGCGGAGGAAACTCGCCTTTTGGCGCACGAATTTTTCTTTGCGCGATAATGGGGCCGTGGTCCACATGCTCATCCATGAGCATGATGGTAACTCCGTATTCTGTGTCACCGCGGAGGATTGTGGTTCTAATAGGGGACGCGCCCCGCAGGCGCGGCAGGAGCGATGGGTGCACATTCAATGTGCCGTGCTTTGGCATATCCAAAAGTTCTTTTGGAAGGATTTTCCCATAGGAAGCAACAACGAATAGTTTATAGCTTTTAGCTTTTAGCTTAGAGTAAAATTCAGAGTCAAGTGCGGTTGGTTGAAGACAGCGGGTGTGGTGTGTGTCGGCCCACATTTTTTCTGGCGGAGGCACTTTTTTTCCGCGCTCAATCTTGTCTCGCCCCGCAACAATCAAGGATGGAGTATATCCAGCGCTATGTAGTGCTTCAAGCACAGGGAGAGCGAGCGGGGCAGTGCCAAAAAAGGCGATGTTCAGATCATTCTTGTCTGTTTTTATTTTTATCTTTTTCATGCAATCGTACAATGAGCGACCTACGAGGTCGCTCATTTGGCGTTTCCGTCTGTGTTTTCATGGCGGGGCTTATCTTCAAATAGTTTGACGGCTTTGTCTATATAGAGAATGCCGTCAAGGTGATCCATTTCGTGTTGAAAAATATGTGCGAGAAAACCAGATGCGCCACGGGTGAATTTTTTTCCGTGCTCGTCGTATGCTTCTATGGTTGCTTTTTCTGCCCGAGGAACCTCTCCCCACAGTGTGCGTATTGAAAGACACCCTTCGTGCTTGTTCTTTTTTCCACGGGAGAGCTTTTTTAATTTTGGATTGATGTATATCTGGTCTGGAGGCAGAGGTTTTTCTTTGGTGTCTTCTGTCGCATCCGCTTCACCTTCTTTTTTTTCTCGGTTTAAAAACNCGCGCCCGGAGACGATAAAAAGACGGAGTGATTCACCCACTTGTGGAGATGCAAGCGCCACGCCATAGGGCTCACGCGCGAGGAGTCTTTTCATATCAGATATGAGTGTGCGCACGGAAGAGCCCCCGATGTTTTTGAGGGGGATGTTCTTGGCGACGAGGCGCAAGGTCGGGTTATTTTTGTCTATAATAGAACGCATAGGGACTAGTATACTATTCTGTATGAATCCCGTTAGAGGCTACAAAAGTTGGTATACCTATGTTCTCCAGAGTCTCAAAGACGGAAGACATATACAGGGTCTACGAATGACTTACGGAAGTGTTTCAGGCAACACAACTATGGCAAAACGAGCTCTACCAAGGGGCGTCGGCCATTGGAATTGATATACTATGAAATGTGTAAGAACGAAGGTGACGCACGGTCGAGAGAATTATTTCTTAAATCTGGCATGGGTAAGCGCTATCTCAAGAATCGCCTGAAACGCTTCCTGCCTCTAACGGGATGAAACATATAAGCAAAGAGCTTTTTCGGACACTTTCAAGAACAAAAGCCACGGAGAGGGGAGAGCTTATGAAATACTTTTGTGAACGATTGAATGGTGCGAGGCGCACAGACGGATTTCCGCCACTTGGGCTTCCTCGCATGGGGCACATGCTCGCGAGTATCCCGACAAAAGATCTTTACTATATAAAAAGTGAATGTGATCACGCGGATAATTTTTCCAAACGATTCTGGTATCTATTAGACCCAAAGAAGTATGAAGACAAAAATAAAGCACGCACTGCGAAGAAATCAAAATTGAAATGAGTCCCGCCCCAAAAAAGAAACGTCCGCTTGGCGCGGACGCTTGATCCAACTTTCTTTTTCTACTTGCCATCCCCGCTCATGAGAGCGATGGCTTCTTCCCGAGAAAACCCGGCGCCGACTAGGGCGTCATGGGTTTCCTTCACTTTTTGTGCCCGCAGGTGGGCACGTGTGTCCTCTGGTTGCTCGGAATCCAATCCGAGCATTCGCACGATACGGTTTGCCATCCTGTTGTATCCTTTTAAAAAGAGGATGCCGGCAGGCACGTCACGATCGGGGGGACAATCGCAACGCACCTGCCGGCCGCTGGGCGCCATGTCCGCGCTAGCACGGGGCCACTTTGGCCGCCAGCGCGACAATCCACCGGGAGGTCGTGGTGGTTGGCGCCACTTCACTGTTTAGTATCATATACTTAACTCTTGCATAAGTCAAGTGGGTAGCGTAGCATTGGCTTATATATGGCAGAAACTCGGCTTATTGATACTGTCGCACACTTAAAGCGCTCCCGCGTGCTTGTTGTCGGTGATCTACTGCTAGATCAGTACCTTTTTGGAGCAGTACATCGCATTTCACCCGAAGCACCGATTCCTGTGCTCCATGTCGGGCATGAGGAGTATCGGGCCGGAGGCGCGGCTAATGTCGCATGGAACTTGTCGGCGCTTCGCGCTCGCGTGTCGTGCTTTGGAACAGTGGGGCGAGATGAGCACGGTGTCATTCTCAAGAAACTTATGCGCAAGGTGGGAGTGGACGCGACGCGTATTATTGTGGATTCAAAAAAACCAACGAGTACGAAAACCAGAGTCATCGCACAACATCAGCATGTCGTTCGTGTAGATAGAGAGCACGCGGACCCAATCGGCATACAGGTTGAGCGCACACTTGCCACAAAAATTCGCGTGGCGAGCAAGAAGGCAGACATCATTGTTATGTCTGATTATCAAAAAGGAACACTCACGCCTGGTGTATGTCGCGCGACAATTAAAACAGGACTTCCCGTCATTGTGGGATTGAAGGGCGGAGACATGATGAAATTTAAAGGTGCCACAGGCGCCTCCCTCAATCAATCCGAGCTGTATGCGTTCTCTGGACATACAAATCTCAAGCGATCAGCGCGAGATATTGTTCGAACATTAAAACTAAAATTTCTCATCGTTACCTTGGGGGAAAAGGGACTTGCCGTTTTTCCAAGTGAAGGCGAGGAGATTCATTTACCGACACAAGCACAGGCTGTGTATGACGTTGTCGGCGCGGGAGACACTGTGCTTTCTGCGTTCGCGCTCGCGTACGCATCTGGCGTTTCTCTTTCTGATTGCGCGCGTATTGCAAATAGTGCCGCCGGAATTGTCGTTGGAAAAATTGGCACGGCCAGCGCCACGAGACAAGAAATTATAGAACACATTCGCAAGGAAGAATTTTCTCACGTGCAAAAAATTATGAGTGAGCGGGAGTTGTTGCGGAGGGTCCGAGCGGCGCGCGCGCGCGGAGGTACAATCGTGTTTACCAATGGGTGTTTTGATGTCGTGCACCTCGGGCATATCAAACTTCTTCAGTTTGCAAAAACACAAGGCGACATGCTCATTGTCGGCCTCAATGGAGACGCGTCAATTCGCAGATTGAAGGGGGCGAAACGTCCGATCGTGGATTATACGGGGCGCGCGCACGTGCTTTCCGCGCTTGAGGCGGTGGATGCCGTCGTGCGTTTTGATTCAGATACTCCGCTCGCGCTCATTAAGAAAATTCGCCCCGATGTATTGGTAAAGGGTGGGGATTGGACAAAGAAATCTGTTGTTGGGCGGGCATACGCGAAGCGCGTTGTTCTTGTTCCTTTGGCAGACGGACATTCAACCACGAATATCATACAACGTATTGTGGAACGACATACGAAGTAGCCGTTTCCTTCTTTTGATTTGCCTCTCGGCGGGCATTGTATACAATGCGTGGGCTACCCCAGTTTCATTTTTACAAAACATATGCAGAGTATTGTATTGTACGAAAAGTGTACCTATGGCAATGGCAACGCGCTTCGCCCTACAAGGGATGTGCTATTCGCACACGCACGTTGCGTGTTATCAATGGCGGTAAAAATGCAACGGGGTATAAGAATTTTTAATTCGCTTCGCGCTCATAAAAACTTCTAATATGTCATGGTTCTCACCAAAACTCGGTATTGATCTCGGCACGACGACGGTTCTTGTATTTGTGCCGGGGAAGGGGATTGTTCTGAACGAGCCGTCTGTCGTTGCGGTGTCGCAAGGGGATAATCGCGTACTTGCCGTCGGGAATGAAGCGAAAGAAATGATTGGCAGGACGCCGGATGAAATCATCGCGTACCGCCCGATGAAAGACGGGGTTATTGCGGATTATCGCGTGACCGAAGCGATGTTGCGGTACTACATCAAGAAAGCTCTCGGCACGTGGAATGTATTTCGCCCCGAAGTTATGATATCCGTTCCCGCGGGAGTAAGTTCCGTGGAACGCAGGGCGGTTGTTGAGGCGGCGACGAAAGCCGGCGCGCGCGATGCCTATGTTGTGAAAGAGCCGATTCTTGCCGCGATTGGAGCCGGTATTCCTATTCACGAAGCGCGCGGACACATGGTGGTAGACATCGGTGGCGGTACCACGGACATCGCGGTTATTTCACTCGGCGGCATTGTGGCATCAAAGTCCGTGAAGTGCGCGGGGAACGCGATGGACTATGCCATTGTTGATTACATAAAAAGAACAGCGAATCTCATCGTCGGCGACAATATGGCGGAGGTGGTGAAAATTACCATTGGCTCCGCGGTGCCCATCGATGAAGAGTTAACCATGTCTGTGAATGGACGCGATTATCTGACGGGGCTTCCGCGATCAATTGAACTCGGTACGAATGAAATTGTCCGCGCTATTTCAAAAGAGCTGCGGACGATGGTGGGTGCCATCAAAGACGTACTGCAACAAACTCCCCCCGAGCTTGCGTCTGACATTATCGATAACGGTATCATCATGACAGGGGGTTCATCGCAGTTGCGTAATCTGCCGGAACTCATTTTTCGCCGCACGGGAGTCAAGGCGCGACTTGCAAAAGATGCTCAGTTTTGTGTTGCAAAAGGTACGGGTGAGGCGATAAAACACCTCAGTGTCTATAAGAAGGCAGTTTTGAGCAAACCTCACTAGAGCGGGACAGTCCTTACACAGCAGGAGAGTGGGGGGGCGGGTGCTTTTCTTCCGAGAGGATTCTGTGCGCTTCCGCAAGCTCCTCAAAACTCATTTCTGAAACATCTTCCTGTAGGATATCTACGTTTTCGTGCAATTCCTCAATATCTTCCTGCATCTCTTCAATGTCGCGTCCCACATCCTCAACTTCCTGTGTCGTGTAATTGATGGTCATTTGAATAAAAATCGCGAGATAAATCGCCTCCAGTGATACTATGGTCGTCAATATGAGCAACATGCGGTCAAATTCGATTACATCAAACAGCACGGATGCAAAACTTCCGAGAAACAAAAGAGTGTGCACGAACGCGGAGGCGGGTGAGCCGACCCATCTGGTGATTGCGAGTGCCTTATTTTTTATTTTTTCCGATCCATTCATATTTTTAATGTCCGTCTTCCATGCACACATAGTAAACCGAAATGATAGTATACCTGTATGAACACTGGTTGTGTATATCTCATACGAGGAGATGCATCCATGCTCCCCACTCTTTGCGAGGACTTAAAACGCGAAGGCATTACGGTTTCTGGAGTGGACTCCTACGTGCGTGCCTACAAGCGATTTGGCATTACGGAAGCGCATGAATTGCGCGAGCGAACTGCACTCCGCTCCATATTTTCTTCGTGTAGGGTGTTTGTCCTCTCGGTGCCATCAATGACAAGCGAGGCACAGAATGCATTACTCAAAACATTTGAAGAAACCCCAGCGGGGGCGATGTTCTTTTTACTTACACCATCTCCCGACACACTTCTTCCGACCCTGCGTTCGCGGGCGAGAGTGTATGACATGACGACTAAAAAGAACAGTGGAGGTGTGTCTTCTCGTGCCAAGCAGTTTATTGATGCTTCAGTCCAAAAGAGATTGGATATGGTGAGATTGTTGCTTGAGAAAGACGGTGAGGATCAGCATGATGTGGGGGCGATGGCAGAATTTTTGGCGTCTCTCGAACACGCTCTCTCTCAGCGCCGTGCGCACCCTGCGCTTAGGGCTGTGTACCGCGCGCGTCGATACTTGAATGACACAGGCTCCCTCAAAAAGGTGTTGTTGGAACAGGTGGCGTTGCTTCTTCCTGTCAGGGTATAAAAATGCCCCCGACTACAGGTCGGGGGCACAGCGTTTTCATTCTTTGATTTCAAGACCGAGCACGCGAAGCATATACTTTGCCGCCTCTTTGTGTTCCGCTGGAACAGTGAATGGGTAGCGGCAGTTTGCATTTGAGATGGTGCTTGGATCGAGCGAGCCGGGGAGCGACTCTTCGCGACGCCTCGGCTCCTCATCATCGGGACCACGCTTTAGGAAAATGTCGGGCGTGATTCCAATTTCTTGCACGGGCCTTTCACAACTTGTGGGGCCGACGAGATATTGAGACGTGGTCAGGGCGAGCTCTCCACCAGTCGGCAGTTGCATGACGGTCTGGACGGTTCCCTTGCCGAAGGTTTTTTCCACTCCGGCGACAGTTGCACGTCCGTGAGTTTGGAGAACGCCGGGCACGAGTTCTGATGCTGACGCGGAGTTGCCGTTTACGAGCACAAGAAGTGGCACTCCGCCGATGACGTCTTGCTGTCCGCCGGCCGATAGATGTTTCGAAATTTCTCCTCTGATTTCTTCGGACACCGTGACCCTCGCATCGTTATCTGGGTATGAACTCCACACTAAGAACAAATCAAGTATTTCGTCCGCGACGTGCAAAAGTCCGCCTGAATTGTCTCGCAGATCAAGCACCAGTCCCTTGAGGGGGCCGCGGTTTTTTTCGATGAGGGCGAGAATGGCTTGGCGCGTTTTTGTTCCAGCAATTTCGCTGAAACTGGTAACCTTAATATACCCGACGCCACCTTCCTTTAGTTCGTGCGTCACGTGCTGCGCGACCACCTTTGCTCTAGTGATTTCAATGGACAGAAGTTCTGGTGCTCCCTTTCGCCAAATAGTGAGGCGAACTTTTGTGCCAATTGTTCCGCGAATGCTCGAGACCACGTCTTCGAACGATGCGGTTGTCGTCGAACGTCCATCAACTTCCACAATGATGTCTTTCGCCTGCACTCCCGCTCTTTCAGCCGGACTCCCTGGGATGGGTTTTACGATCAGAAACCCCTTAGGAAGCACATCCTTGTTATCGCTCTTGAGTTCTATGCCTACCCCGACGAATTCTCCGCTTCGACGCTCGTCCATTATCGCGGCATTTTGTGGGGACACATAGTAGGTGTGCGGATCCAACTTTTTAAGACACGGCATATTCGGATATTCCACAGCGACCACGATACAACTCGTGCGCAGGTCTTGAAGAAACGCAATGGGGAGTTCGCGATGATAGAAGAGCGCTATTCTGACAAAAATCTCGTTTACGGTTCTTTCCCATGCCTCTTGCGTGGGCTGGTCCGCGTTCCGGGGGGTCTGTGCGGGCGCTTGCGCTTTCGTCGTGACGGGAAATGAAAGGGCGAGCGTGCACAGGAACACTGCGAGTAGTCGATTGAAGTGGCGCATGGCCAACCTCCGTGTTTGATTTCTATACTACTGTTACAAAGCGTACTCCCTATATATAAAAAACAAGTAGACAATGTATATAGTATCTGTTGTATACTGTATCCACATGACCCCGCACGATTTCACGGCGCTTGACGCTAAGTTGGGCAGCGCTAAAGAGTGGCTTCAAAAGGAATATCGAGCGCTTAGGACGGGGCGCGCCTCGCCCGCGATTTTAGACGGCGTCTCTGTTTCCGCGTATGGCTCCATGATGCCCCTGAAGCAGGTGGCAAACGTCGGAGTGGAAGACGCGCGCACGCTCCGTGTTCAGCCGTTTGACGCATCTATTCTCAAAGATATTGAGCGCGCGATTTCAGGCGCGAATTTGGGACTCGGAATTTCTTCTGATGGAGGGACGGTACGTGTCTCATTTCCTGAACTAACCGCGGAGCGCAGGGGCGAATTTATAAAAATCGCGAAAGGAAAACTCGAAGAAGCGCGCACGGCGGTTCGTGTTGCGCGCGATGATGCTCGCAAAGCTGTTCAAGAACAGGAGCGCGCGGGTGAACTCACCGAAGACAACAAATTCAGGACGTTTGAAGATATTCAAAAGCGCGTTGACGGTGTGAACGAAGAATTGGAAAAATTATTTGAGAAAAAAGAAGCGGAGATGAACTCATGACCGCACTTTTAGTTATTGCGATACTCGTGTTTCTTATCGTTGCGCATGAGCTTGGGCATTTTATTGTTGCAAAATTATTTCGTCTGCGAGTTGAGGAATTTGGGATTGGATATCCGCCGCGCGCGTTTCTTTTTATGGTTAGGGGAGGAACGGCATATACAGTGAACTGGTTTCCGTTTGGGGGTTTCGTGCGTCTTTTTGGAGATGACACTTCTGAAGAAGTGCCGAATAACAAAAAAGACAGATTTAGGGACGCTCCGCGAGCTGTTCAAATTACAGTGCTCTTCGGTGGGGTGGTATTCAATGTGATTGTTGCGTGGGCGCTTTTGAGCGGGGCGCTGGTTCTTGGAATTCCGAGGCAAGTATCAAGCACAGAAGAAGGGGTTTCGGCCCGCTTAATTCTTTCAAGTGTTGTGGATGGCTCTCCAGCATTTCTTGCCGGATTGCGTGAAGGAGACACCATTCTTTCTTTAGAGAGCGAAGGGAGCCGCATCGAATCGAAGGTACTTCCCGAAGATGTCTCTGTATTTATTTCTTCACATGGGGGTAAGGAAGTGACGGTGACCTATGCGCGGGGAGACTCAAAGGAAGAGACGGTGGTGCGACCGGCGCACGCGGTGTTGTCGGAAGAATCGGG
>C687J35174_10010930_pt1 | contig 11213 bp, 12 predicted proteins | sample RifCSPhighO2_01_FD_35174 | JGI IMG/M metagenome (IMG submission 35174) | reverse complement strand
GCCCCGAGATGAAACGCCGCGATCTGGTTGTCCGCGTGGTCGGTGATGATGAACGCGGCCGACGTCGGCTTATCGGGAAAGGTGCGGATCGATTCCGTCGCGATACCGAATTTCTCCATCCATGTGCGGTAGCGGACAAAGTCTGTGCCGACCGTGCCGATGATACGCGGCTCCTCTCCGAGAAGCGCCAAACTGTACGCGACATTGCCCGCGGTGCCGCCGAATTGTTCTGAGAGATCCGCGACCTGAAAGCTCACGTTGATGTTGTGGAGCTTGTCGGCGACGAAGTGGTCTTTGAAGAGACCCGGAAAATCCATGATGCGGTCGTACGCCAGAGAACCCGATACGAGGATTTGTGACATGGGCTTGATTATACTCTACTCTTGGCGCAGGACGGGCCTATCGGTTATGATAGGCACCTGTAGACGGAATAACAGCTATATTGCTACCTATCATGAGCGCACAAAAATCGCCAAAAAGATCAAAAGGCACCTTCTCTCTGAAAGCGGGGTTGGCCCGCATGCAGAAGGGCGGCGTCATCATGGATGTCACGAATGCGGAACAGGCGAAAATAGCCGAAAAAGCCGGAGCAGTCGCGGTCATGGCGCTTGAGCGCGTGCCGGCCGACATCCGCAGGGACGGCGGCGTCGCGAGAATGTCCGACCCCGCAATGATACGGGAAATACAAAAAGCGGTGACCATTCCCGTGATGGCCAAGTGCCGTATCGGACATTTTGCGGAAGCGCAGGTACTCGAAGCGCTGGAAGTGGACTACATCGATGAGAGCGAAGTCCTCACCCCCGCCGACGAGGAGTTCCATGTGGACAAGACCGCGTTCACCATCCCCTTCGTCTGCGGTGCCCGCGATCTGGGAGAGGCGGTGCGCCGGCTCAATGAAGGCGCCGCGATGATACGCACCAAGGGCGAAGCAGGGAGTGGAAATATCGTCGAGGCGGTGCGACATATCCGTGCGGTCAAGCGCGGGATTGCCGAGCTCCAAGAATATTTAAAAAAGAAGCAACTGAAAAAAATAAAAGAAAAAGCGGCCGAATACCGCGTTCCTCCCGCGCTTCTCCTCGAGATCGCGAAGCTCGGAAGATTGCCGGTCGTGAATTTCGCCGCAGGGGGCATCGCCACTCCGGCCGACGCTTCCCTCTGCATGCAGTTGGGCGTAGACGGCGTTTTCGTGGGTTCGGGAATCTTCAAGAGCAGTCATCCGAGGAAGCGCGCGAAGGCTATCGTGGATGCGGTCGCGCATTTTAATGACGCAAAAAAGGTCGCGGCGGCAAGCGTGGGCCTGGGCGATGCGATGGCGGGACAGGAGATATCGAAGCTGGAGACCCGCCTCGCGGAGCGCGGAAAATAACGTGGCATCGCGAACTCGCATAGGAGTGCTCGCGTATCAGGGAGATGTGGAAGAACATCTGGAAGCCCTCCGTGCCGCCGCCAAAAAAATTAAAAAAGATGTAGGGGTCGTCCCCGTACGGACAAAACAGGACCTTGCCGGACTCGCGGGTCTCATAATCCCCGGAGGTGAGAGCACCACGCTCTACAAACTCTGCCGGAGAGAAGGGTTATTCGAAGACATGAAAAGAATACCGAATATCTTCGGGACCTGTGCAGGAGCGATAATGCTCTCGAAGGCTGTCGGCAACAAAATGGCCGGTCAGGAGACGCTCGGACTCATGGATATCGAAGTGGAGAGGAATTCATACGGCAGACAGAGCGAGTCGTTTGAAGCGGACATCGAGACGGCGCTTGGCGACATGCACGCGATATTCATCCGCGCTCCGCGGATAACGAAAGTGGCCAAAGATGTGAAAGTACTTGCGGAATACGACGGAGAAGTAATCGCCTGCGAGCAGGAATCAAAGGGAAAGTATTACCTCGCTCTCTCCTTCCATCCCGAATTGACCACCACCCTCTTCCACGAGCATTTTTTGAGAAGAGTTTACAGAGTTTAAAACCTAACCCTCACGTTTTTCAGGTTTTGGAAGAAATTCTTCAAAACATCCACAGCTTGGTCTGTGAGTTTTATAGGTGTCCCATCTTCTTCTTTTTCGTTGAAAGGATCGCTCGTCCATCTAACACCTCTGATTTCTTCTTTATTTACCTTTTCACGATCTACCTCCAAGAGATTGTTGGCTACAAAACCATGAATCAGCCATCTAGACTCGCCAATAGTATAAAAACCAGACGAGTTGAGACTGGCCGGACCCACATCGACACGCAGTTCTTCACTTATCTCTCTCCGCAAACATTCTTCAGGTGTCTCGAAAACAACCTTATCCTTCGGTGCCTCCTTACCGTCTTCAAATTGCCACACGTCGCCTTGTTTAGTGACAACTTCGCTTTTACCGGTACCCGGATTGAGGCAAACATATTCTGCTTTTCCACCAGGAAATTGCCAAATACCATTCTTATTTTTCACAATCAATACTTGATACTTCCTTTCTTTATCCTCTAAGCCTTCACTTGGATCAATCCTGGACGCATACACACCTGATACGTTCTTGAAAAATTCTGTCTGTCTAAACAGATCTTCGTGTATCTCATCTGCCAGTATTTTGAAAAAAGCCTCCTTGCTCTGTACAATGTGGTAAAGACCACCCGCAAGCATCACTTCTGTTTTGTCTTCAGGAAAATAGTCGGCCAAGTTGCTTCTTGCTCCCTTCATCGTTTTTATCTCGCTTTCATATTTTTGCATTGCGTCCCTAACGTCAGCTATGGTCACAGAAGCTAAATTTTTAGTGCGCACGGATCTGATAGTTTTTAGGATTGAGTTTTTTCTTTTCTCAAAAACGTCAGTTAAAAGGTGAACTCGTTCTAAAACCGACGTGTCACTGTTGTTTATGCGGTCTGCCAATGTACTTTTACCTGAACCGTATTCCTCAAGCGCACCACTTTGATGTCCTTCAAACGCCGTATCAGGTAAGGCGTTTAAGACTTTGCGTTGCCGCGGAGAGTGTTCATCCTTGAAGCGCAGTTCCGCCATACATTAAATGCTAACACGTCAATCCATGACCCTTACGATGCGTAATTCAAAACCCATTATAGCCTTTCTCCAAGAGTTGAGTTCCGTAGCAGGAAAGTTCGCTTCTCTCCAAAATCGAGGTTTAGTGCCGTTGGCTCAACGCCAAGAGTTAATAGCCTTATGAGTTTAAAATCTATCTGGAACATGAGATTATCTTTCAAACTTATACAGCGCTCTGACCTTGGCAATACGTGAACTCACCAATCTTGTAGATTGATTATGCTTTCCGTAGAATTTTCTAGCCTCGTAAAGATAGTAGGTATACAAACATTTTTTTACGTTAGCTTCAATAATCCGCAGAAATCTCGCCTTTTCCTTTGCATTTAAAATCGCGTATATTTTGGTCAGATCTCGACTGCTCATGAAATAATTTGACGACAAGAAAGATGCGCTCAGCAAATGTCGCTTTAGCTTCGACAATTTTAACATTCTGCGATTAACGAAAAATAAGACGGTTAAAATCCGCCTCAACAGCGTTAGACCCTCTTTCCGGAGATTTTTTCTGTTTCGCAGATAGAACAAAATCATTCTCTGTGTCGTGAGAGCTGGTACTAAGCGCGGCTTTCCAGCAAGCGCACTAAAACTCCTGAATGCAAAGGATTTCTTTAGCTTCTTTATTGTGGAGACGTTTACTTTCTTTTGATTGAAATTTAAGCCTTCTTTCATTAAAAGACTTGACGCTTTTGCGATTATTAACTCGAGTATTTCCTTATTATTTGCGAGAAAAAACTGATCGTCCGCATACCTAAAATATTGAGCCCTCAATTTGCGACAAAAACTTGACATGGACTTATCGTATGTTTGGAGAAAGTGGTTCGCCAATATTCGCGAGCATTCTCCGAACAAGTCTTGAGGTAATCCCACACCTTGTTGTCTGTAGAAATATATATGTCGATTCCAATAACGTAAGAGGTGCATTAAGAGGTACACAATGTCACTTGAGCTTGCTCCGACCACCTTCCTCAGCTTGTACTCTAAACTATCTAGCGATATTGAGTCGTAAAAGTTTGATATGTCTACCTGCGCTGCATAGCCATCAGAGTTTTTTAAACAGCAAAAGTAAAGTTTGCGGTTGAAGTCTCCCCATTCGTGATACCACTTGCGCGCACCAAATATATACCTGACCGAATATCCATATTCATCATCGAGGTAAATGACTTCCTTTGTTTGAGAATCTTGTATTGCCCGATCTAGTTCTGCGTCTTCTAAGCGTCTCAGCTTGCCGCTAAGTCCGAATCCCCCAAAAGTCGTACTGACACGATTTTTTGCTATGAATTTCTCAAGCTTTCTAGCACAGTAGTAGTAAACGCATAAATCATCTAAGCTCAAAACTGGCACGACCCTTAACACGCCTTTTCCTTTATTCAGACTGAGATAATCTAACGCTGGTTGAGGGTAGTACAGTCTCTTGTTAACTCTCTGGTATAACTTTTTTAAATATGACTCGCGACCTGCCAGAGAAATACTGGGGTATGGATATATTGAATCTTTCCTCATCCAATCCCACAGCTGTTTATCGCCACAAATCGATACAAAATCAGCTTGCTTCATAGGGAGCTAGGATCAAATACCCTTTGTTGCTGAAAGAATATAGTCGTAATAGTCGGCTCTAACTTGTGAATTTTTAAGATTTGAGAATACTTCGTCTTTTAGATTTTCTACCTCTGTACTTACTTCATCAGGCTGCATACCACTCTTGGTCATCCACCCTTTGATAGCCGCTAATTTCCCTTTGGCTTTCTCTAGCTCTGCGGCAGTTAAAGGTACATCGATGGAGTATTTCGGACATATCTTACTGCTAATGATTGAGGCAAAAGTAGAAGCTTCAATAAAATCCTCTCCGGTAATGGCTGGAGAACCAGCGTCCTTCAAGGTAATCCAATCACCATACATCTTTCCCTTTTGATGTTTCTTTTGGTACTCAATAGCCATCGGATCGGCATCTGTAAGAATGACACAGCCTCTTGTCCCAGCCTGAAACATGGGGACTATTCTGTCTACGTCCTTTGCCCCGTTTGCATGACACTTTCCAATAGTCTTCAGTTCATTTAACTTTTTGTGAGTGGTCGGGATTTTCGTCATTGCAACATCAAAAAGCCTCTTGTCTTTCCAGCCCTCAAACAGAATGTTCTTCGCTTTTAGATTACGGAATACGGAGTAATTCAGTCCGGCATAAACCACTTCCTCGTCTGTCACATTCGATTCATCAACTTGGGTCAGCTTTGTTACCTCCTTTCTCTTTTTAACTATGATATGTCGTTGTATCTTCTTCTCGTCAATCATGAATATAGAGTGCGTACTAAACACAACGATGTTGTTTTTCTTGGAGATTTTTATCAGTTCCTCCAGTAAGTATTTACATCCGTCGGGATGGAGTCCTATTTCTGGCTCATCAATGAGCAGTAAAGTGTTAGTGAGATTGCCGCTTTTTGCTTTTGCGGAAACCAACAGGAGGAATGTAACAAACCTTTTGAATCCATCGCTGCGTTTATCAAGGGGAAATTTATTTGAGACATCCTCAACTTCCGCCACAATAGACTCCCCATTCATTCTCAGATGAAATTTGATGTTTTCGTAATCTTTCCAACATTCGTGGAAGTGGTCAGATGTCGCTGCTGCAACGCGCTTTAGAAAATTGTCCAGTCTAGTTTCTCCCTTAGCTTTTTCGGCATTCAAAGTTGATGCAATATCATCTTCTGCAATTCCCCTGAGTTCAAACATGCTCTTCAGGGGACGGCATGAATCCGGCTTCTCTATGAATCCTGCAAGCGGAATTCTAGAGGGTAGAAGGTTTGTTTCCTTATATTCCCAGAGAAGTATGGTCGGAAAATCCATCTCGTCTTCAATGTAGTTGATTACCTCAGCTCCAAAGAGTTGAGCGAGAGAATCTATTTGCGGAACTTCTAGTTGCTCGACAGGAAGTTCCTTGAATTCCTCAATATTTACGAATTTATAGTCTTTTAGATTCTTCTGTACTCCGTCAATATCAATCTTTAGATCTGCTGGGCAAGTGTCTTTCACTTTTTTCCACTTCTCTAGAATTCTCTTAAAATCTGATTTTCTAATTACGTAGTGCAGATATGCCCGCTCTTCCTCAATCAAATCCACATTATGAATCCCTCCCGTAAACAAATTACAAAAGGTCTTTAGGGTTATTTTCTTTCCATCTGTGCGTTCAAGAATAAGAGGATTGTCTTGTCGGGTAAGAAATTCCTCCTTTGCTGCCGCATAGACTTCAGCATGGTCGTCTGCGTCAAAAGTAAATCCAAACTTAATGGCAGATTCTGTAATCTCCTCCTCATCGTCTGTGGGTTGTCGCTGGTCTTCAATTTCTATGTCTTTGTCTCTATCAAGGTAAGCAAGCGCGCACAGAACATTGGATTTGCCGGATTCGTTGATGCCTACAAGAATGCGGCAAGACTGCTCAAATGTGAGAGTTTCCTCCTTTATTGAGAGAAAATTCCGAATGATGACTGATTTGAGATTCATGCGCAGATGGGATGTTCTTCATAATGACAGTACTCCTGTATATCGGCAAATCAAGGACAATCGAGTTGATTTCTTTAAATTTAAATCAATTTTCAGAGGTAGAGTTCTCATATCCAATTTGTGAGTAAACATCGTTTACAGCCGCCTGTAGCCTGCTTCTGCAGTTCGGATCTTGTAGACATCGTCGCACCTCGTCTTCTTTCGTTTCTTTTTGCTTCTTATCAATCCACCAAGGTATTGCTGCAACCAACAATAAAAGCAATGCTGCCATAAGAATAATGTTGCGTCTGCTCATTTTGATTTCTTGATATTTAAATCAATTTTCCCACGCTGGGCATATTAGGCATATGAGCCTCTTTTGCGGTTTGTTCATTTTGTTTATGACCAAATTTCACGAGAAGAAAAAGAAGTAAATGCCTCCCAAGGCGGCGCAGATTACCAGACCCTCAGACAATCCCCACCAAAAGCCATGTGCCCCTATCTCTGGAAATCCACGTGCCGCCCCTGTAGATTCTGCAATGGAACGTAATTGCGCTGCGCAGATCCAAAGGATGATGATTATTACTCCGAGCATTATGTACAACATCGTCATACACGTTTCCGCAGTGCGTAGTAAATTAGGTAGCCGCCCCCGAATACAGAGAGAAGTGTGAAAACGTTATAGCCCCACATCTCGCCTGTGCTCCAATCTGTTAGGTAGGAAATCTTATTTCCGAGATCCAACACAACTCCAAGGATAAGTAGAAATCCAACTATGCCCAAGATATTTCGTCTCATTGATGATTATTGATAAATATTAATTTCGGCTACAAACACAAAGCCTGCCACTAGGAGAGCCGAAGCTCCTATAAGGGTTTCCCCCTATAACGCGATGAACGCCCTAATGACAGGTTGTCTGGGTTCATCGCGCTTTCCCAACCATGCCGCCATTTCTGTCGGTTTAGGTCGTCGCTCTTACGAGCCTTTTATTGGGTGTGTACCCCTAAAGTATGCCTCCTTATTCCTCGAATGGAAAGTCCATCATTTGAAATTCACATATAGATGCATACAATGTCGACGTAGCTATTGGTTACGGCTACGTAAAGTTCCTTCACATAAATCTTTTAGCAATGCGGGGTGGCTAGACTAAACCCCAAAGTGCTTTGGAAGTATCGTTCTCCTACAACGGGTTAAATTCCCAGACGCAAAACGCAGCTTTGAGTTTAGAAGGTGACAAGTTGAGCGATGCCTGCAATACGGTCATCGGATTTGAAAATGATAATCCGCTCTGTACTAAGCCAACACCTAAAAGCAATTATCGGAACTGCAGCAGCCACGATGCGGCGAGCTTGTAGTGTTCTTGTAATTGCTTTTAAGCGTTGGCTTTTTCTTTTGGAACTTTGAGAAAGCTCTCGTGAGAAAGCCAGAATGATATGGCGTACATGCCATTCACTCCTGAAGAGCGAAGGAGGGTCAAGAAGATCCTTCTTCGTAAAATCAGAGTTCCCGATGAGGAACTTGAGACTTTGGTTGATAGCTTGCTCGATCTGGCTGTCGAGCTCTATCGCCTGAGCAGGAAACGTGGTGGAGATGGCCAGAAATGGTCGCCTCCACATCGAAAGTAGCCTGAAGTGGGCGGGAGGGTGTGTCTAACCTTCCAAGGCTCTAGGAAGCCTGTTTGCACACCCTCTCGTCTTTCGGACTGAAACGGGCGGCTTTGCCGTACCGGAATTAAGAGGGAGAATTAAAACTAGACAATAGAGTATGAACATTGTGAAATCAGAATGTGCGGTTATTTACGTCAGAGCGTTCGTTAAAAACTGCCCCATCGAGCAGCAAGAGCGCATCTGTAAGGAGTATGTCAAAAGTAAGGGCTGGAAGCTGCTCAAGGTTTTCCGTGAGCGTCCGACGATGCGATGGACACCATCGGCAATGAGCAGGTTGAAGACGTTTGCGACGAAACATGCGGCGGAAATCGGAAATGTCGTCGCCTACACTCCACACACGCTCGCTAGATATAAATTTCAGTTCTTCGAGCTGTACGGATTCTTCCGAAAGCTCGGGATAAGGCTTAGGTTTGGAAATAATTACAAGATAATCCCAACTCACCATGAAAAATAAGTTCGCCGGAATTGAACGTCCCAAGACCTGTGTTATTTACGTGCGTGTGTCCTCGGAAGAGCAGACTCACGGGTACAGTCTCGGGAGTCAGGAGAAAGATTGCAGAGGGTATGCAGTAAAGAATGGGTGGGAGGTGCTGCGCCTCTTTCGTGAGGAAGGTGAATCAGCGAAAACAGCTGACAGAACACAATTGGGGCTCATGCAAAACTTCTGTCTGAAAAACATCGGCAAGGTCGGCCACGTTGTAGTCTGGAAAGTGGATAGGTTCGCCCGTAATCAGCATGACCACTTTACGCTCAGGAAATTCTTTCAAGACTGTGGAGCAGATCTGAAATCGGCTACGGAGAACATTGAGAATACGCCTGTGGGAAAAGCCTCTGAGGGAATGCTTGCTGTCATGTCTGAATACGAGAACAACGTCAGAATCGAGAGGACTACCATGGGCATTCGTGCTCGTGCTCTTGATGGCTACTGGATTGCTGGAGCTCCGTGGGGATATAAAAATACACTGGACAGTTTGGGTAAAAAGGTAATCACGCCACATCCTGAACGCGCTTCGATCGTGCAATTCATCTTTCAGGAATATGCGCGTGGCACTATCGGCTACAGAGACCTTGCTCGAAAGGTCAACAAGCTCGGAGATGTGCGAAGCAGACACGGGTTGAAGATTAGTGTTCAGCTCGTCTACAAGATCCTCAAGAATCCAATCTACTGCGGCAGGATTGTTGTGCCGAGACTCGCTGTTGATGTTCAAGGTAAGCATGAGCGGCTTGTACCTCAAAACCTCTTTGATGAGGTGCAGGAGATAATACGTGGCGGGAAGAAATACAAGCGTCCTAAGAATCGTGATAATGCAGAGTTTCCCTTGAGAGGTATCGCGTGTTTGTGTGGACGAAATATCAGCGGTGGTTTCAGCACCGGAAAGAAAAAGAAGAAGTACGCCTACTATGGCTGCATCAATCCCACATGTCCGACTAAGAAAGCCATTCGTAAAGACGACTTTGAGAAAGAGTTCAGCGAATTTCTAGGGTTGATTACCCCCGATGTAGCCATGCTTGATGGGTTAGGTGAGGCTCTGCGTGTAGTTCATCGTAGAGAATCAAAAGAGAATCTGCTCCAAGCGAAGCGCATAGACTCCGCTGTTGAGAAAATCTCGAAGGATATGGAGGAGCTGCTCCAAATCAAGATTCGCGGCTTGATTGATGATGAGACGTTCATTCAACAATCAGAGAAGATGCGAGCTCAAAAGCGAGACATGGAAATCGAACAGGCTAATCTCAAGGATACGGACAACACACTGGAATCAGCAATGGAGTTTAGTATCAACCTCATCAAAGAATTTCCTACAGCGTGGAAAATGCTAGAGCCTGGAGAATTACGGATTTTGAGAGGACTGTTCTTTCCTCAAAATCTCGTCTACCAATATCCTGGATTTAAAACCCATGAATTAGCACCAATTTACAGGACAAAAGCACCGAATGAGGTCGGAGAAAATCGTTGGGTGACCTCACGGGGAATCGAACCCCGGTTCCATCCTTGAGAAGGATGTGTCCTAGCCGCTAGACGATGAGGCCGTCCCCTCAATATTAACGAACATTCCACCATTTTTCCACCCTGTTCGACATACTCTCACATACCCAAGTATATGAGTGTATTCCAACAATTAATCTTTGTCCGTGTCGAGGTTTGAGAACATCCGAATAAAATCGACGAAAANCTTGCCGTACGGCGTGAGTTTGTGCTGTACCATGCGGCCTGCATAGGACTTTTCTACCAAACCCGCGGCGACCAGTCGCCTCGTATGTTCGCTGAATGTTTTTTGATTGCCCTGAAGCTCGTGCAGTATCTCGTCAAGGATGATGTTGGGCCTGCGCGCGATAAGCAGTAGTATCGAGATCCGCCGGTGATTTGAAACTCCCTTGAAATGCCTCTCCAGTTTTCTCGGGCTCTTGACCTTCTTTTCCCGCATACCCTCATACTCTCACATACCCAAGTATGTGGGAGTGTTCGGTGTGGACAGATGATAGAGCCCTGCGGTGAACTTATTTTTTCTGCCTCTCTACCTTCGTGAGAGAGCCAGGATGGAATGGCGTGTCTCTCAAACCAACCCGCAACATGACATCCCCTTTTTTCGTTATCTGAGTCACTTTTCCTGTATATCGGCCGTCCGTCGCCCAAACACCTTCGGCAAGACCTTTTTGTTGTATGAGTTCGAGTTTTTTCGCTACACTGGCTCGCACTTCAGCCATTTGCTCGGCGTTTTTTTCTCCATCTCTATTAGCAGTATCCAAAGCTTTAAAAGCATCTTGCTCTTGGATGCGTTGACTTCGGTCTCCCGGTCGTCTGAACCTATTAAATGCCATAGGTGTGTATTGTTCTGATAATAGCATTCCAAATAGGATCAGCGCATCTTCCACTCCGCGTCCTGCCGCACCAGAAGTTCGGGGGCGCGGTCGGGCTCCGCCATGAGTACGAGAACGGTGCGCTCCATGCGCATGGATTGCGAGCCTTTCACGAGGACGATGTCCCCTTCCTTCAGTTCACCCCGAAGTTCTTCTCCGGCCCGTTGTGATTCGGTGTGTTCGTATTC
>C687J35174_10010924_pt1 | contig 11216 bp, 16 predicted proteins | sample RifCSPhighO2_01_FD_35174 | JGI IMG/M metagenome (IMG submission 35174) | reverse complement strand
GGATGGTTGTTGCCTGGTGGAGTATATGAACGGCCCATCCCAAATAGTCGGCTGTCGGCGGTTCTGTTCGGATATTCAGTTGTAAATCCGACGATGGCTGAATTCAACCCGTCCGCCAACGACGATATCGTGGATTATTATGAATTGAGATTTTTTTACACAGGCGAAAGCAATCTCCTTTTGAGTTTGGACCTCGGTAAACCTCCACCCGATGTAGACGGAAAAATCCGGGTAACATACGTCATGCTGCCATTCTATCAACCTCTCCCGCCTGAAGATTACTACGCAAGAGTCGCCGCTGTATCGACGGCTAGAGGAGAGGGCGTAAGTGAGCCCTCCAACATTTTCTATATCCGATAGGCGCTTAATATGCCGTTCAGACCTCTTAGGCCAGAGCGGTTTTTCTTTTTGTTGATTTTTTAGGTTATTTTGCTAAGATAGTCAGTAAAGTCGCATTTTTAAATATGCGCAGGTGGTAGAGTGGACAATTACACTTGGCTGTAAACCAAGCGCCCGGAAGGGCTACGAAGGTTCGAATCCTTCCCTGCGCAAAAATAGAATTTGTGCTACAATAGATTTAAGCCGCACCGCTCAAAACCGCAAAAGAACCCGTAGAAAAACACTCGCCTCGCTGACCAGCCTCGCCGAGTCTAGGCGGGAGCTACGGCGAAGCGGGTCGGCTCGAAGCATATTTTAATTTTGGGGGAAGAAAATTTTTTCATCATATGAAAGAAGAAAAATCTAAAAACAATAAAGGATTTGTCGGCTTGGTAATCGTTGCCGTCGTTATTGGTGTTGGTACTCTTTTGTTGGTTGTGAATACTGTTTTGAAAATGGATCGTAAACTTTCGTGCCTTTATGCAATGGATGAGTATATTGTCATGAGTCAGTTACCGTTTGATACTTGGGACAAAGAGCAGGTTCTGGCATCGGCCAAAAAAGCTGATTTTCTGTGCGCTGGTTCGTATATAGTTTGGGGCAGTCGCTAGTTTCTGGTTTCTTGGCTATGCGATAACTCTTTTCGGTAATTCTAAACAAGAAGATATTACCAACCCCCAAAAAGTTCATGAATAAATTATGGAATGAAAATAAAACAGCGTTCATCATAGTTATCGGTGGTATATTTTTTGCTGGCTATTTAATCTTCTCCAATACAACTTCTCTCCCCACTAAAAATCAGGTTGCACCAGATAACTTTGTTCAACCGATTGTGTCCGGCAAGGCGCGAGAGAACTGTATAATAAAGGGGAATGTAGGTTTTAATACCAAAGAAAAAATATATCATTTACCAAATTGTCCATATTATTTATCTACAAAGATTGATAAGCGTTACGGAGAGCGATGGTTTTGTACAGAGGAAGAAGCTCTTTCTGCTGGCTGGCGTAAAGCTTACAATTGTCCTTAAAAATAAAAATTGATTCGACCTTTTTAATTTTTGCCGCCAAAGAAAAACTTGTCCCGATTTTGTATGAGCGAAGCGAATTTACAAAATCGAGGATCCCGCCGTCTAAAGTTTTAAATATGTGGCGGGAAAATTGTCTGAGCAAAATGCGCCTGCCCATCCGAAACCTTGCGAAGACGGGTTCGGACTAATTCAAGAATACTGCGAAATTATGCCTCAACCACTTCCACTTTTTTGGCCCGGCTCCGGTACGGAATTTTTTGGTCTTTCTTACCTGAAATAACGAAGGTTTCTTTTTTAAAATCAATATGCGCGGTATCCCCTTCCTGCAGCGCGCCCGCGATAATCTTCTCGGCCATGGGGTTTAGGATCCTGGTCTGAATGAGCCGCTTCAAAGGCCGTGCCCCATACTGCGCGTCGTAACCTTCTGTGGCAAGCGCATCTTCAGCCGCGGGGCTTATCGTAATTTTAATACCTCTATTTTTTACCCGCTCCGTCAGGCGGTCAAGCTGGATTTTAGAAATTTCTTTAAGAGCTTCTTTGCCAAGCGAATTAAACACTATGACTTCATCAAGCCTGTTTAAAAATTCGGGCCTGAAACGGTCTTCCAGTGCTTTTTGGATTTTTGATTTCAGCTCGTCCTGCTTATGCCCGCGGTCTTCCGCGCCGGTCACAAACCCCAAAGCTCCCATCGCCCGGATAAATTCTCCGCCGATGTTTGATGTAAGGACTATCACGGCGTTCTTAAAATTAACGTGGCGTCCCTTCGCGTCCGTCAGCATTCCGTTATCAAGAATCTGAAGCATGATGTTAAAAACTTCAGGATGCGCTTTTTCAACCTCATCAAAAAGAATAACGGCGTAAGGTCTGTGGCGAATAGTTTCCGTAAGATGCCCGCCCTCTTCGTAGCCCACGTATCCCGGCGGAGACCCGACGAATTTGGAAACCGCGTGACGCTCCATAAATTCCGACATATCAACCCTGACCAGCGCCTTTTCATCGTTGAACATGAATTCGGCAAGCGCCAAAGCAAGCTCCGTTTTTCCTACTCCGGTAGGCCCCAAGAACATAAATGAGCCTATGGGGCGCTTATCGTCAGCGATGCCCGCGCGCGATCTCCGTATCGCCTGCGAAATTTTTGATATGGCCTCTTCCTGGCCAACCACGCGTTTTTTAAGTTCGCTTTCCATCCGCAAAAGCTTTTTTGCTTCCGATTCAAGCATTCGTTTAACGGGTATTCCCGTCCACCTGGCAACAACATCCGCGATATCCTCCTCCGTGATCTCCTCCCTCAAAATCCTGCGCCCGCTCTGTAATTTTTTCAATTTAGCTTCTTCCGTGTAAAGTTTTTTCTCGGACTCCGGAATTCTTCCGTATCTTATCTCGGCAACTTTCGCCAGATCTCCGGCTCTTTCAGCCGACTCGGATTCCTGGCGGAGCAAATCCAGATCTTTTTTGAGCTGCCTAGTGGCCCCTATTGTTTCCTTTTCCGTTTTCCACCGGAGTTCCAGGCCCATATTTTGTTCTTTTAATTCATCTATGTGTTTCTGGATTTTCCTGACTTTTTGGATAGTTTCGGCGTCCGATTCTTTTTTCAGCGATTCTTTTTCAATTTCCAGCTTCATCGTCTCGCGGCGCGTGCCTTCAAGTTCATTCGGCATGCTGTCCATCTGGAGCCTTAAAGACGAGGCCGCCTCATCAATCAGGTCAATGGCTTTATCCGGCAGAAATCTGTCGGTAATGTACCGCGCCGAAAGATTTACGGCCGAAGTTATGGCGGAATCTGTAATCTTGATTCCGTGGTGAAGTTCGTATTTATTTTTTATTCCCCGCAAAATCGCGACGGCGTCTTCCACCGACGGCTCATCCACGTGTACCGGCTGAAACCGGCGCGCGAGTGCCGCGTCTTTTTCAATATACTTTTGATATTCTTTAATGGTGGTCGCGCCGATAGCGTGGAGCTCTCCGTGCGCGAGAGCGGGTTTTAGCATATTTGAAGCGTCAATCGCGCCTTCAGCCGCGCCGGCGCCCACCAGAGTGTGGACTTCGTCTATGAATAAAATAAATTTTCCGCTTGAGCGTTCAAGTTCCTTCATCACCGCCTTCAGCCTTTCCTCAAATTCTCCGCGATACTTCGTACCCGCCACAAGCGAGCCTAAATCCAGAGAGATCAGCTCTTTATTTTTGAGCGACTCCGGCACGTCTCCGCTTATAATTCTTTGCGCGAGCCCTTCGGCGATAGCGGTTTTGCCGACTCCAGCCTCCCCGATGAGAACCGGGTTATTTTTCGTCCGGCGCGAGAGCACCTGCATAACGCGCTTTATTTCGCCGCCTCTCCCGATCACCGGATCAAGCTTGTCTTCTCTCGCGAGCCTGGTAAGATTCCGCGCGTACTTTTCAAGCGCGCGGTATTTGTTTTCCGGCTCAACATCGGTCACTCGTTGCGAGCCGCGGATATCCGCGAGCGCCTGAAGCACGGTTTCTCGGTTTACACCAAGCCGCGTGATAACTTCTTTCGCCCTAGACTGGGCTTCTAAAATTCCCAAAAAAAGATGTTCGGTTGAAATATATTCGTCTTTCAGAAAAGACGCGGCTTTATGCGCCTCTTCCAGAACTCTGGCAAGCTCCGGCGTCAGATAAATTTGCGGGGAAGGAGTCAGAATATTCGTGCGGAGGGTGTTGTCCAGGTGCGCGATGAGCAAATCCATAAGGTTCGCGTGGTCAACTTCAAGCTTCTCCAGAATGGAGGGCACTATCCCGTCTTCCTGCAAAATCAAGGCGGCTAAAAGATGCATGGCGTCTATCTGGTTGGATCCCCGCTCAATCGCCATCTCATGCGCCCTTTTTAGAGCTTCCTGGGCTTTTATTGTAAATTGTGAAAATGGAGGCATGCCTTAATTAAATTCTAAATCCGAAGTTTGAAATCCGAAACTTGACTTAATAATATCATAATGCTAGCATAGATTTTAGATCAAATCAAGTTGAAAAGGAGTTGGTAAAATATTATGGAATTTTCTGCATTTACTGAACTGGTAGCGCGTTGTGCTTTTTATAGCGCTTTGGGAATAGTCATTTTATACTCCGTAATCCTGTTTACGCCTTTCGTAAAGGCATTGTGGGACATTGATGAACAAATGCCCGGATTGTTGGCAGGATTATCGATTGGGTTTATGATTAGCACTTGGTTGTGGATGGGGCATATTTACGCTATTGCTATTACACTAGGTTTAATTTTGGGGCCGATCGCAGTAATGGTAATATTTATTGGTGCTGCCAAATTCCTGGATGCCATTGATACGATTTCCAACTGGGTAGCGAGAAAAAATGGATAGATACTTTGCGTGGCTGATTGCGGACGCGAAATTAAATCCGGACGCGGAAGTTCCTAAAATTTTCAATCCGGCCCATCCGAAACTTGTCACGGCAGGATTTGCAGCCGCGATGATAATTGTGATATTTTTAGCTTCCCTGGGATACGTGGTTTATGATTAACCTGTGGCAGCCGGCTGTGAGTACAATTTTTATTTGGTTTGTGGCGCTCGCGGAAGCGAGAATAAGGAACGATAAAAAATTCAGCGCGGTATTAGGCGCAACCGCAACTTTAGCGATCTGGCTTATTTATTTTATCTGTAGTTGAGGCCCCGCTTAGGGGCTTTTTTTATTTAAAACTTTTTCTTTCCTCCAAAACCACTTCAACTTCAAGTTCTCCGCCGTTCCGGAGAACTTTTAAATTTACTTTGTCTCCGATGTTTTTACGCTGTATGAGCTTGGAAAGAACGTTATCTTTGTTTATTTTTATTCCGCCGAATTCCAAAATTATATCCTTCTCCCTGATTCCCGCTTTAGAAGCAGGGGAATTGGGCATAACCGCTTCCGCTCCGTCTTTCCCCGCGACTACCATCGCTCCGTAATCAACCAGAAGCTTTTCTTTTTCTTTAAATTCAGGGGTAACCAAAACATAGCGGACCCCCAAATAAGGATAAGTGATTTTACCTTTCTCGCGGGCTTCGTTAAACGCTCTTTTTACCTGATTTATTGGAATCGCGAAACCTATGTTTTCCGCGCCTTGGGCCATCGCCACCGAAAGTCCGACAGCCTCACCCTTCAGATTAAGTAGCGGCCCGCCTGAATTCCCGGGATTTATCGCCGCGTCCGTCTGGATAATTTCCGAAAGCTCTTCGGGGCCGGATTGCGCTCCGGAAGCCATGATGGTTCTCCGAAGCCCGGAGATCACCCCCACGGAAACGGTATTTTGGAATTCTCCCAGGGCGTTCCCTATCACAATGGCAGTATGCCCGATCTTTACGCTGTCGGAGTCACCGAACAGAACAAAAGGAAGCGAGCGGATGTCAGCCGGCAAATCCACTTTCAGCACGGCTATATCGTTCAAAGGATCCCTCGCAAGAACTTTTGCCGTAAATTTCTTCTGGTCGTTCATAATTATGGAATACTCCGCGTCAGGGTCGTCAACGACATGCTTGTTTGTTATCAAAAGTCCGCCGGCTGAAGCCAAAAACCCCGTACCCGCGGAAACCTGCTGTTTTTCGGTCCCTTTCTGTGTAAAATATTGTTCCACAACCGGAATATCTTTGGTGGCAATAACGCTCACTACAGCCGGGGAAACTCTCTTCACGATATCTTCAATTAAAATGTCCCTTGCTAAAGCGGAAAGTTCCAGCTCCTTTGACTCATCTTTTTTTAAAGCCGCCGGCGCGATTTCGGCGGCCTTTTCCGTTACTCTTTCAATGACCCGCTGGATAGTGCTCGTAAGAGGCGGTGGCGCCTGAGACACCAGAGTTGCCGTAACAATGCCGGTAACCAAAGCTGTTACGAAGCTTACAAGCAAAACAAGAAGGACAAGCTGGTGTTTATTTAAATCGTTCATGGCTTACTAATTACTAATGACTACTAATATACTAATAGTATAAATAATATACGTATATTCGTAAAGAGATTAGTAATTGGTAGTGTTATTCCACGGCCTCCACCCTTTCAACCTCCGGGATTTTTTCTTTGAGAACGGACTCGATACCGGCTTTCAGCGTAAGGTTGGAAAGCGGACACCCCACACAAGTACCCTTGAAACGAATGGATACCACGCCGTTCTCAAATCCAACAAAATCCAATGACCCCAAGTGCATCGCGAGCATCGGTTTAACGTTTTCTTCTAGAATTTTCTTAATGTTTTCTTCCATTCAAAAATAATGAACTATATTCCGAAATCCGCATATCAACGTATTGCCAATTTATATTTTTGAAAAACGCTTCAATATAAGCTTTGCGGCCGGTCGCGTAATCTATGAAATACGCGTGCTCATAAACATCCATAATGAGAAGGGCAAGCATATTCCAGGGAGCCCCTTGATTATGCGAATCGCATAATATATTTTTCAGCTTCTTTTCGTCCATGTCATATCCCAAAACAACCCACCCGCGTGCGCATAAACCCATCGCTTTGAATTCTTTTTCCCAGTTTTCATATGAACCGAAATCACGCGTGAGCATTTCTTTGATTGCGCCGGATGGGCCAGCCTCCTCAACACTCGGTGTCCCGAGTACACCGAGTGTTTTCCCGGCTGGCCCCATATTATCAAAATAGCCTTCGTGTAGTTTTACGCCATTTAATGCGAAAGTTTCCTCCATTTTGAGTTCGCGGAGGTCGGAGTAACTGGCATTCGCCGCTCCCAGGTCAACGGTTTTTAATTTCTCCTCAATCTCCCCTATTTTTTTGACGTATCCCGCGTAAAGAACATCGTGGTGCTCTTTTAATTGCTTTTCCGATAATCCTTCCAACTCCGTGTATTTTAATTTTTTTACTTCGCGCATATTTTTAAAAAGTTAATAATAAAAATTACGGATAGATTTGATTGCCGCTTTCGTCATATAAAATTATAGCACGGGTCGGGCAGGATTGCGCGGCCAAAAGGATGGTTTCATCGTCCGCGCCCTTAGCGTCGTAGACGAACGCTTTATTTTCGCCGTCCAGCCGGAAAACTCCGGGAGCGATAGCGATACAGGAAGCCGCTCCAATACAAAGCTCTCTATCCACATATATTTTTGCTATTTTTTTACCCATAATATTTCTCCGAATAAAATCTGATTAGTTGCTCTGCTTCGGTTTTTACCTCATCGGTTGCCCCGACCGCTACTTTTAACTTTTGCTGTACTTCTTCCAGAGTCCTTGCCCCTTCCAAAACAGCCTCCTCAATATCCTTGTCCGTGATATTGAGCCGGGCGTCAATCACCCGCGCGCCTTCAATAACTATTTTATCATATTTCCCTGTGCGCCTGAAATAATCATTTGCCGTTTTCTGGAACGCTTTATCCGCCAAAACCGAGCAATGGATCTTGCGATTTGGGAGGCCTCCCAAACGCTTCATCACATCCTGCGGGCGGACTTTTAGCGCGTCGCCTATATTGAGGCCGTCATTTTCGGTAACCATTACGGAAAACATGGAAGTCGCCGCAATCGCCGACGCGCACCCGAATGTTTTCCATTTTAGTTCTTTAACTTTTTCCGTTTCCTTGTCAATTTTCGCCCACATTTCCATCATATCTCCGCATGCGGGAGATCCTACCATCCCATGCGCGTCAAATTCATTTTCATCCTTGGGGCGCTCCCACAGCAAATTCTGCGGATGAAAAAAATGCTCTTTTACGATATCAGTGTAGTACCACTTTTCGCCTGTATACTGGTTGATAACGTCGATGTCTGTTTTATTTGTTGGCTCTTGACTCATAATTTTATATTTGTTACGTTTTTGTAAGGATTTGGATATTTATGGATATCGTTCTGCATATACCTTTAGTTGCCATTCCTATCGTTATCGTTGTTGCCCTTGTTGTTCTTGATAGCATTACGATGGATCTGATAAATTATTTTTCTAACCGATAAGCCTCTCTGAGGCTTATTTTTATTTATAACTTTTACTTTTAGCTTTAACTCTTAAATTCTCGCCGGCAAACGCTTCCGGATGGCTCATTGATTTCGCGTCCATGTCCACGCTTATCGGGGATACTTTGCGGAGCCATTCAACTGTTTTTGGCAATTCCGATAAAACATAGTCCAAATCTTCTTTTATTGTAGATCTTCCCAAAGTAAATCTCATTGAGCTATGCGCGAATTCATATGGTTTGCCCAAAGCAAGTATAACATGCGAAGGATCAAGCGATTCCGAGGTGCACGCGGAACCTGTTGAAAAAGAAATTCCTTTTGAATCCAGATAAAGCACGAGCGCCTCCCCTTCTATATCCAAAATTGATACGTTAGCATTATTCGGCAGGCGCTTTGTCGGATGCCCGTTTAAAACTGTCTTTGGAATTTTCTTTAAAATTTTCCCAACAAAATAATCGCGTAGCAACGTAAGCCTCGCGGCTTCCGTTTCTCTTTCGGCATGCGCAATTTCAAGAGCTTTCGCCAAACCGGCAATCAAAGGAACGGGCTCCGTACCGGACCTCATCCGCATCTCCTGCCCCCCGCCGATTATCTGCGGTTTTATTTTTACTCCCGCGCGCTTATATAAAAATCCTATGCCTTTCGGCCCGTAAATTTTAGAGCCGTTTACGGTCATCAGGTCAGCTCCCAAATTATTAACGTTCAAATCCAAATACCCGGCCGCTTGACAAGCGTCGGTGTGGAAGTAAGGATATTGTTTGCCGAATGTCTCAGTATCAAATTTTGAAAGACACGGATATTTTTCTGCTGAAAAATTCCTCGTGCTCGCCCCGGTCGGACTCGCAAGGTCTTTCAAAATTTGTTCCTTCGCCATTCGAAAATCTTTAATAATTTTCCCGATCTCCGCAATCGGTTGAACCGTACCAATTTCGTTATTTGCGTACATAATGGAAACCAACACGGTTTCCGGACGGAGTGCTTTTTTAACATCCTCCGGGTTCACAACGCCGTCCTCGCCGACGTCTAAAAAAGTTACGCCAAAGTTCTCTTTTGCCAATCTCTGACAGGGCTCTAAAACTGCATGATGCTCAAATTTTGTGGTGATTATATGAGGTTTTGCCTCGCTCTCTTTGAAGTCCGACTTCAAGGCCCCAAAGAAGTCGGACTTCTTCCCGAGCGAGGCTTCCGCAACCCCAAAAACCGCCAAATTATCCGACTCCGTTCCTCCAGAAGTAAAGATTATTTCGTCGGCTTTCGCGCCTATGAGCTTGGCAATCGTCTCCCGCGCGCTGTTCACCGCCTCCTTCGCGCGCCTTCCTTCTTCATAAAGTCCGCCAGCGTTCCCAANCCCGCCCGCAGGCGAGGCAGGATCCTCCGACCAAAAAGGCGCCATCGCCTCAATTACGCGGTGGTCCATGGGAGTCGTTGCCGCGTGATCCAAATAAATTCTTTTCATCTCACGACAATGTTAATCATTTTTTATGGAAACCTCAAGGCCTCGTCTCCAAATTTTCCAGGCGCGGCGGAATCCCAAAAGCCCCGTCCAATAATGAAGCGACACCAACTGCTTTAAAGCCCAAGGTAAAATTCCCGTGATACGCACCCCGCGAAATTCAAAAATCGCATATTTGCCGCCTAGCGGAATTATAAAACCTGGATGAGAAGCTTTATATTTAATAAGCGGTTTTTTTGATATGTAACGCTTAATGTTCTCCGCAACGCACTTGGCTTCCCGCAAAGCGTTTGCCGCAGTCATAGGCAGAGGCCTCTTTGTAGCTTCATCAACACAATAAGTAATGTCTCCTACTCCGAAAACATTTTCGTAAGACGAGATATGTAAAAATACGTCCGCTGTCGCGCAAAAAGCTTTCTCAAGCTTGACCCCGGAAAGCTTCTCCGCAAGCTCATTGGCGCACACACCCGCCGTCCAGACCAGAACATCGTAAAATACTTTTGAGCCGTCCGCCAAAATAATATCCCCCTCTTCCACGGTTTTTATAGGACTTTCAAATTTAAATTTGATTCCAAGCTTTGTGAGGCGCTCTTTAACAATTCCCTGCGTCCGTTTGCCGAGGCCCCCCAAAAGCGTATCCGCCGCCTCTATAATAAGGCACTCAAAACCGGTTTGCGGGCGCCCGTGAATTTTTGCCAATTTCTTCGCGTACCCGATAAGCTCACCGGAAAGTTCGCACCCAGAAAACCCTCCTCCTCCGACAGCAATGCGTATCATCCGGTCTTTCGGGGCGTTGGCGAAGGCTTCGTCAATTGCGTTTCTGATAGAAAGAGCCTGAAAAAAATTTTTCAGCGGGAGCGCTTTTTCGGAAAGACGCGGAAGACCAAAATAATTTGTTTCGCTCCCCGCTCCGACAACTAAAATATCGTACTCGTGCTGCCGGCCGGATTTAAATTGAATATTCCGGTTTTTTAAATCAACGCCGGTCACTTCTTCCTCCAGAACGGCGACATTTAAATCGTTCATGAATATTTCTTCAAGAGGATAAATTGAAGAAAATTTAAGATCTAAAAAATCCGGAGTAAGGTGCCCGAAAACTTCCGGCAAATAAGCCGTCGCGACTTCATAAAGATTTGGATTAAAAGTGTGGTACCTGCTTTTATCAATTAAAGTAATATGAATATTTTTGCCCATCCGCCAGCTGGCGGAAGATAATATCTTCGCCACCCTCACTCCTCCGAATCCCCCGCCGATGATTGCAATCTCATGAACCATGAATTTATTATAGCACGGCTTTAAATACGGCAAGAAATGTGGTATAAATTTAAATAGTGCGCCGCCCTAGCTCAATGGCAGAGCAACGCTTTTGTAAAGCGAAGGTTCCCGGTTCAAGTCCGGGGGGCGGCTCCAGTTTTGTAGAAAAAGAAACAGAAGCACCCAGAGCGTGGGACGCGCGAAGCGCGTCC
>C687J35174_10010923_pt1 | contig 11216 bp, 12 predicted proteins | sample RifCSPhighO2_01_FD_35174 | JGI IMG/M metagenome (IMG submission 35174) | reverse complement strand
TAGGGCTCCGGCGCGCACGCAGAGCTTCTGGATTTCGACGGCCTGCGGCGAAGGTCTCGCATCGCTCTCGGAAGGACGTCAGGATTTACAAAAGCTTCACGCCTTGACCACCCTCAGCNTTATCTGTCACTCTCTCCTCTCGGAATAAAGTTTAAATATATGGAGTATTATCCCATATGGTCCGTATCATCAAGGACGAGTCCCACGAGGTCGGCAGAGGTTGCAAGGCGTATCAGAGAATCATCGAAATCCCGCCGACCGATGGCTATCCGGAAGGCGTGAAGTATCGGCTTGTCCTGCTGGATGCTGACGGAAGGAAACTGGTATGTCTCGACAACCACGGAGGGCACGGTCACCACTTGCACATCCGGGAGAGGATGGAGCGGTACGTGTTCAGGGGGATACGCCAGCTCCGAGAGGACTTCTGGCGCATCGCCCAGGAGGAGCTACGATGAGAGTGACCATAAAGCCGACTGAGCAGTTCCTACAGGAGTTCGAAGACACCATGCAAGCGGTCATCGCGCGCCGCGCCGTCCCGCAGGAACCAGAGGTGTCCTTCGCGTCCATCGACGTCTTCCGGCAGTTCTTCACCGAGAAGCGGCTGGAGATGCTCCACGTCATCCGGCACCGGAGGCCTGGGTCGGTGTACGCGCTCGCCAAGCTCCTGAAGAGGGACTTCAAGAGCGTGCATGCGGACCTCAAGCGGCTCGCGCAGCTCGGCCTGGTGCGNGTGCGCAGGCAGAAAGCGAAGACCCCCAAGGGCTACCGCGCCGTGCCNGTCGTGGGCTACGACCGCATCNTCCTCGAGATGGCGGTGTGAGATACCACATGATATCTCCTGAGATGGCTCGGACTGCCCTCTCAGCGATGATGCACATTCCGATTAATCATAATCATCATTTTTGATGACGATAAGCGAAATTGACTGCCCGCAGCANCTCCTGGCTCGTCTCCCCGAAAGGAGGCACGTTCCTAAGCAGGACTCGCATCTCCTTCTCCCAGAGTCTCTGCTTGCTCGCCACGGCTGCTGCGAACTGTGTCGGCGTGAATTTCTTTCCGTAGTACGCAAGTTTTGCATCAGCCTTCTCCTTGCTGAAGCTTGCATTTTTCCTGAGAAGGAACCAGGCGTCGTACACATCACGGGGTTTCTCCCGCGTCAGTATCGCCCGGACCTTCTCGGCGAGTACCTCATCCAGGCCCATGCAGAGCGCCACATAGGGACGGAGGTCGGCGTAGAGCGGCACGATACGGCGCGCTGAGGGAGGAGCAAGCACCGATTCCCGCAGGCTCACCTCTATGCGGATAGTCTGTAGGCTGCGCTCGGTCCCATCGTACAGCGGCCCTTTCGCTTTGACGATGGCGGCGAATGAATCTGCTTTCCTGTCCCCTTTGGAAAGGCTGGCCTCGGTGAACTGCTGGAAGTTGTGAACGGCGGACTCCACAAGTCCGGCCATCCGTTCATCCTTTCCCGAGAAGGTGAAGTCCATATCCTCAGAGAACCTGTCGAGTCCCCACGCTTTCTGCAGCGCGGTGCCGCCCTTGAAGACAAACTCACTGGCGGAGACGGCATACAGGGAGGAGAGAAAGGCGTGCTGCAGGTAGTCCTTCTCGGCCTGGTAGGCATTGAACCCGAGCGAGCGCCCGGTGGCTTCCAATTCCTTACGCGGGATCATTCCAGCACCTCGTTCACGATGAGCATCCATTTCCGGTCTTTCTTTCCCTTTTTCCTCAAGAGAGGGCTTAGCAGGGCGTAGCGCGTCGGTCTGCCTTTCAGGGTCTCGCCCGGCTCACGTCCGGCCTTCTCCAGCAGGAATCCCAGCCTTCTCTTCACTATTGCCGAGGCGAACTGCTGCGCATAGTCGCAGAGTGCCGATGTCCGTAACGTTTCGTCCTTTAATGCGTGGAGAGCCTCAGACAGCGGCAGGTGTCCGGGAACGTGCAGCCCATCGATGATTGCCTTCTCAGGCTCCGCCACGATTGCATTGCCATATCGCCGGAAGCCGAAGAAGGCCTGCCGCTTGAGCTTGATAAACTCTATCCTCGTGTTCCCGAAAGAAACGGGGGTCTTTTGTCTCGCGCTTGCAACCTGGATAGCAATGGGAATCTGCGTGCTAAGCCTGTGAAAGGAGAGAGCGGAGAGGAAGGANACGTAGGAGGGGTAGGTGAGACGCGATGCTATTTCCATCTCATCTGCTCCTGGCAGGCAGTAGATGCCCTGCTGAACCCGGAGTATCTTGCCTTTTTTCGCGAGTCTGTACAGGAAGAGCTTCGTGTAGCCCGGCGGCTTCCCGACTATCCTNGCGGCGTCGCCGCCGGAGAAGACGGTGATACCTGCCTTTTCAAGGGTCTCCCGGAACTGGTCGAGGTTCATATGCCCGGATTATACTTTTGTATTTATTAAGTTATCTATAATGATAACTATTAGAATACAAACAATCTCTCGGGGTGGCTCCGGTGAAAGTCTCTCGCCCTCTCCCGACGTTAAACACAGATTTCCGGTCAGCAGCCAGGCATTTCTTCGGTTGTCGAGGAAAAACCGATGACGTCCGCCCCAAAGGGTTTTGCCCCTCCGGGGAAACTCCTCGCCTGCGGGCACGGCCATCATCTGCACAGCGGAAAGACTGTCCGGCGCTACGCCTTACGTGGAGTCAAGCGTCTGCTCGCCGACTTCTGGAATCCCGTGGCTATACGATGAGAAATCAAGCCAACGGAGCAGTTCAACCNGGAGATTGAGGAGACCTTCAAGGCGATCGAGGAAGGCCGTGCTGTCCCCCAGAGGCCAGATATCTCCTTTGCATCGCTCGACGTCTTCCGGCAGCTCTTCACCGAGAAGCGCATACATCTTCAGTTCCACCTTCCCCCTCAGGGTAACCGGAATGGCGGGGCTGTACCTTGGCTCTCCGGCGGCGTTTAATTCCGCCATGTACCTGAAGCGCAGACTCATCCCCCAACAACATGACCCTCCCGTCCGGGACCAGCGCAAGGAACGGAGTTGCGGTCGGGTACGCTCTCCTTGCCCGTACGAGCACCTTCCCAGCGCTCTTGCCGTGCGCCACCAGCTTCTTCTTGCAGATGACGACCCATTCCCCCCTTTAGGGGCTCTTGTCCATGACGTTATAGTACTCATAATCCTCGTCAACATGCTTGGTCATGCTCCCACCTACAGAACCTCAGGGTAAATGGAAATTTCATCCTTTCCCGCGGTTTCCCGAAAGGATTTCGGACCCTATCCCACGCGGACGCGCAGGAATCCCTCTTCGCCGAACGCGATGCCGGTCCGCTGGTCGGTGTAGGAGTACTGCACCTCCAGCTGCCGGACGCCAGGCGACAGGCCCGTGCATGGCGCGGTCACGATGGCGCGCTCCCGCAGCGGGAACGGGGAGAAGACGCAGGACGCTCCTTCGCCGGAGGCCTCCATCGACGCGATGCTCGCCGGGAAGCCCAGCGCGTTCTCGATGTCGAGGGAGAGCGTCGAGGGGGTTGTCACGGCTTCCCGGCACCGCAGACCGGGAAGGTGACACCGTTCTGGCAGGAGCACCGCGAGCCCTGACGGGTTCACCAGGCGCAGCACGGAACCGAGTACAATAATGGCGGCCAGTGCGACAATCACGGCCACCTGGGTCTCGAGCGCGACTTGGGCGCGGGGCACGACCCTTCCGGAATGAGCCGGCTTATTAACATTGCGGGCCACTTCCAGGAGAACGCACCGAGTGCCGGCCGCACTGCTAGGCATATCCGAGATGACGGCGAGACCACGTGGAGCGCGTCCGGTCTTCCGGTCACAAGCTACCTGCGCAGCCGCTCTGCTCACATACTTCTTTAGAATTAACTACCAAAAGGTAGAAAAATATAAATATATCTCTGCTTCCTCTGCACGCATGCCGCACGACGAGCTCTTCCGGGCACTGTCCCTCTATGAAAGCGGAAGGGATATCGCATCCGGGAGAGTCCGCAACGCGGGCATCATCGCTGCTCTCTTGAGTGTCCCCGAGCTCTCCGAACTCCCCAGGGACGAAGGAGGACGCTGGCGTGAGGCAGCCGCATCCTTTCTTGAGCGCAACGTGCGTGCCGCAGCGAAGGACTATCCTGCGGCCTTCCGAGAGGGGCTAGAGCGCAACCTGGCTGTGCAATCGGAGCCGGAGCGGGAGATTGTCTCCCTCGGACCGAGGATGTTCGACGTCGGGACAGAGCGGGAACTCGAGCGCCTGCTCGCCCTGCCTGGGTATCAGCCTGAAGTCACCGTGCAGCTCTCGGACGAGGGAACGTCCGCAGAACTCGGCCTGCTCCGGGTGCTGGAGCGCAAGGACGGAGAGGCCGAGGAGTATCTCGTTCGGGGCGAAGAGAGCTACAACGCTCCAGCGATAGCCCACTGCGCGCCCTGGCGGAGGAGGATTGTCCTCAATATGGACGGCCTGCAAGCCCAGAGGGCCAGGGTGCAGGACGCGGCGAAGAGCNGCAATCCGCTCTTCCGCAGGTCGCTGGAAGAGGACGACCACTCCCTTGGCACGACCACGGACGAAGTCCGGAAGCACGAGTATGAGCACCTCGCGAACGCGCAGCGGACGCTGGTCCTTCCCGGAGGGCATGCGCGGTTCCTCTCCGCCGAAGGGGAGTGGCGTGTCGTAGATGAGGCAGTCGCCGAGCTGATCAATCTCATGGGCAGGCAGGTCGCGCTGGCCTCGGCCAAGCTGACCGCGGCGGCGCTGGGCGAGCACGAGTACGGCTTTCCCCACCACGCCGCCTTCAGGATGCTGCACACGCTCCTTGCGGAGCGCATCGGCCCGCTCGAGGAGCGGCCCCTGGACGATATCCGAGGCGCTGCCGCAGATGTCTATCGAAAGCTCGTCCGGTGAGTCGGGGAGCACCGAGCGATGCGCAGGAGAACCTGCCGCAGAGACCCTCGATAGTCCCCGATAAGCCCCTTCCGCGCTCAGCCGGGCGGCCTGCCGTCGCTGTAGCACTCGCCCCGGACGCAGGTGCAGTCGAAGGCGCGGATATTGACGCAGGGGTCGCGATAGCTCTCCGCCCACCGCGCGTTCGCGCAGCCGGCTCCGCAGGTGTGCACGCAGTCCTCGTCACCCTGGCAAGCGTAGCGCTCATCGACCGCCTGCCTCGCCGGCGCGCAGGCGAACAGGAGTAGCAGCAAGACGAGGACAAGCCTACGCATCGAGCAGGCCACGCTTCCCCTTCGCGAGCTTCTTCACCTCGACGTTCAGCGCGAGCAGCTCCCTCGGGGTGAGCTTCGAGAGCCGCTGCGCAGCCTCGAAGAAGCGGTCCTGCTCCGCTGCAGAGACAATGCCCTCCGCAAGGGTGCGGAATTTCCGGATGTAGTCCTTCCTGCCGAACGGCCTCGCGCCGTTGGGGTGCGCGTTCGCGACCAGCAGCTCATCGCTCACCACCCTTCCGTCAGACAATGTGATGTCCACCCGCGCCCCGAAAGCCTTCTTCGCCGGGTCGGGGTCGAGATAGCGCTTTGACCACTCCGGGTCCTCGACCGTGCGAATCTTCTTCCACAGCTCGACCGTGTCCCTGCGGGAGGCACGCTCCTGGAGGTAGCTCTTCACATGGTGCCACGCGCCGTCTTGCAGGGCAACGGCGAAGATGTACATCACGCTGTGGTCCAGGGTCTCGCGGGACGCAGAGGGATCGTACTTCTGCGGGTCGTTCGCCCCGCTGCCTATCACGTTGTGGGTGTGCGCGCTGGTATGGATGACAATCTCCTTCACCGCAGCGAGGTCCGTAATCTGTCTGCGCATCCCAAACGCGAGGTCGATGAGAGCCTGCGCCTGGTATTCGGCAGAGTGCTCCTTGGTGTAGGAGTCGAGGATGGCCCGGCGCGGCTCCCCTCGCTTCGGAAGCAGGACATCATACTCCTCCCCACCGAGCATCCACGCAATGACGCCGTCCTCGCCCTCGTAGATGGGCGACGGCGAGGTCTCCCCGCGCATCGCCCTGTCCACCGCCTCGATGGCCATCTTGCCGGAGAAGGCCGGAGCGCAGGCCTTCCAGGTGGATATCTGCCCCTTGCGCGACTGCCGCGTCTGGAACGAGACATGCACCGCCTGCTGCACAGCCTGGTAAGTCGTCTCCACGGGCAGACCGAGGGAGCAGCCGATGCCAGCGGCCTGGGCGGGACAGAGGTGGCCGATGTGGTCCTTCTTGTACTGGTGGAGGGAGATGGCCCGGCAGAGGTCTATCTGCACCTCGTACGCGGTAAGGATGCCGTGCAGCAGGTCCTCTCCCGAGCGCCTGGCCTGCTGCGACGCCGCGAGCACCGCGGGGATGTTGTCTCCCGGATGAGAATACTCTCTCGCGAGGAAGGTGTCGTGGAAATCCAGCTCCCGGACCGCGGTGCCGTTCGCCCAGGCTGCCCATCCCGCGGAGAAGCGCTTCCCGCTCGGCAGGCCGAAAATAGCAGCGCCCCCCTTCCGCGGAAAAGCGAGGGCCTGGCTGCGCGCGCTCACCACCGGGGCACGATTCAGCGAGGCAACAGCGACCGAAGCATTGTCGATAAGCCTGTTGATGACCATGTCCGCTGCAGCCCGGTTGACCCTCGGCCGCTCCGTGGCGAGCTCCGCGAGCTTCCAGGCGAGCTGCTCCTCGCGGGGAAGGCGCTCGCTCTCCTTGAACACGCGAACGTAATGGGACTCCATGGCGCCTTTCGCGCAGTGGAGGGATATAAACGTTGCGCGGGAAACGTTTAATAAGCCCCGTTGCGCCGGAGGACGCGTGGATGCGAACACCGCGCTGCTCGGCATCGGGGCCATCATCACCTTCGGCTTCTTCGCCGAATTCGTGTTCAAGAAGACGGGAATCCCGGACGTGCTGCTCCTCGTCCTGCTCGGTTTCCTCATCGGCCCCGGCGGGATGGGGCTGGCGGACCCCGCGCAGCTCGCAGCCGTCTCTCCCCTCTTCACCACCTTCGCGCTGCTCTGCCTCGTCTTCGACGGAGCGCTGAGCATCGACCTCTTCTCGCTGTCCTCCGGCCTGATGCCGGGGACCGTGCTGTCGTTCTTCAACTACGCNGCNTCCGTCGCTGCGGTGACGCTGGNGCTGCTGCTGTTCGACTTCCCCTTCATCATCGCGCTGCTCATCGGCTGCCTGGTGAGCGACACCTCGGAGGCCTTCGCGCTGCCCATTCTCCANAAGCTGAAGCCGAGGGGCATCGTGTTCACCATCATCGCCCTGGAGACCGCGCTCACCGACGTCTTCGTCATCGTCTTCGGGGTCACGGTCATCGAGCTCATCAAGGTCGCGACCTTCAGCTTCCAGGGCATCGTGAACCAGATCATGTCACTGTTCGCGGTCGCTGCGTTCGTGGGCATCATCGGNGCGGCGCTGTGGATTGTGCTGGACAGGAAGCTGTTCAAGGAGAACAAGAGCTANATGGCGGCCATCGCCTTCCTCATCCTCCTCCACGTGNTCACGGAGTTCGCCGGGGGCAACGGCNCGCTCGCGGCGCTGTTCTTCGGGCTGGTGCTGAAGAACGCGAGGACGCTGACGTCCATCGTGCGCGGCATCGGCAGCCAGAACCTGGCCGAGCGCTCCCGCGCGATGGAAGGCGACCTCGGGGTCAGCGTNCTCACCAAGGACGAGCAGCAGTTCTTTGANGAGATCTCGTTCTTCCTGAAGACCTTCTTCTTTGTCTACGTCGGGATGTTCCTGAACCTGGGNAGCACCAGGCCGATGCTCATCGGCGGCGCCATCGCGCTGGCCATCGTCCTCTCGCGGCAGGCCAGCAGGCTGCTCACGAGGAAGATGTTCCGGGAGGACCAGGACCTCATCGCGTCCTTCTTCGCCCGCGGGCTGGCAGCGGCCGCNGTCGTGCAGATNGCCTGGAACGAGGGGGTGCTTCCCGATGCGACGATGCTCGAGAGCGTGTACTTCGCCATCGTCTGCACCGTGCTGCTGAGTTCCATCGCCCTGTTCGTGCACAAGCTCCGGTTCCAGGTCCTGCCTGTTCCCCACACGCCGGTCGCGGCACGCGCCGGTGAGCCAGGGCCGCGCAAGGCTTAAATAGGATGAGACCCGGAGACGCGGGATGCCTCGTCTTGTCATTGAGCAATATGACCCGCTGAAGGGCCAGATGCTCCAGTTACTGGACGAGAAGGGGAGCCTCAGCGGGAAGCACCAGCCGATGCTCAGCGATGAGGAGGCGCTCAGGCTCTACAAGGTGATGCGCCTCTGCAGGGTGATGGACCAGAAGGCGCTCGCGATGCAGCGCCAGGGCCGCATGGTCACCTATGTGCCCACTGCGGGACAGGAGGCTGCCTCGGTCGGTGCCATTGCCGCGCTGCGGAAAGAGGATTGGGTCGTGCCGGCGTTCCGGGAGACTCCCGGACAGATTGCCCGCGGGATGAAGCTCTCCGAAGTGCTGCTCTGGCAGCGCGGGAACGAGCAGGGCTTCAGCGTGATGCCCTCCTACCGGATGATGCCCGTCGCCGTTCCCGTGGGAAGCCAGACCCTGCACGCGGTGGGCATCTCCTGGGCGATGAAGCTCCGGAAGGAGCCCCTGGTCGCGATGACCTTCTTCGGCGACGGCGGCACGTCCGAAGGCGACTTCCACGAGGCGATGAACTTCGCCGGGGTGTTCCAGACCCCAACGGTCTTCGTGTGCCAGAACAACCAGTGGGCCATCTCGGTGCCGAGGAGCCTGCAGAGCGCATCGAAGACCATTGCGCAGAAGGCCCTCGCGTACGGTTTCAGTGGCGTTCTCGTGGACGGCAACGACCTCTTCGCGATGCATCTCGCGGCGAAGGAGGCAGCGGAGAAAGCCCGCTCCGGCCTAGGTCCCACGCTCATCGAGGCCTTCACCTACCGCCTGGGCGCGCACACCACCGCCGACGACCCGCGAAAGTACCGCAAGGAGGATGATGTCAAGGCATGGATCCCCCGGGACCCGCTCGTACGGCTCAAGCTCTACCTTGAGAAACGCAGGCTCTGGAGCGAGGAGCAGGAGCGCAGCCATCACGAGGAGTGCGACGCCAAGGTCGAAGAGGCCGTGAGCGAGATGGAGCGCACGGTCTATGAGGAGGACGCCATCTTCATGCACCACTTCGCCGAGATGCCCCCTCATCTGCAGGAGCAGTACGAAGAGTTCCGGCGGGAGGCGCGCTGATGGCGGTCCTGAACATGGTCCAGGCGCTGAACCAGGCACTGGAGCAGGAGATGGCTCGCGATTCCGATGTGGTGGTGCTCGGCGAGGACGTCGGCGTCGATGGCGGGGTGTTCCGCGTCACCGACGGGCTGCACGCGAAGTTCCCCAACAGGGTGTTCGACACTCCGCTCGCGGAGAGTGGCATTGTCGGCACGGCGATAGGCATGGCGGTCCACGGCATGAGGCCTGTCGCGGAGATCCAGTTCAGCGGCTTCGTCTTCCCCGCGATGAACCAGCTGGTGTGCCACGCGGCGCGGCTGAGGAACCGCTCGCGCGGAGCGGTGCACTGCCCCATGGTGGTGCGGATGCCCTCGCAGGGCGGGGTCCGCGCGCTGGAGCATCATTCCGAGAGCGTCGAGGCGTATTTCGCGCACACCCCCGGCCTGAAGGTGGTCATGCCCGCGACTCCCTATGACGCCAAGGGGCTGCTCACCTCGGCGATACGCGACCCGGACCCGGTCATCTTCATGGAGCCCACCAAGCTCTACCGCTCGGTGAAGGAAGAGGTGCCTGAGGAGCAGTTCACCGTGCCCATAGGCAAGGCGAACATCATCCAGGAGGGGGACGATCTGACTGTGGTAACCTGGGGCTCCTACCTCAAGGAGGTGATGGACGTCCTCACGAAGGCCGAGAAGCCGAGTGTCGAGCTCATCGACCTGCGGAGCATCTCCCCGCTGGACACCGAGACCATCATCTCCTCGGTCAAGAAGACCGGCAGGTGCCTCATCGTCCAGGAGGCGCCGAGGAGCTTCTCCGTCTCCTCGGAGATCAGCGCGCGCATCACCGAGCGGGCGTTCCTCTCGCTGAAGGCCCCGGTGCAGCGCCTTGCGGGCTATGACCTCATCATGCCCATGCCCCAGGGCGAGCATCTCTATCTGGTCAACGAGAGGCGCATACGGACAGCAATCGAGCAGGTGATGACGTACTGATGGACTTCACATTCCCGGACCTCGGTGAGGGTCTCACGGAAGGAGAGATCGTGCGGTGGCTGGTGAAGCCAGGCGACAGCGTGGGGAAGGACCAGCCGGTGCTCGAAGTGGAGACCGACAAGGCCCTCGCGGAGATTCCCTCGCCGGTCGCGGGGAAAATCATCGCGCTCCTGCACAAGGAAGGCGCTCGCGTGAAGGTGGGCGAGGTCCTGTTCTCGATAGAGACCACGGAGGCCGTCCTGCAGAAGTCTGAGCCTACCGTCATCGGCCGGGTCGAGGCGGGAAGCGAGGTGCTCCACATCCCCCGGGAGGAGAAGGCCAGGGAGCCATCGGGACCGCTCGCCACCCCCGCGGCGAGGCAGCTCGCCAAGGAACTCGGGGTGGACCTCTCCTCGCTCGCTCCCACGGGAAAGCACGGCGAAGTGACCGAGGAGGACGTGCGCGGCTCTTCCGCTGACCGCATCCCCCTGCGCGGCACGCGGAGGAGGATTGCGGAGCACCTCTCCCTCGCGGCGAGCACGGTGGCTGCGGTGACGCACTGCGACCGCGCCGATGTCACCTCGCTGATGGCCCTGCGCCGCAGGGACGCCGCAGCNGCGGAGAAGCTCGGCGTCCGGCTGACGTTCCTGCCGTANNTCATCAANGCCTGCNTCGCTGCGCTCCAGACGCATCCGGTGGTGAACAGCTCCCTGCAGGAGGAGGAGATTATCCTGAAGAAGGCCTACCACATCGGCTGCGCGGTCGACACGGAGAGCGGTCTCCGGGTGCCGGTGGTGAAGGACGCGGACCGGAAGAGCCTGCTGGACATCGCCCGCGACCTCGCGACGCTCTCGGAGCGCGCGCGCTCGAGGACCATCACCGCGGAGGAGATGCGCGGCTCGACCTTCACGGTGACGAACATCGGCACGGTCGGCGGCATGTTCTTCACGCCCATCATCAACTATCCGGACGCCGCGATTCTCGGAGTGGGGAAGTTCCGGGAGGAGCCGGTGGTGGTGCAGGGCAAGGTGGAGATACGCAGCGTCGCGTACTTGTGCCTGACCTTCGACCACCGCATCTTCGATGGTGTTGAAGCCGCGCGCTTCCTCAACGACGTCATCGCGCTCCTGGAGCATCCCGAGCGGATTCCG
>C687J35174_10010920_pt1 | contig 11220 bp, 10 predicted proteins | sample RifCSPhighO2_01_FD_35174 | JGI IMG/M metagenome (IMG submission 35174) | reverse complement strand
TTGAAAGAAAGTAGAGAATTGGAAGTAGTGAGGAAAACCTCATTGGTTTTTTCGTTGACGGTGACGGTTTGGGCAGCGGCGAGTTTCTCGGAGAAATACTGGGCGAGGAGGGCACCGTCTTGGTTCCAGACGAGAATGCGTTTGTTCTCGGCATCGAGAGCGTAGATATCAGTCAATCCCGGATGAGTGAAGAGACTGGTTACGGAAAGGGGGGTGTTGGGAGACTCGAGATTCTTTACGAAGCGGCCGCGGAAAAAGGCTTGGACAGAATTTTTATTTGGTGCTAGGAAAATGGTCTCGTTGACTGCCATTTTGGCAGTGTCTTCAATAGCTACGCTGTTTTTCATCCAGACGCTACCTGATCCGAAGCCGCTCTCGGCGCGCGGGAAGCGATAGATTTGATCGGTAGTGCCATCGAGGACATAGAGGTAGGTGAGATAAGTGCCGATGTCTTTAACGCTGGCGCCTTCGGGGAGGGTGAGGATATTTTTGACGAAGGTCCGGCTGATCGGGCTCCAGGCGAAAAGTTCGCTGCTTGAAGTGTAGATGAAAATGAGGCTCAAGTGATCCATCGGAGCGGCCAAGCGCGCGGAACCGCTTCCCGGCAATGCGTATTGTTTCTTGTCACTTATGTTGATAATACTTTTCTCAGTGATGAGGTAGGTAACGTTATCGAGAACGACGGAAGCAACGAGGGGATTTTTTTGAGTAGTAAATACCGTTGGTGATGCGAGGAGGTGGGCATTTTTTTCGGTATTGGGAGGGAATACCGGTGTCGCGGGTTGTTGTTTTGGCGCTTCCGCTACCGGGACGGAATTATTTGAAGACGGGCGTGTCAAGAACCAGATGCCAGCAATGAGAAGGACGATGCCGGTGATGCCTCCTATGAGAAGAATTTGTCGTCTTTGTGGCGACACGTTTTTTAAGAGGAAAGATATGCGTCTGAGGAGAGCCTGTGTCACCAGGAGCACCCGTTTCCGGAGTGAAGGGAGAAAGCCAGAACTTCGCCGGGAAATTTTCCGCATGAAAGAAAATATCGTATCGGTGGCATGTATGAAATTTTGAGGAGGAAATTTTTCTGGCGGAACGAATGGCCTCGGAACGCCATTTTTTCGATAGAAAGCGTTCAATTTTTCTTTCATAAAAAGCGGAACATCCGTGTCCGGGAGCGTTTCGGTGGGGAGCGGTGCTTCTGTCTTTCTTTCTGCTGGGGCTGACTCGGATTGTGGTGTCGGAAGCGGGGGAAATCCCGGTCTCTCGTGGAAAATGGGAGTTTTCTCCTTTGTTTGTTGGATCGTCGTTTCTTGCGGGGATGGCGAAAATTTTCGAAAAGATCTTTTTTGCAACTGTTTACGCAGGAAGCGCGCGGTTTTTCTGGCGGTGGCGCCGCTTTTTTTTGTCAGTTCGGCAAAAAAGATGAAGCTGTATTTTTTCCCCTTGCGCAGGAGCCTTCCCTGAGAAACAAAGAATAAGCCCAGTGTGTGGAGTACGTTCTGAAGCGAGAGCTTGATATGTTCGAGACTCTGGTTGGCTTCTGTTTTTCCGAATGTGCTCCCCTGGACATAGATATGGCCGGTTTTGGAATCGACATATTCTTCCGGGGCGCCGGTTTCCTGCTCGCCTTCCTGTTGGAAAGAGGCGGTTCCCGGAGTTTTGGTTTTTGGGACGAACGCTTCTTGACTGAAGACATTGCCAGTGGTTTCTTTCGCTCTTTCTTCCTGTTTTTGCGGCGCTGGGAAGGGTCTGCCTTCTTGAAAATCGAGAACGACGGTGCCGGCCATATCAAGCTCATTGATGAGCACGGTGCGCAAGAATTGCCCGAAATGCTCCCCATCCATCCGCAGAGCGTTTTTCTCGAGATCTTCGAGAGGCAGGAGACCGAGGAGTTCCGGCGAGGTGAAGATGACCTTGTCTCGGGGCAGCAGGCGCCCGCTGGAAACTTCGACGAATGTCTTGATGGGGTGGACGTGGGATTCTTCGGAAGCCAGCCCGGCGCTTATTTCTGAAAGGCTGTTGTTTCGCAAGAGAAGAATCTGGGCTTGGCCGGTAACGGAAAAGTGAAGATTGTTTTTTTCCAGGATGCCGAGCGCGCCATGGCATTTCCCCAGCCAGGCGATATTGCCGTGCTTCACGATTTCGGCCAGCGCGAGATTGATCTTGTGGAGAGCGGCTTCAAAACTTTCGATAGCGCCGCGGCGCGGGTTGCTGAAGTATTCTTTTTTGGCGACGGAAGCGAGGAAATTGACGATGTATGCCGAGTCTTCGCTCCGGTCGGCAATTTCAAACACACCTACCAAGGTGCCGAGCGGGCTTTTGGTGACGTTTTCGCCGCTGTAAGTGAAAACTTTGACGAAGGGCTCGACAGAACGTCCATTGGCGACGAGAATTTCCACTATGGTTCTCTCGAGCGGAGCAGCCGTCCTGATTTTGTCCTGGCGTTTTTTCTCCAACATACCCGGTGGAACAACTTTGAACAGAAAAGGTATTTTCTCTATCTAAGCTGTTGCTTTTGTATATTTCTGTATTATGTGAGTTAATCTTTACGTTTTTTATATCGTTTTTCAAAGTTGTGTCACCGGGCGTACTTCTCCAGTATACCACAGAAAAGCTCTTGAGAGAGAGCTTTTTGGAGCTTTTTGCAAATTATGGCATAGTCAGAAGTCCTTTTGACTTTTTCTGTCATTTTTCGTATACTGCGGAAAGAAGACCGTTCGCTGTGGTGTGTCGTCGTAACGAATGAAAACCCTATGTCGCTTGTCCTCTTTGATGCGCTGTTCGGATCGAAAGCTCGTGCCCGTCTTATCCGTTTTTTTCTCCTCAATCCGGGGGCAGGGTTCAAAGTGGCCGAAGTTTCTGAAAAGACGCTTATTCCCAAGGGAGAGACCTTTCGCGAACTTTCCCGCCTGGTCAAGATGAAAATGGTTCTTGAGCGCTCTCGCAAAGGGCGCAAACATTTCGTCGGCAACGAAGAATTCCCTTTTTATACGGAATTGAAGAGCCTCGTTTCGAAATTGAATGTGCATGCCCAATCGCAGGTGTTCCGTAAATTGAAAATAATAGGCGAAGTGAAACTGACTCTCATCAGCGGCCTCTTTCTCAATTATCCCAAGAGCAAGGTGGATATGATTCTCGTAGTGAATAACGTCAATCGGACGAAGCTCCGGCATGCCATGGCTCATCTGGAAGCGGAGGTCGGCAAGGAAATCCGCTTTGTGCTGATGAATAGCGAGGAGTTGCACTATCGGCTGAATATGCTGGATCGCTTCTTCATCGAATTCCTCGAAGGTCCGTACGAAGAGGTGACCAACAAGGTTCCCGAGCTGAAACGCTTTATTGCCGGCCTGAAGAAGTAGTTTAGTAATACCTAATAAAAATCCTTAGGCCAAATTTTGAAATGAAACATCGAGTCTCGCCTGGGTGGGATTAGGAATTAGGAATTAGAAATTAGGAATTAGAAATTGTTTTTTCTAAAAAACGAAAGTATGCTCACGGGGGGACTTATTTTTCTAGGAGTTGTGATAGCTGGTCTTCTGTTGTGGCTGGCTTTTTCTTTGCGCAAAGAGCGGTCATCTGCGGGCAGTACCCAGGCGGAGATCGAGAATATGAGTCGTCGTTTTGATGAGCAATTGCACTCGGTCGGGAGCGCCTTTAATCAGCAGTTGACGAATTTTCAGCATACGCTGGACAATCGCTTGGCAGACAATGGGAAGCGCCTCGATGAACGCCTCGATGGTGCGGCTCGCTCGTATGCCGATGTGCAGAAAAGCCTTGAGCAGATGCGCCAATCCAGCGACAAGATCCTGGAAGTCGGGAAAGAAGTGGCGTCGCTTCAGGAAATCTTGAAGGCCCCGAAGATCCGTGGCGGTTTTGGGGAGCTTATGCTTCAGGATATCCTCTCCCAGATGCTGCCTAAGGAAAATTTCGTTTTGCAGTATGTTTTCAAGAGCGGCGAAGCGGTCGATGCTATCATCAAGCTGAAGGGGGGGATGGTGAGCGTCGATTCCAAATTTCCGCTGGAAAATTTCAAGAGGATTATTGCGGCGAAAACCGATGAAGAGAAGCGCCTGGCGCGCAGGCAGTTTTATACCGATGTGAAGAAGCATGTGGATGCGATCGCGGGCAAGTACATCGTTCCGAACGAGGGGACGCTCGATTTCGCGCTGATGTATATTCCGGCGGAAAACGTCTATTATGAAATTATCATCAAGGATGATGACGAACAGGGGCTACTCGACTATCTGACCCGGAAGCGCATTATGCCGGTTTCTCCCAATTCTTTTTATGCCTATATGCGGACGATCCTCTTCGGACTGCAGGGCCTGCAGATCGAGAAGCGGGCCAAGGAGATTATGGGGCAATTGGAGACATTGGCCCGCGAGCATGAAAAATTCGAGCGGGAATTCGATGTCCTCGGCAACCACATCGGCAACGCGCAGAAGAAATACGATGATGCTGAGAAACGCCTGTACAGAGTTACCGACCAGCTGGAGCATGCGCGCATGGGATTGGAACAGGGCGCCGCCGAGTCCCTGCCGGCTCTCGGAAAAGGAGAAGAACATCCGCCTGTGACGACAACGTATGTTCCAGAATGAAAAAAGAGACGAGAGAGGCTGGGATGTCGATATCGCGGAGTCGGAAAAGGGTGCTCCTTTCTTCAAGAACACGATCGTGCGGGTCCTCCTCTCTGCCAATGTTCTTTTTCTCTCTGCCAGTTTCTCGGTACTCGGGTATTTCATCCGACCGTCTGAAAATCTTTTTATCCTTCATTACAATGTGTATTTCGGCGTGGAAATCCAAGGCATCTGGTGGCAGGCATTTATTCTTCCGCTGACCGGCGTACTGTTCTTTGGCGGGCATCTTTTTTTTGCCAGCCGCTTGTATAGAAAAACTGAACGCATCGCGAGCTATCTCATGCTCTTCGGATCGTGGCTTATCAGTGTCGGCATACTGGTCGCGAGTGCGGGTATCGCATTTATCAACTATTAGTTTTGATCGAGGGGAGTATGTGGACTGAGCTCTATCTCGCGCCATTTCTTACAGCGTTTGCCCTGACGGCCGGGCTCATTCTCATGTTTCTCCTCACTCCTCTTTTCCGGCGGGCGGTATGGCGCTCCGAGAGGCGGCATGGCTATAAAAAGACCCTTTCTCGCCTGGGAGGCGTCGCGATGCTCAGCGCCTTCATTTTTGCCGTATTTTTTGATCCGCACCTCGTCCTGACACGGGAATTTTATGGCTTGCTGTTCGGGGGAGTGCTGATTTTCATTTTCGGCCTGTGGGATGATTTGAGCGAACTGGGATGGAAAATCCAAGTTTTTTTCCAGGTGGCGCTCACGGCGCTTATTTTTATCTTCGGGATGCGGATTACCTCGCTTACCAATCCTTTCGGAGGCGTATGGATTTTTCCGTACAGCGATTTTGTCATTCCGGGGTTCGGCATCCTTTTTGTATGGTTTTTTTTGGTGATGAATGCGATGAATTGGCTGGATGGCGTCGATGGGCTCTGCGGGGGAGTAGCGCTCATCACGCTCGTCACCATTTTTTTCCTCAGCCTGAAACCGGAAGTTTTCCAACCGCCGATCGCGATTCTCTCCATAATCGGGATAGGTGCAATCGCTGGTTTTCTTTTTTTCAATGTGTATCCGGCGCGCATTCTGGCCGGGACGGTGGGCTCGATGTTCCTGGGATTTCTTGTTGCGACGCTGGCAGTCATCGCCGGGACAAAGATCGCCACAGCNCTATTGGTTCTGTCGCTTCCTATCGCGGATGCCTTTTTTGTTATTTGGCAGCGTCTTCGCGAGCGAGTTTCTATTTTTCAGCCTGATAAGCGCCATCTGCACTACAAGCTGATGGAACTCGGCTGGTCTGAGCGCCGGATCGCCTGGTTTTTCTTCGGTGTGACGGCTCTCATCGCCCTGATCGCCTTGAATACGCAGGCACTGGGGAAATTTCTGGCGTTTTTGTTAGTGCTAGGAATATTGTTTTCTATTCTGCTCTTCGTAGATTTTAAGACGCGGAAAAAGGAAGGCACATGATTCTTCCAATACACGGACTTGCGCAGACTGGACACAGCCAACACAGCGCTAAATGGGCTAATACGGACTATAATAGTAGACTTAGCGGAATAAGAAAGGAGTCAGTATCAGCCAGCGTAAAAGTCAGTATCAGCCAGTAAAAGTGAAACGTATGACGCTCTCGGCCAGGCTTGCGACAGGTTGTGCGGCAGCACTGATTTTTGGTATTGTTCTCTGGCGGTTCTGGCCCTCCCTTCAATATGATGCTTTGCCGACACAGATGGAGCTGGGCGGAGAGCGTTTCACGCTAGAAACCGTACTGACAGAGGAAGCGCGGGAGAAGGGTTTGGGGGGCAGGGAAAGTCTCTGCCGAACATGCGCGATGCTATTCGTATTCGAGAAACCGGGACGGTATGCGTTTTGGATGAAGGATATGCGTTTCCCTATTGACATTGTTTGGCTCTTTCAAAACAGGGCGGTTTTTGTCGCACGTGAGGTCAGTCCTGATTTTTCCGGCATTCTCGATTCGGCGGTCGTCGCTGATCAGATCATCGAACTCTCTGCGGGCGCGGCCAAGAACGTGGATGTGGGGGAGAAAGTGCGGTTTTCTTACTAAGAGGTACTGAACGACAAAACCCCGCCGTTGCGGGGTCTTATATATTTTAATCAAAGAAAGAACGGTGCTTCTGTATTTCGGTTGGCGTCTAGCGATAAGCGCTGACGCGGGCAGAGTACTTCTTTAAATTCTGCAGTTGCCTGTCATTGAGAGTCTTAGATTTCTCGATGCCTTGCTTGATGAGATTCTTGGAAAATTCAATCGATGTCTTAGTTGTCACGGCGCCTCGGAAACTGACATTCTTGCGAAGGTAGTCTTCGATGTAAACTTTATGTTCGGCGGATAAAGACGAATCAGGATTCTTTTCGAGGTAGTGAGCGAGTGCGCGGCGCGCCAAGTGTGTCGAGCCGTTTCCGCGTTCAGCTTGCTCGATAAAAGATGTTTCCGTCTCTCGGCTGAGTTCTGGAGTGACGACAACGCCAGACTTCACTTCTACCTTTATGGCGCTTGGCGGCTGTTTGTCTCCGGTCTGATCTGTGCCAGTGTCGCTGCCTTTCGTCTCGAGGAGGGTGTTTGCGCCATCATCAGTGATAGTTTGCGAACGCTGCGAGTATGAGTAGATGCCCAGTGCGATCGCGGCGACAATGAACACGCTGACAATGATACGGAGATTTTCCTGGATCCAGGCCTTGGCTTGATCAGCAGAAGATTCTTCGAAAATGGGGTCTTGCTGTTCCATAGTGTTCACCTCTCTTTCTAGCTTTAGTTAATTTTGAATGTACCGCTTGCGTTGAAGCACGTCTCGGCTTACCAGGCTATCTTTTCCATCGTTGATAAACCATATCGACCCCCTACCTTTTCATACTACGTCTTTGAAAAATGGCTGTCAACTGGACAAAACGGGCGATTTTTGGCGTGGTAAAGGGAAAATTTTAGAGAAGAATCCATCCGTCGCTAAGGCTCTGGCGGGCAGGTAGGAATTATGAATCCCTGCCCGTCCGGCAGGCGGGAGGAATTAAGGTTGAAAAGCGGTATTGAGAGAGTGTTTTATCAGACAGACTCTTAATAAAATAACGGGTATTAGACCCCAGGGCAAGCCCTGAGCCCAATCCCTCCGCGGCAAGCCGCGGGGTATTGAACCTGATTTTACCGGCACTGCGCTCGGAAACGAAAGTTTCCTTTCGCTTCGCTCGCTTCGTTCGGTAATAAAATCAAAATTTAAAAATCCCTGCCTGCCGGCAGACAGGAAAATGCAAAATGACCCGTCTCGCCAATGGCTTTGCCGAGGTGGACAGATTAAAATTCAAAAATGAAATGAATCAAATCTGTTTTGAATTCCAAAATTTTTTATATTTTACATAGCAATTTTTACTTTTGAGATTTACATTTTAAATTTTTTCTTAGGGGGTTGACCCCGTTAGAAGTCTGCCAAAATAATATACTTTATAATGATTATTTTTCTTTTTAGACGTTTGCATATTGAAATTAGCCAGCTAGACTTCTAACGGGGTTGACAGATATTATTTTCTTATTGTATTTTGCATAAAAAAGAGTATAATAAAAATGTACAGGAAAATTTTTCTGTATCACGCACAAAGAAAACAAACATTTGTTGTGTGAAACAAAAAAAATAATCCGCTTCCTTTTTCTCCCCATAAACTTATGGAGCATGAAAATGAGAAGTAGGTGTAGAAGGAGGTGAGTATTATGGCTAAGAAAAAAGCAGCCAAGAGAAAGAAGGCTACAAAGAAGAAGAAAGGTGGTAAGAAACGAAAGTAGTTTCGCTTTCTTCGGTTCTTTTAGTTCAAAAAACAAAAAACCCCAATCCGCTAACTGGCGGAGGGGTTTTTTGTCTGTTTTTCGCAATGTTTACTGTATATGAATCTCTACGACGCGCTCTTTTTGGGCGAGATCTTCATGTATCTGCATCTTTGCTCTTGGAAAAAACTCTAGAACAAAGCTCTGTAAGGGGAGTCTCTGTTCGGGACTTATTTCTAGAAAGAGAGTGATAGGGTGTTTCTGCATATGAAAACTTTTGATATCTTCCAGCAACCGATAATAATGATCCAGTCCCGCACGTTCGCTTAAAAGAGCTTCTCTCGGTTCATATGCGTGAACATCCTCCGAGGTGTTGTCATAGAGGCTGTGTGAGAGATAGGGAAGATTGGCAGTGATAACGATCTCGCTTGTTGAAAAGATTTTTTTGTCGAGCGGCTGAAGAAGATCGCCTTTGTGGAATTTGATGAGACCGTCTCCATCGTGTCGTTTTGCATTTTGCCTTGCGATTACAAGCGCTGCTTCGGAAAAATCTGCAGCATAATACCTGATACCTGATACCTGATACCTTTTTTCTATTTCTTTGGCGATAGAGATAATAATGTTCCCGCTGCCCGTGCCAACATCAATGATAGCAAGTTTTTGTTTGTTGTTAACTGTTAATTGTTGGCTCTTAGTCGAGGCGTGCTTTAGCGCGCTTTCGACTAAGAGTTCCGTTTCCGGGCGCGGGATGAGCGTATCTTGGGTAACGAGAAAATCGTAACCATAGAATTCTTTGTGGCCGACGATATACGCTATTGGTTCATGCTTGAGACGGCGCCGGAAGTAATCTCTGGCGAGAGTTTCATCTTTTGGATCAAGGGCGTATTCCGGGTGAGCCAGAAAGAAAACCTTCTTTTTTTTCGTCGCGTGAGCCAGAAGGATAAAAAAATCTTCCGGAGCGATTGCCGGAAGGAACATTTTTTGTAGTTCTGTAACAGTCATATTTCAATTTCCTAAAAGCTAAAAAGCTGATGAAGCTAAAAGCTATAAGCTTTCTTACCGCTCCTGTCTTTCCAGTTTGCGGCGGATATCCTCTTCTTCCAGAGCGGCGATAATTGGTTCGCAAGAGCCACCAAGGATTTGCGGGATATTGCTCCATGACATCTTGATCCGATGATCGGTGATGCGATCCTGGGGAAAGTTGTAGGTGCGGATTTTCTCGCTGCGATCGCCAGTGCCGATCTGGCTACGGCGGGCATCGCCTTGCTCCTTGGCGCGTTTTTCTTCTCCGAGCTGGAAGAGGCGCGAACGGAGTACTTTCATGGCCTTTTCCTTGTTCTTGATTTGCGACTTCTCGTCCTGGCAGCTGACGACCAAGCCGCTCGGCATATGGGTGATGCGCACCGCGCTGTAAGTGGTGTTGACAGACTGCCCGCCGGGCCCGGAAGAACAGAAAGTATCGATGCGCAGATCGGTCGGATTGATAGTTACTTCCACATCCTCGACTTGCGGCAAGACGGCTACGGTAGCGGTGGAAGTGTGGATGCGGCCGGATTTTTCCGTTTCCGGAACGCGCTGGACGCGATGGACGCCGGATTCGTACTTCATTTTCTGATAGACGGGAGCCTGGCTTTTGCCGCGGTTTATCTCAAAAACCGCCTCTTTGAATCCGCCGACTTCGGTCTGGTTGGAGTGGAGCATGACGATGTGCCAGCCTTGTTTTTCGGCAAAGTGTGAGTACATGCGGAAGAGTTCCGTGGCAAACAGGCTGGACTCATCGCCGCCCGCGCCACCGCGGATTTCCATGATGACATCCTTGCTATCTGACGGATCTTTGGGCAAGAGAAGCTGTTTGAGTTTTTCCTCAAGTTGAGTTCTTTCCGCAGCCAAGGCGAGATTCTCTTCCATCGCCATATTCTTCAGTTCGCCGTCTTCCTCGTTCTGAGTCAGTTCGGCGTTGTCGCGCATGCTTTTTTCGACGGCCTTCAAGCGCTCAATATGTCCCATGATGGAATCAAGCTCGTTTTTTCGTCTGCCGAGAGCGGCCAGTTTTTTGGAATCGCGCGCGGTTTCCGGCAGGCTGAGAAGAGCCGTGATTTCTTGGTGTTCGCGTTCGATTTCTTGGAGAAGATCTTGCATATTGGGTAAATTCAAAAGTCAAAATTCAAAAGGAAAAATTATAGGTTAGAATCTAAAAACTGAAAAAACTTCAAATATAGTATACCATCTTAAAACAAAATCCCGGCTGAAGAGACGGGATTGCGTATTCTTTGTAGGAAAGTAACCTCTAAAAGGATCAAAGAAAACGCTTTGAGCAAAGCTAAGACGCTTTTTTAGCAGCTTTTTTTTCTTTCTCAACTTCAGGCGTTTCGGTCGCGGCCTTGGCTTTGACGGCTTTGAGGCGTGCCAGCCTCGCCGAGTCTAGGCGGGCGGCTTGCTTAACTGCGGATTTCTCTGAGAGTTTCTTGAAACGATCCACGCGGCCGGTGGCATCAATGAATTTCTTCTTGCCGGTGTAGAATGGATGGCACTGAGAGCAGATTTCCGTCTTCATGGTTTCGACGGCTGAGCCAGTATGAAGCACCGCGCCGCAGGCGCAGGTGATGGTAGCCACTTTGAAATAGGTGGGGTGGATGCCTTGTTTCATATGGGGACACTAATGAACACAAATAAAAAAACGAATAGTCACGAACAACCTTCAAACAGATACATGTTCATTTGTCAGAATTTGTGTTATTCGTACAGCCAAGTCTAGCATGTGTTTGAGAAATTGACAAGTCTGTCATTCTTGGTATACTAAGGACTGTATTTTGGAGCGTCGCAAGACGCGAAAGATAACGGGTATCAAACCCGTTTTTACCAGCACTGCGTTCGGAAACGATCTCGCCACGGCGG
>C687J35174_10010912_pt1 | contig 11222 bp, 10 predicted proteins | sample RifCSPhighO2_01_FD_35174 | JGI IMG/M metagenome (IMG submission 35174) | reverse complement strand
GCAATAACTTTGCGCGCGCTCCCCAACGCCGACAAGTCGGCGTTTTCCAACTTAATCCCGACTTCTTCGGAAATTACTTTAGCGCCCACGGTTACGGCGATATCCCCTAAAAGTTCTTTTTTATGATCTCCAAAACCCGGGGCTTTAACTGCCAAAATACTAAAAGTTCCGCGCAATTTATTGACTACAAAAGTCGCCAGAGCATCGCCTTCCACTTCTTCGGCAATAATCACTAATTCTTTCTTGCCAGTTTGCGCTAATTTTTCCAGAAGCGGAAGTATTTCTTTGATAGCCGAGATTTTTTTGTCAGTTATTAAAATTGACGGTTGATTATATACCGCCTCCATGCGTTCGGCGTCGGTAATCATATAAGGTGAAACATAGCCTTTATCAAATTCTAAACCCTCCACAACTTCCGAGTCCACGCCAAAAGATTGTGATTCTTCCACTGTCACCACGCCGTCTTTGCCAACTTTTTCTATTGTTCCGGCAATAATTTTTCCGATTTCTTCGGACTCGGCCGCCAAGGTGGCCACCTGACGAATCTCGTCTTTGTTTTTGATGGGCTTGGCTAATTTTTTTAATTCAATCACCGCGTCTTCTTTCGCCCGCTCTATCCCGCGCCGTATAACCATGCCGTTGGCGCCCATAGAAGCGCGTTTAAGCCCTTCAGAAATTATGGCTTCGGCTAAAATAACCGAAGTGGTTGTGCCATCGCCGGCCGTTTCATTGGTTTTTTCAGCAACTTCCTTGATAATTTCCGCGCCCATATTCTCAAACTTATCGGTTAAAGTAATTTCTTTAGCGATAGACACGCCGTCGTTAGTAACCATGGGCGCGCCATAGCCCTTATCCAGAACCACATTGCGCCCGCGCGGTCCAAGCGTAATGCGCACAGCATTGGCGACTTTATCAATGCCCTGTTTTAGTTTTTTACGAGCTTCTTCGCTCCAAATAATTTGTTTAGCCATATATTTTTAAAAAATTATTTTATAACCGCCAAAATACTTTCTTCTTTCAGAATAAAATATTCTTCGCCTTCGATTTTTATTTCATCGGGGCTGTATTTGGAAAAAATTACCGTTTGGCCGACTTTGACGCGCATAGGAACAAGCCCGTCGCCGTCCTCGTTCCACCGCCCCTCGCCCACGGCCACGACCTTGCCCCGTTCTGGCTTTTCCTTGCCGATTGTATCGGGAATGATAATTCCGGCCTTATTTTTCTTATCCTCGCCCGCGCCCAGTGGCTTAACCAAAACCCTGTCGCCCAAAGGCATAATTGTTTTCATGGTGATATGTATATTACCCCATTGCCTCTTTTTACGCAATTTAATTTATAAGCATTTCTTATTTCTCTAAACTAAATTCTATTAACGCTTTTTTGATTATTTCGTCGGGAACTTCAAACCCGGGCATAAATTCCACTTGTTCTTCGTAATTTATGCCTTCAAAATAGGCAAGTTGGCTTCTGAACAGTTTTTCATTAAAGTTGTCCCCAAAAAACTGTTTGCCTTTTTGTGATATTTCTTCAATAGAAAAATAATCTTTGATTATAAAATACAAATCCACATAATCTTTCCATTTTGCTCTTTGACCTAGGGCAAATGCTTTCATCGCGGCCAAAGTTAAAAGGTTGGGCAACCTAATTCCCTCAAAAGTTTCAGTGTATTCGAGAAGAAATGGAAATTGGTAAAAAGTAAATTTGACTCCCCTTATCATTAGGGTGAGCTCCCCTAATTTATTTACGATAATTTCATCGGTTTTAAAATGGCGCAGGATTTTATTGAGCAAGCTTTGGTTACTGAAATTTTTTTGGGAAAAAAGATCAAAATCCACGGACCGACGATGACCCAGATAAAGAGCTATGACCGTACCACCAACCAGTCCGAAATCTTTAGAAAATTCAGCTACAAAAGACAAAAATTTAGTCTGTCCTTTAGTGAGAACTTCTTTATGCATTTGCGTATTTGTTAAAATATAAATTAAAATAATGTTTAATTTCCGGACGATAATTCTGTCTGCCAAACTTGTCAGGAGTAGACTTATGACGGAAAATCTGGGCAGTCTTTTGAATACCTAAGATTTTAATCATGGTTTGCACATCATCCCAATCACCATAATTCAAAACATGCTCTACAATAGATGCCTCGTCGAGCTTGCTCAAATCCTTCACATACCAAACTAGATATGGCCTTTCTTTAATAAATTGATGAATCGTCATATTTATATTATACCATAATTAGTCGCTAAAAACTACTAACTATATTATACATTCAATCCGTACACTAACCCAATGATAGTGTATATATCACATCCTCTTGCCTTATAAAGAGCGGTTTGCTATACTACTCACGCATGGCAATTCTGACTAATATATTACCTTGGGCGCAAATAGCTCTCGCGGTTCTGCTTACGGTCTGTATTTTACTTCAGCGTTCGGCTGAGGGTTTAGGCGGCGCTTTGGGCGGTGGGGATATGGGTGGCGTGCGTTATACCCGCCGTGGTTTTGAAAAATTTTTATTTTACGCGACAATTGTTATTGCCGTTTTATTCACCGCTCTGGCCTTAGCATCCATTCTGTTAAAGTAAAAAACCATATGAAAAAATTCATAGCTTTTCTTGGTCGCTTAAACGACATCATTCGGACTTTCCCTAAAAAAGAATATTGGGGATTTTTAGGGCTGGTGGCCGTGGCAGGTTTGAGTGTTTTAGTGATCGCGGTTAAAGTTAACAATCTAGTCAGTTTAGAAACACCGGTGGTTGGCGGACAAATCACCGAGGGCATAATCGGCACGCCGCGCTTTATCAATCCCATTCTAGCCATCTCTGACGCTGACCGCGATCTTACCGCCTTGGTTTATTCCGGCCTAATGCGCAAAACTCCCGACGGCCAAATCACACCCGACCTAGCGGAAAGATATGAAATATCCGACGACGGTCTTAGTTATACTTTTTTTATAAGAAAAGAGGCCGTATTTCACGACCATAAACCTGTTACGGCCGATGATATAATTTTCACCATAACAACCGCGCAAAATACAATGCTAAAAAGTCCGCGTAAAACCAACTGGGAAGGCGTTGAGGTTGAAAAACTGGATGAACGCACGGTTAAATTCACTCTTAAACAACCTTATGCTTCTTTTTTAGAAAACACCGTTATGGGCATACTGCCAGCATACAAATGGAAGGAACTTTCAATTGATGAATTTAGTTTCAGTGATTTGAACACAAACGGAATCGGCTCCGGTCCGTATCGTATTAAAAAAATCAGCAAAAAATCCTCGGGTATACCGGCCTATTATGAACTTGAACCGTTTAAGCAATTTGTTTTCGGTAAACCGCATATTAAAGAAATAATTATCTATTTTTATCCAAATGAAAAAGAATTGTTAGCAGCACTGGATCGAGGCGACATAAATCAAGCGCCAGCCATCTCTCCCGAAAACGCGGCCGACTTTAAAAACGGCAGTCACCGGATTTCCTCGGCCGTCTTACCGCGCGTTTTTGGTCTTTTCTTCAACCAAAGTCAAGCATCTGTTTTTACCGACAAAAGCGTTATAAAAGCCATTGATTTGGCCGTGGATAAAAACCGCATAATCAAGGAAGTTCTTTCAGGTTATGGCGTAAGTGTAAACGGGCCTCTGCCCATAGGATTCGGTGAATCAGTTGTTTTGTCAGGAACCGAAAATACTGTACCGGAAACAGCCGTCGATGAAGCTAAAGAGGTGTTAAATAAGGCCGGATGGAAACCGGGTAAAGACGGCATTCTGGAAAAACAAATAAAAGACACGAAAGGTAAAAAAAGTACGACTCGTCTGCAATTTTCTATTTCTACGGGCGATACGCCGGAACTTCAAAAAACAGCCGAGATTATAAAAGAAAATTTACTAGCGCTTGGAATGGCGATTGAAATAAAAACTTTTGAGCTGGGAACATTGAACCAAGAGGTTATATATCCGCGCGAGTATGACGCCCTTCTGTTTGGGCAAATAATCGGGCAAGGTACGGATCTTTTTGTTTTCTGGCATTCCTCGCAAAGAAATGCTCCGGGTTTGAATATTGCCATGTACACTTCTTCTAAAACCGATAAAATACTGGAAGAAATAATTAAAACCACGGATCCAGAACTCCGCCGCCAAAAATACCGCGCGTTTGAAGAAGAAGTGCGCAAAGACGCTCCAGCCGTCTTTATTTATTCCCCTGAATTTATCTATGTCGTTTCTAAAAATTTAAAAGGTCTGAACTTAAACAATTTAACTCTTCCATCCGACCGTTTTCTAGAGATCCATAAATGGTACGTGGAAACGGAAAAGATTTGGAAAATATTCCAAAAAAATGATTAGAAGAAATACACGTCCACCAACTAGCCGGCATAGCCGGCCACAAATACGAACTTATATAAAACCGGAGTCCGCAAGAACCCCAGTTGGTCATGCCTATGAGCGATTAAAAATTCCTCCTCCCAAAGAGGGCGTGATTCGTATCGTACCTTTAGGCGGAGTCGAAGAAATCGGTAAAAATATGACCGTAATCGAAATCGGAAATGATATTATCATCATTGATGCCGGAATGCATTTCTCAACCGACGACACGCCAGGTATTGATTATGTAATTCCCAACACGCGCTATCTGGAAGAGCGCAAAGATCGCATACGCGCGCTTATTCTCACGCACGGGCATTTGGACCATATTGGTGGCGTGCCCTTAGTGCTGTCGCGCATCGGCAATCCGCCCGTCTATTCGCGCAATCTGACGGTTCTTATGATGCGGAAACGCCAAGCCGAATTTCCTAATTTGCCGCCGCTCAACGCCAAAGTTGTGGAGAAAAATGATGTTATACAATGCGGAAAATTGCGCGTTCGCTTTTTTGGTGTAACTCACACCATGCCGGATTCTATGGGTGTAATTATTGAAACGCCTTATGGATGGATTGTGAATCCTGGAGATTACAAACTTGATCAGATAGACGGAGTAGTAACCGAAAATGAAGAGAAAGTTTATAATATTTTTGACGAAGCTAAAACTTTACTTTTGCTTTCCGAATCAACCAATATAGAAAATGAGGGTTTTGCTTTGCCGGAAATCAAAGTGCACCAAGGACTGGAAAACCTGCTAAAAAAAGTTCGCGGACGCACAATTATCGCGGCTTTTTCTTCGCACATCACCCGCTTGGCAAAAATTGTAGATATCGCCCAAAACTTAAACAAAAAAGTAGCTGTTGATGGACGCAGTATGAAAACCAATATTGAAGTGGCTGTTGAAGCGGAATTTTTTAAGCCCAATAAGGGAACAATTATTTCTATTGAAGAGGCGGATAAATATCCGCCGGAACGCGTGGTTGTGCTTATGACCGGCGCACAAGGCGAAGAATTCGCTTCACTCAACCGCGCCGCCCAAAAAACGCACAAAAAATTCTCTCTTAAAAAAGGAGACACGATTATTCTTTCAGCTTCCATCATCCCGGGCAATGAACGGCAGGTGGAACGTATGAAAGACGGCTTGGCACGACAGGGAGTAAAAATAATAAGTTACCGCACGCCCGGCGAAGATTTCGTACACGCTACCGGACACGGCAACATAGAGGATGTGCGATGGTTGCACCGCAAGGTCCGGCCTAAATTTTTTGTTCCGATACACGGCAACCATTATCGCCTTCAACTGCATAAAGATTTAGCGTTGGAATTGGGAATGTCNGAAGAAAATATTGTGGTGCCGGACAACGGTTCAATAATTGAAATTACGGATGGTGGAAAAAAAATCAGTATGCTAAAAGAAAAAGCGCCGGCCGGTCCTATGATGGTAGACGGATTTACTGTTGGCGATATGCAAGAAGTCGTGATCCGCGACCGACAAATGTTAGCTGAAGATGGTATGTTCGTAATAGTTGCTGTGCTAGATAGCCAGACTGGTAAACTACGCAAATCGCCGGATATCATTTCGCGCGGTTTTGTTTATCTAAAAAATTCCCAAGAACTTCTCCAGCACGCGCGCCTTATCATTAAAAGAACCGTGGAGGAAAGCGCGCGAGGGCAGAATCCAATAAACTTTGATTTTGTAAAAGAACGCGTAACCGACAATTTGTCTAAATTTTTAGTTCAAAAAACAGCCAAGCATCCGTTAATTATTCCTGTTTTACTTTCCGTATGATAACAACAACTAAAAATCCGCTAAGGAATGTGTACTCGGCCAGTTTCTTCTTTGCCACGTCTATAGCATTGGCGGCTTACATCAATTCTTCTTTCTTGGGACAAATTATCGGCGAACGCAGAGTCGGATTAATTTATACTTTTGGCGCGTTACTGACCTTTGTCGGACTTACGGCAATTCCGCGACTAGTCAAAAAACTTGGCAACACTCGAGCGCTTTTGAGTATTTTAATTGTAAATTTACTGACGTTAGTCGTTTTTGCTTCTGGAATTTTTGGTAAATTAAACATTCCTTTTTTTCTAGCTTATGTGGTAACCAATAGTTTAGTAATTTTTTGTTTTGATATTTTTATAGAACATTTTTCTAATCGAAATATTGAGGGTCGCGCGCGCGGAACATATCTTTCCATTATAAACTTAGCTTGGGTGTTAATGCCGGCATTGGCGGGAATTTTGGTAGCCAGCGCGGGCTACGCTCGCGCCTATCTAATCGCGGCGGTTGCGGTCACGTTGTGTGGACTGGTAGTTATTACGCGCCTGCGTGGCTACTCGGATGTAAATTATAATCGCACCTCTTGGCGACAAGCTTGGAATTATGTTAAAGAACATCACGACATACTGCGTGTGGTTGTTATTAATTTTTTACTGCAATTTTTTTACGCTTGGATGGTTATCTACACGCCTATTTATCTCCATCAACATATAGGTTTGTCTTGGCCGACCATTGGAATAATTTTTACGGTTATGCTCACGCCTTTTGTATTTTTACCATATACTTTGGGTAAACTTTCTGACAAAATAGGTGAAAAAAAGTTTCTTATCATGGGATTAATTTGTATGGCTATGGCTACGGCTTTGTTATTTTTTATAAAAACACCAACAATATTAATCTGGACAGCGGCGCTTTTTGCCACGCGCTTGGGCGCGGCCGCGGTGGAAGTTATGGCTGATGTTTATTTTTTCAAACACATTCGGGATTCCGATCCGTCGGTTATTAGTTTTTACCGTGATATGTATCCGTTGGCCTATTTTATCGCCCCGCTCTTGGCTTCAGCTTTGCTTATTTTCCTGCCCTTTAAGGCACTTTTTCTAATTTTAGGTTTAATTGTTTTATCTTCCCTCTTTTTTGCCACCCGCCTCAAAGATATGGTTTAACTCTCCGGCGCGGGGTCGAGTTTTACTTGCGCAGTTTTTTCGGAACCCTTGCTTAGAATTTTAAGCGTGACGGTATCGCCAACTTTCTTTTCGCGTATGATAAGCGCCAAACTTTTATCTTTGTCTATTTTTTGCCCGTCAATCTCTAGAATTATATCGTTTTCCACAATGCCCGCCTTATCGGCCGGACCGCCCGGAATAACCGCTAACTCATCGGCACCTTCCCCGCGCTGAACCAAAACCCCGTAATCAACCGTAAGATTATTTTTTTCTTTCAATTCTGGTGTAATCGCCACATAACGCACACCCAAATATGACCGAACTATTTTACCGGATGATTTAACCGAATCAATCGCTGTTTTTACGGAATTTATCGGCAAAGCAAACCCAATATTTTCCGAACCCTGCGCCACCGCCACATTCACTCCGATCACCCTGCCGCGCAGATCTAAGAGCGGACCGCCGGAATTGCCGGGGTTAATAGCCGCGTCGGTTTGTATGACTTTATCTAAAACTTCACTGCGCCCAAGACCCGTGCTGGCGGTAATCGTGCGAGCCAATCCGGAAACCACGCCCACCGAAACAGTGTTGCGGAATTCTCCCAAGGCGTTACCAATGGCAATGACCGTCTGTCCAACTTGCAGATTATCGGAATTGCCTAAATCTAATTTTGGAAAACTACCTCCGCCAGCTGGCGGATCCACTTTAACCATGGCAATGTCCAACACAGAATCGCGCGCAATAACTTTAGCAGGATGTTTTTTACCGTCGTTAGTAAAGACCGTGTATTCAACGTCTTTTTGCTCAACCACGTGCCGATTGGTAACAATAAGTCCGTCGGCCGACACAAAAAATCCGGAACCCGAACCAACTTCTTTCTTTTCTGTGCCGTTCTGGCGCTGGCGCGGAACTTGGAAAAAGAAATTAGGAAACATATCGTTGCCAAAAAAATCTTTGAAATCTCCGAACGGACTTTGCTCTTCGTAGTAAGTTTCATATTTAGGCACGTCTTTGGTCAACACGATGGACACAACCGCCGGATTGGTTTTTTTGACCGCGTCAATAACAAAACTTTCTTCGGTGAAAATATTTGTTTCTTTTACAATTTTTTCGGATTCGGAACTATTCTCATTTTGTTGTTCTTCTTGTTGAGATATATTTTGAAAATACTCGCGCGCCAGCCACCCGTAAACCGTCGCCCGCTCCTTCCATAAAATCCCTGCCCCAGCGGCCAAAACCAGCAACGCCCCTAAAACGCCGCCCGTTACCGCTTGTTTAAATTTTCCATCAAATTTTATCTCCATATAGATTAATATTTTAAATACGGTACTTTTTATGTCAACTGTGGAAAACAAATAGAAAAACCCGCCCCGACCTAGGTCGGGGCGGGTTTCCAACCCGCGCTTAAGCGCGGGTTACGTTCGTGGCAGCTGGGCCTTTTTCGCCCTGAGTGATTTCAAAGTTAGTAGTATCACCAACTTTCAATTCGTCAAATGTCACGCCAACTAAGTCCTTAGAGTGGAAGAATAGATCCTTCGCTTCGCCTTCGCGAGAAATGAATCCAAATTTTCTGTCCGCCACAAGAGTTTTGATTGTTCCTGTCATATGATTGTTTTTATAATTATCTTATACCGAGAAACTCGACTACGTTCCCCTATTAGCACGAGTCCATTGTATCACACTACGTAAAATTTTGCAAGTATCTTGTTTGGGAGTCCAACTCCCAAACATCACAGCCCGCGTTTTAATTTCACGCGGGCGTTTTTGGTTAAACATTGTTTTCGCAAACGCACACTCAAGGGTGTTATTTCTAAATATTCATCTTCAGCCATCACCTCTAATCCCCGTTCAATCGTGAGCTCATACGGCGGAACAAGCACAATGGCTTCGTCCGAAGACGAGGCACGCACGTTAGTGAGATTTTTTCCTTTTGTTGGATTTACCAACATTTCTTCGCCCTTTGATGTACTGCCGATAACCATGCCTTCGTATACCTCGGTCGCCGGTTTAATATAAATAACACCACGCTCTTGAAGATTCCATAAAGAAAATCCGAGCGCCTTTCCATTTGTCATCGAAATCATTGAACCGGACGCGCGTCGGCGTATCTCGCCGGCAAAGGAACGAAAACCGACAACGCGCGCCGCCAGTATTCCTTCTCCTTTTGTATCAATGATAAATTGATTACGATAACCAAGAAGTCCGCGCGTGGGTCCTTCAAAAATTAAACGTGAAGTTTTTTTATGTGAAATAAGACTTGTTATTATAAAACCTCGCTTACCAAGACGCTCAATAATGACGCCTTGATATTCTTGCGGAATGTCCACGACCACTTCTTCGAAAGGTTCAGTTTTTATATTGTTTTCCTCATGTATGATGACATGTGGCTGTGAGACTTGCATTTCATATCCTTCCCGCCGCATATTTTCAAGTAAAATCGCAATATGTAATTCCCCTCGGCCCGATACTTTATATGTGTCACCAGTTCCAAATTCCACACGCAGTCCGACATTTACTTCAAGCTCGCGCTCAAGCCGTTCACGCAATTGCCGCGATGTGACAAATTTTCCCTCGCGTCCGCTAAAAGGTGAATTGTTGACCAGAAAATCAAGCGTGATTGTCGGCTCATCAACGGCAATAGCCGGAAGAAGTTCGGCATCCGCGTCTGTTGTTATTGTTTCGCCGATATCGATATCGGAAAGCCCCGCGATAAGCGCGATGTCGCCCGCCTTCGCCAAGGCTTCGGCGGGCAGGCCCGCGCTGACACCGCCAACTTCCACTCGGCGCAACCCCTTAAAAGTAAAAACTTTTGTGATTTTTCCCGATCGGGTCGTGACACCTTGCTTCTTAATAAACACAGAAAGTCCCGGGGAAACCGAGCCCTCGTAAATTCGCACAACCGCCAATCGGCCGAGAAAATTATCATAGGCGAGATTAAACGGCTGGGCTAAAACATTTTGCTTTGCAAAATGTTCGCCCAACGCTTCGCTCCGCGAAGCGTTTAGGGAAGCTATTGGCACATATTCAAGAATTACATCGAGAAGCGGTGTAAGATCTCCACCGGCCGGCGAATGAATCTCATCGAGCTTGCGTTTAGCAATACCTTGTTTACCTATAGAATAAATGACGGGAAAATTCGTCTGTTCATTTGACGCGCCAAGTTCCATAAAAAGTTCCAGAACCTGTTCCACGGATCGCGCCGGATCCGCCGCTGGCTTGTCTATCTTATTAATAACAACTATCGGCTTCAAACCAAGTTCAAGTGATTTTTTTAAGACGAATCGCGTCTGGGGCATCGGCCCCTCTTGCGCGTCCACAACAAGAAGCACCGAATCAATCGAACGCAACACGCGTTCCACTTCGCTTCCGAAATCCGCGTGTCCGGGCGTGTCAACAATATTTATTTTTGTGCCTTTGTAAATAACAGCTGCGTTTTTAGAATAAATAGTAATACCGCGCTCGAGCTCGAGCGCGTTGGAATCCATTGAAACGCCCTCTTCGGCGGCGCCCGTTTGCCGTAAAAGCGCGTTGGTAAGAGTTGTCTTACCGTGGTCAACATGGGCGATTATTGCTATATTGCGTATTTCCATAAAATAAAAACTGCCCCAAAACGAGGCGATTAATATGATGATACATCAAAGTCTTTTATAAAGCAAAAATCATCCAACCACCGGCGCCAATCATTGGATTGGTTAAAATAACATTCCTACATTCTCAAGTTTGTAAGGGTGTTGTTATTATTGTATGGTTGATAATGATTAGAAACACAAGTCCAGCCAGTCGGCAAAAAGTTTTTTGTGCCATTGTATAAAAAATATTTTGGTTTAATAATTCGACCTTTGTAAGCAACCAATTTACTTATCTCTCCAAACATACTTCTTACCCAAAGGGGCCAACGGCTTAAGAGGTCTAANCNGTGGCA
>C687J35174_10010886_pt1 | contig 11238 bp, 9 predicted proteins | sample RifCSPhighO2_01_FD_35174 | JGI IMG/M metagenome (IMG submission 35174) | reverse complement strand
CTACTGTAGGCGTTGATTCTTGAGAAGATTTGCCCCTAGTAATTGAATTGCTACTTTCGTGAGTAATCACGATTGAAAATGCTGCTCATAACGGTGAAGCCTTCATATGATTTTGATTTAGAATTACAAAAATCACGGTCCGATTATGTAATTTGTTTGAAAATTAAAATCCAATTTAAGGTAATACCGTGGGAAGTCGTCCTGAAAAGGATTGACCCCGTAACGACTTTGTTCATTAGAACAGGACTTAAATATCTCCGGAAAGTTCAGCGGTTGAACCGCTGTACAGGAATATTTAGGTAAGATGCAGCTTTCCCAAAGGTCTTTCCTTTGGGAAAAAGGTATAGTCTATGCTCCTAGAAATAGGGGGTTGAAACTTCGTATTTGTCCGCGTTGGTCGGCGTGAAGTCGGCGATAGTCCGCGGTTTACGAAGTAAACATGACGAGAGGACCGGGGTGAACTGACCTCTGGTGTGTCTGCTGTCCTGCCAAGGGCAACGCAGAGTAGCTAAGTCGGGAATGGATAAACTCTGAAAGCATCTAAGAGTGAAACCAACTTCAAGATTAGGAATCGTTTGAGGCCCGTGAGAGATTATCACGTGATAGGCACTAGGTGTAAGCACAGCAATGTGTTCAGCCGAGGTGTACTAATTAGCCGATTTCTATTAGGAAATTTGAAAGCCATAAAAACTTTATAGAAACAAGTGAGGAGCGCGTGGGAGAGTAATCTCTCACACAGCGTCCGAGCGCCGTTTCTATATCAGGGTTAACCTGATATCCTGTTACATGGAATGAATTTATTCTGTCGAAGAGGCAGATCCATGGACATTACTTTTACCCGCACACTAATTTTGCCATCGCGCGTTAGCGCATGATAAAATCAATGGCAAATTTAGTGTTCGGGTTTACTTTGAAAATTGAATAGAAAGAAAAAATAAAACCATTAAGTTTTATGTTTTGGTGCTTTATCGCGGAGGTCACATCCGTTCTCATTCCGAACACGGCAATTAAGCTCCGTTGAGGCGATGGTACTTGAAAAGGGAGAGTAGCTAAGCGCCAGAACATAGTATTGAATGGTTTTTTTCGTAAGTTAAAAGGCGCGACCGGAATTTTGGTCACGCCTTTTACTTTTTTGGCCTCACGACGGCGATAGGGGGAACACCGTTCAGTATTGAAACGATGTCCTTGCGGGTTGCCCGCAGTATCTTGAATTTTCCTCCTTTTATGCTGATCTTCTTTCTTTTGGTTAAAGGTGAAGACGCGACGAATTCGAAGAGAAACTTGCCACCGTTTAAGTATACACTGTATTTGATCAATCGGAACCCCCTTTAGCAGTATATATAGTTAATCTGTAAAATCAATATTAGGCCACATCTACGTCTTTATAAATTCGGCTTTTCCGTTTATACTTAACCTATGGCATCTTGGGCTACTAAAAGAAGGTTTATGTATGGCGGGGGAGTTATCTTGGTTCTGACACTTGTTGTCGGCATAGTATTTTGGAGCATTGTTTATAGTGCTCCAACATGCTCGGACGGTGTGCGGAACGGTGAAGAGAAGGGGGTGGATTGTGGCGGGGCTTGTCAGCGAATCTGTACAAGCGACGCTTTGAACCCGATAGTCTTGTGGTCAAAGGTTTTTAATATTTCCGGTGATGTGTATAGTTTGGTCGCTTATGTCGAGAACCCGAACATAAACTCCAAGAACCGAAGAGCAAAGTATCAGTTCCAAGTTTACGATACTGACAATAAATTGATTACAGTTCGAGATGGTGAAACAAGCATCCCTAAGAATAGAAAGTTCGCAATATTCGAAACAGGAGTTATTTTGAAAAATAGCAAACCGAAACTGGTCAACTTTCAGTTTACCGCCTTCTCTCCATGGGAAAAAGACACCCAATCCGAACCGGATGTATCCGTAACTTACGGGGCTATTTCTTCCAGCACCTCTCCGAGTCTCTCCGGTACCGTGACGAACAATTCCTTGCAGGATATTCCACAACTAGAGTTGACCGTTTTTGCGCTCGACAGTAAAGAAAATGTCTTAGGAGCCTCACGGACATTTATAGATAATCTTTACAAGCGTACTTCCCAAGATTTTGTCTTTACATGGCAGAAGGCATTTGAAGGGAATATCAGCGTGATCAATGTATTCTATCGTTCCCCATAACAGCCCTCCCTCATGCTTTTTATCGTAAAAAACTCTTTCAAATCAATCTTTAAAAATGTCGATTGGATTCTGATTCTAGCAGTTTTACTGATTAGTCTGGCCGGTCTGATTACCATGAATTCTTTTACGGGAACCAGTAGGTTTTTTGAAAGACAGATAATATGGCTCTCTGTCTCGCTCGTTGTTTTTCTCGTCACCTCGACCGTTGATTGGACTTTTCTGAAAAATACCAGGATTATCATGTACCTTTTTGCTATTTCAGTCGCACTCCTGTCACTCCTTTTTATTTTGGGTAGCGTATTCAAAGGTGCACAGAGTTGGTTTAATCTTGGAGCCTTTTCCTTTCAGCCAGCCGACCCAGTTAANCTGGTTGTTATTTTACTTTTGGCTAAATATTTTTCTCGTCGACACATAGAAATTGCAAATATACGACATATTCTGGTTTCCGGTTTTTATGTTTTCGTCATATTTATATTGGTTTTTCTCCAGCCTGATTTTGGTTCGGCCATAATCATTTCTCTTTTATGGTTCGGTATGGTTCTGGTCTCAGGTATTTCCAAAAAGCATCTTCTAACCGTTTTTCTGGTGAGCCTCATAGCTTTCGGGGCGCTGTGGTTTTTTGTCTTCCAACCATATCAGAAAGCTCGTATAAAGACTTTTATTCATCCCCTGACCGATATTAGGGGAAGCGGATATAATGCTTATCAATCTACTATTGCCATAGGTTCCGGACAGATTTTTGGTAAGGGAATAGGTTACGGCACCCAATCCAAACTCCAGTTTCTTCCGGAATATCAGACCGATTTCATGTTCGCCGCTTTTGCCGAGGAATGGGGCTTTGTTGGCGCGATGCTGTTGTTTCTCCTTTACGGCATAGTATTTTTTAGGATATTAAAAATAGCTTTCAAGGCTAGTGGTAATTTTGAGATTTTGTTTGGAGTTGGGTTGTGCATTTTATTTCTGGTTCATGCCGTAATACACATAGGTATGAACATGGGGCTTCTGCCGGTGACAGGAAATACCTTGCCGTTCATGAGTTATGGCGGGAGTCATTTGGTGACCGAATTTCTTGGCCTCGGTATTTTAATGGGGATGCGATCTTCATCACGAGGCATTCACAAGGATACCGCAACTAATGAGATGATAGGAGTTTAGATTGAACATGATATTTTTAAGACCACATAAACTCTGGTGAGTTTTGCTTGTCTCGGCGCTCTAAGAAAACAATAGACTCGGCTCGTAGCCTTCCCGCAAACTCGCGAGATGAGTACATCTGCTCAAACAGTGCTCCAGGCTTACTTTACCTTCGTCATTGTTTTCTAAATCGCCTGCGAAGTCTCAAAAATCTCACATTCAATCTTTGATGTTTATACACGCGACATTGCCTCAAATCTGAACGTCCTAAAAATTTCCAACAGATACCAATTACCGTGTCTTTACAAAGTCGTATGTTTGGGTATAATGACCTTAGGGGGTGTTTATGCCATTTGGCTTCCTTAATCCTGGGCAGTTGGAGGGTGTGGTCGGCGATCTCAAGGAGCAGGTCGCAAGGATGACCGAAGAGAGAAGGCTCCGCGAAGCTCCTCGTCGGAAGAGATTTCTGAGAAATCTCAAGGTGATCGAGAGGGCTCGTGAGGAGTTCTGGCTCTACCAGGACGGACGGATGCTCACACTTCTAGAGCTCCAAGTTTGCGCTGTCGCCAAAGGGTTTCGGCCCAGTTCAAAGAAAAAGAAGTCGTGACCCGTTGGAGCAGAGCCCATTGTTCCACGGGTTTTCTGCTAATTGAATCTCGTCGAGATCATATCTTTTTGGAGGCTCAGTAGCGCGACGGCGCAAGGATTCGAGCGTCTTTTTTAGCAAAAAAAGCGCGTACTCCCAAAAGATATGGCGAGAAAGAGATTTAATTCCTGTATAGTTTCTCAGTCTTTTTGATCATATCCTCAACAGAGAATTCTTTTTCCACTTTTTCTTTCAACTTTTTACCGAACTCTTTTTGTTTGTCAGGATTGGATATGAAGTATTCCACAGCTTTTGTTATTTGGGAAACGTCGCCTTTTCGGGTTAGGATTCCGTTTACACCGTCATCTATTATGTCGGGGATACCGCCAACATGGCTGGCTATAACAGGGAGCCCGGCGAAACCGGCTTCGATGATTGTGTAGGGGAGGCCCTCTTTGACTGATGTGAGCATGAAAATATCAAAGGCTTTTAGGTAAAGGTTGGCGTTTTCTATAAAGCCCAGCAAAAATACTTTATCCTGCAGTCCAAGTTTTTGTATCAAAGCTTCAAGTTTTTCTCTTTCTTCACCACCACCTATTATGAAGAACACGATCGGAGTTTTTATTTTCGATACGGCTTCGATAGCGTACTCAAGGCCTTTATTTTTGTGCAGTTCGGCAATAATTCCGAGCCACAGTTTCTTATCTAGTTTTTCCTTCCCGATTCTTCCAAGCAAAGCTTCACGAACTATTGTCCGATTTATATAATCTATTTTATCCACTCCGTTTTTAATGAGCACAACCTTTTTTGTGCTTATTCCAGGCATTTTCAAAGCCTGCTCCTTTTCTTTTTTTGCGATAACGATGACCTTAGTGCAAAGCAACGCCGTTATCCAAGAGAAAAACCAAATGAGCCCTTTGGCCAGGGGATTTCGGTTTTCGTTGAATGTCCAACCGTGAACGGTCAGTATGATGTTTGGGACAAGAGCCAGTCGTCCAGCAACAGAGCCGAGTCCTCCGGCCTTCGGGCTGTTGAGATGAAGCACATCGGGTCGTTCTTTTATAATTATCCTCAGTATTTTATAGAAATTTTTCATTTCAGCCATAGCCGAAATGTCTCTCTTGAGGTTGGACAATTCATATACCCGTACCCCTTTCTCTTCCAGTTTATTTTTTAATACATTTCCCTCACCGCAAATAACGGCAACATCATACTTATTTTTCGGTAGGTTCGTTGCCAGTGCATAGACATATTTTCCTGCCCCTCCCCATACACCTTTAGTGATAAAGTACAGAACTTTTGTACATTTTTGGTCCTTCCTGGCCCGTTGCATATTTGCTCATTTTAGCATAATATACTCCCTATCGCACATGATCCCGTTAGAGATAAACGGAAATTAAAATGGTATGCAAACTAGCCTTTTACTACTTAATTTATATAGAAATCACGACGGAGTATGTGTGATTTCCTATCTCTAACGGGATGAGTGACCTCGCTAAAAAAGAAGCCCTCATACTCTTTATTGGAGACTTATTTTTCTTTGTTTTTTCCCTATGGCTCTCGCTTTATTTACGTTTCGCCACTATCCCTGATTTTCAAACTTTCGTAAAACATTTCGTGCCATTTTCTATCCTTTTTGTCCTTTGGGTTCTGGTTTATTTCATCGCCGGGCTGTATGAAAAGCATACACTGATACTGAAGAGTAAATTACCAAGCATTGTCTTTAATGCACAGGTAGTCAACAGTATTTTGGCCATCATATTTTTCTATGCCATTCCGGTTTTCGGCATCACTCCCAAGACCATACTGTTTATATACCTCTTCATATCGTTTATCTGCATTTTGTTTTGGAGGTTGTACAACAACAGTCTATTCGGCAGTATCCAAAAAGAGCCGGCCCTTCTTATCGGCTCCGGGGATGAAATGAAAGAGCTTCTTCATGAGGTAAATAATAACAGTAGGTACAGTTTCTCATTCGTTTCATCCATAGATGTTTCGGCCGTTTCGGCTGTCGATGTTCAGGAAGACATCATCAAAGTTGTTTATTCGAACGAGATAAAGACAATTGCCATCGATTTTTCACACGAGAATGTTGGACCGCTTTTGCCACATCTCTACAATCTCATATTCTCGAAGGTTCGGTTCATAGACTCCCATCGTATTTATGAGGAAATATTCGACAGAGTTCCTTTATCACTCGTAACATATTCGTGGTTTTTGGAAAACATTTCGATTTCCCCTAATTTTACTTATGATTTTCTAAAGAGAGCCATGGATTTTTCTTTGGCACTCGTCATCGGTACGGTTTCGTTAGTAATATATCCGTTCGTGTATTTTGCTATTAAACTCGATGACGGCGGACCAATTTTCATATCCCAAGAACGAGTAGGGAAGGACGGAAAAAATATCAGATTGTATAAATTTCGTTCGATGGGCCGAAACGAAGTAGATTTATCTTCCGGAAAAGAAAACAAAGTGACCCGGGTCGGCAACTTCTTACGAAAATCTCGCCTTGATGAGTTTCCTCAGCTTTGGAATGTTCTGGTAGGCGATATTTCTCTTATAGGTCCAAGGCCGGAGCTACCATCAGGAGTGGCCATATATGATAAGGAAATACCATACTATAATGTGCGACACTTAATAAAACCAGGTCTGTCTGGTTGGGCTCAGATACATCAGGAGAATCATCCCCATCATGGACCCGAAGTAAATTTGACTCGCGAGAAACTAACCTATGACATTTTTTACATCAAAAACCGCTCTTTTTGGCTTGATGTCAAAATCGCCCTAAAAACCATCAAATCCCTACTTTCCCGTGAAGGTCTGTAATTTTATTATAACCCTAAGCATATTTGCTTAGATACGCTTTTGCAATATTCAGGTTATAATTATAAGGTCGGCCCTACCGAGCTTTATCATGTTTACAACATTTTGCCCTGGGGCCGGAAAAATCAATATCTTAACCAAATAAAAAAATGAATAAAAAATTAATTTTTATAATCGTAATCGCTTTGATTGTCGGCGCAAGTGTCTTGTTTTACACCAAATCCAACCCCGGTCCATCGACATTGAATCTGCAATATAACGAACCTGTACCTGGTTTTTCGGACGCTAAATCTCTCACATCGAGCGATACGGTGGTCAAAATCACAAACTCCGGTTTTGAGCCGAGTAGTATAAACATAAGGAAAGGTCAAAGAATCACTTGGGTTAACGACTTGTCCGGTCCCGCATGGCCGGCTTCGAATCCACATCCTTCGCATACGGACTATCCGGGTTTTGATGTTAAATTACCGATGAATCAGGGGCAAGCCTGGTCGTTCGTTTTTGATAAGGTAGGGGATTGGGAATATCACAACCACTTTGACCCGACTAGGAGAGGAGTTGTCCGTGTCACCGAATAGCCTCCTTTCTTTTTTGTCATAAAGATAATACAATATATTCAACAGAACATGAAAAAATTTCCAATCAGTTCTATTTTCTCAATTCTGATATTGGTATTAGCGATTGAAATATTTTTTGGGCCAAGTATCGCAAACGCCGCCACTAACTACTCTTGTTCCGCCTCTGCCGACTGTATATCAGCAAACAGCAGTCCGGGCGGTAATGTTTCTGTTAACTGGACGATTTCCGATTATTGTGCGAGCGGAATGGGAATTACTCAGGATGTTGTTCGATACAGAAAGGCGTCGGATGACTGGAATATGAATAATTACTTTTCCGTTCCATGGAACACCTCCTATAACTTTAGTGGTCTTTCAGATGGGACTTATGACTTTTCCATTAAACTCAACCAAAACAGCACAAAAGATGTCTATCTGACGTTTCCCTGTGATGCTTCCCCACAAGGTTGGCTTGACTACGCCAATTGCAGTGCTCTTGGTGGTTGGGCATACGACCCTGATACTCCAAACGATGGGATTGCTATACATGTGTATATCGATGGTCCCGGAGGCTTTCAGTTTCTAGGTTCGATTGGGACAAGTGAATACCGCGGAGATGTAAACAGTATTCTCGGTATTTCCGGAAATCACGGATACAGTCTCACTATTCCGGACTGGGTTAAAAACAACTCAAACTATTCCGTATATGCCTATGGAATAAATTCTAATTCAAGTGGTGCTAACGCGATGCTTTCCGGTAGTCCCAAGACTATAAATTGTGCGCCGGTAATTAACGGCGGTTGGACCGACTGGAGTGCAAAAAATAATTCTTGCGGATATTCCGGAACCCAAACCCGCACTTGTACAAATCCTGCTCCGTCTGGTGGAGGAGCAACTTGTTCAGGTTCATCGACACAGTCATACACGAATCCACCTTGTTCGACAGTATCCTGTTCCATATCACCAACTTCTGCAATACTTTACAGTCGTCCTAGTGTTGCTTTTAGTGTTTCCAATGGATCCTGGTGTGATGCATATCACGACTGGACCCTTTTCTATAGCGGATTTTCTAATTCTGGGACAGTGAACATAGATGCTTCATCACTAGGAAATCATGAAGTTGAAGTTGGCTGTTACAACTCAGCTGGGGTACATAGTGGTTGGAATTATTGTAGTTATAATGTGGTTAATGCTCCGATAAACGGAGGTTGGAGCGCTTGGAGTACACCAAACAGTCAGTGTGGATATTCCGGAACCCAAACTCGTACCTGTACCAATCCGTCTCCGGCATATGGAGGAACAGATTGTTCAGGCCCATCAACTCAGTCGTACACAAATCCGCAATGTTTGCCGACCGCGTCATGTTCGGTTTCTCCAAATCCGATTTCATATGCCGGCAATCCAGGTATTACTTTGACTTCCACCTACGGGTATTATTGCCATGTATATAACGACGGAGCCAATGTCAGTAGTGGTTACTTCAACTCGGGAACATATTATCCCGGACCACAGACATCATCCGGCAGTCATCAGGGCTCGGTCTATTGCTACAACTCGGATTGGGTCGGTAGTGGATGGAATTATTGTGGCTATACGGTTAATGCTCAGACACCCATAAGTGTCAGTATTTCCGCTAACCCGACCTCCATGACTTTACCTACGAATTCTACTCGTCTAACTTGGACTACTACCGGTAACCCGGACAGTTGCACAGCTTCAAATTATTGGAGTGGATCGAAAGCCACAGGTGGTGGTTATGAAGACAGAACGGGCATGACGGCTGGAGTTTATAATTTTGTCATTACCTGTTCAAAAGCTGGCACCTCCGACACCTCGGCTTCGGTAAATGTTGTTGTCTCGGCCACTGCACCGATTGTGGTTTTTGCCGCTAACCCAACTACTGTTGCATATGGTGGCCTATCGACTCTTTCTTGGACCTCTTATAACACAAGTTCTTGTACTGCTTCTGGCAACTGGTCTGGCTCCAAATCTTTATCGGGAAGTGAGGGTACCGGATCCCTAACTTCCAATAAGTCGTACACCATAACTTGTTCTGGCGATGGGGGATCACAGCCAGCAAGTGCCACCGTTTCGGTAAGTGCTAACCAATCTCCGGTGGCACCGACAATTTCTGGTCCAGCTTCAGGTATAGTAAACTCAAACTATAATTATTCGTTCGTCTCAACTGATCCAGAGAGCCAGCAGATTCGCTATGGGATAGATTGGAATATGGATGGTTCGGCTGACGAATGGTTACCTGCTGGAGTAACATATGTTAACTCTGGTACTTCTCAAAATGTAAATCATAGTTGGACAAGTAGTGGCACGAAAACTTTTCAGGCATTAGCCCAAGATACTCCCGGACAAAATTCTTCTTGGCGAAGTTACAGCGTTACAATATCCAACGCTCCGGTAACCGGTGTCTGCGGTACGGCAAACAGAACATATCCGGTTGGTGCATCAGGATACGGGGGAGACACGTACTGCTCGGCGGGAACTCCATCATCCCAACCGGCATTCCCGGCTCCCGGAGCGAGTGTCAACTGGACATGTCTTGGTTCAAACGGGGGTTCCAATAGTCCGCAGTGTACGGCAACGCTAACCCAAACTCTTTACTCGGTAACCGTGACACCAACTGCTGGCGGGTCGGTAGAGAGTGTTGATAATGCTATAAATTGTGGAAACACATGCGCATACAACTATCCTTCAGGCAGTACGGTAACACTGAAACCTTATCCTGCATCGCAATACTGGGGATTTACAGGTTGGTCTGGAGCTTGTTCCGGAACAGGGGATTGTGTTTTGAATGTTAATGGCAATAAAGTGATTACTCCTTCTTTTACACTTCGATTCTTCAACTATAGGGAGTTCTAGTTTTGTGTCCGGACATTCCACATTACTATACCCAAGGATATTACTATACTCAGGGCTTTATACTAAACGTAGATAACGTACATTATACGATTAATCGTATAGTATTCCATACAAATTCTTCTTCAGGATAACTTTTCCCTGACGATTTTTTCATAACTATTCTATACACTATACGATTAATCGTATAGTGTAGTATAATAGGTAATATGACCCATGTCTCAAAAAGAAAATTAGGAGAAGAAGACTACAAGAAAATATACAATCAGCTTGTTTCTATGTTTGATACAGCTGGAGACAGTAGGAAAAGTGATATTTTGCTTAAAGAGTTTATGACTCCGGCAGAAAAAACGATGTTTGCAAAACGTTTCGCCGTTCTCTGTATGTTGGAAGAAGGAGTGTCCAAGCATTTTATCTCTGATGTGCTTAAAGTCAGTCCTTCTACGGTTGCCAGGGTGTCTTTGAAGTACGAAAACGGGAATTTTATCTATATAGAGGATATTTTACGAAAGAACAAAAAGACTATTTGGGATGTGTTGGAAACNNTCATCACGGCTGGCTTGCCACCTAGGGTAGGNAGGGGAAGATGGCAATGGCTCAACGAAATAGAGAGAAAACAGAATAGAAAAATNTTCAAAAGGTAGATTAAANGGTGGGTCGGTGTATAGCAGAACATATTATAGAAAAACCACCATCTTCTACACTATACGATTAATCGTATAGTGTAGAAGATGGGGTCTATTTTTCAAATAACTTGTACCCCTTAGGAATGCCCCCACAGGAAGATCCATAGGAATTTCCTATGGGGTAATAATGTACACTATATGATTAATCGTATAGTGTAGAGCCTAAAAAGTCTTAAAATTAAGGAGTGACTTATTAAAGTGTGATTTTTTAGATGTAAAAAATTGGTTGTGGATAACCTTGTCTTGCTTTTATTTTGATGGTATGATTGTTACAGAGTGTACAAGCGTGTTTCAGTTTTTGGAGGGCATCATGACGAAGAGGATCAGTCTCTCGTTCGCGATGGCCATCCTGGCCATCATCTCTACAGCCTGTAAGGGAGGTCAACCGGCGGAGCCTACAAACCCGCCG
>C687J35174_10010885_pt1 | contig 11240 bp, 17 predicted proteins | sample RifCSPhighO2_01_FD_35174 | JGI IMG/M metagenome (IMG submission 35174) | reverse complement strand
GAAGTCGACAAGTTAAGGATTCTCCCAAATATACCTTTACTTGTAAAAATTGCTAATGGGAAGAAATTCAGCTGGATTCAAGCAGACAGAATCCAAAAAGATGGTTCAATTAAGATTGAGATGAAGGATTAAGCGCCCCTTGGAAAACCTTCATCTTTTCTAAAAACTCTATACCCTCTCTTTTTGTTGGAAAACCTTTTGCAAGAGACTCTAATTCAGATAAATTCACTCCAGAGAGAATTTGTTTCATTGCTTGCATTTCAGGACCACTAAAATTAATAGAATTTAAAACATAATCTTGGAAAGATTCATAAGCGTTTGGCGCAACAGATCTGGTAATTTCTCCCATTATCTTAGCATATTCTCTTATCTCCCACTGTGCGTGAGGATCTGCCCTTAAACTAAGAAAATGAAAAAGATTATGTAGATCAATTTTCCAGTACCATTGTGTGTAAATGTTTATTGGAAGGCCAATTCTTGCCAATTCTCTTGCAATGTTGTCTTTATTCATGCTTTGATATTTTCCCATAGAGTCTTCACTTGTAGAACTAAGGAAGTCTATTACTTTTTGAGCGGTTTCTTCTGAAACTTTTTCTTCACTGCTTCCTTGGCGATTAGTTACGCTTTGGAATCGCACTTCTTCAGGTTTAGGAATATAAAACTCATTTTCTGGTTCAGAATATCTTAAGCTGTATTCATTAACGCTTGCTGTTCTGTGTCTGATCCAGTGACGTGCAACGAAGATAGGCATTTTGGCATGAAATTTAAGTTCAACCATCTCAAAGGGAGTTGTATGCCTATGCCTCATTAAATATCTTATAAGCCCCCTGTCTTCACTAATTTTTTTTGTTCCTTTACCATAACTTACTCTCGCCGCCTGAACAATAGAATCATCTCCACCCATGTAATCTACAAGTCTTACAAACCCATGGTCCAAAACAGGAAATTCTTTACCAAGAATTTCTTCTGCTGCAGGTACAGATAACCTTCCTGCTTCTGATTCTTCACCCATTTAAGTTTAATTTAATTTTACTATTTAAACAAATGTGAAATTTAAGATATATTTTCCTATTTCTAAAAATAAGTAAACGCCCCAACCAAAAGCCTATAGAAAGTGTTACGGTTGGGGGTTCTGAAACCTAAATTATTTTAATCTGCTCGGTGTAAACAAATAGACCAAAAAGGTAGCCTTTTCTAACGAGCTACTTGTTTTTGATAGATATCAACATCAAATTCTACAGGCATAATATTTTTTGGAATTTTAATTGTTTGATGAGAAAATCCTTTTTTATTTAAACAAGATGGATTCAATCTAAAATCATCACTATAAGGTCTTGACCATAGAAGTAAATAACCAGTAGTCTTTAAAACTCTATTAATTTCATCAGACAACATTGATGGATATCTTTTATAATATCTATTTGCTCTTATTCTTTGAAATAAATTACCAAATTCTTGCGCCCTTTTTATTTCCAAGGGACAAGGATCTGGATACATTGACATTATATTAATTAAATCTACATCCTCTGAATCAAATGCTTCTGAAAGTTTTTCCATTCCGGAAAAAACATATCTTCCATGACTTGGACCTAAGTAATCTTCATAATTACAACGAGAATCAGTACTTATTGCATCAGCCCCCTGTTCTATTAAAAAATCTAACATAAATCTTCCGGCATAACCAGGACCCACTTCTACAATTCTTTTTTCAACAACCTGGTCTTCTAAAACTCCCATTAATACTGAAGTGTTAACTGAATATTTTTTTATTAAATATCTTGCATGTGCTTCATCATCCTCAGGGAATCTTCCACCAAATTTTCTTGAATAATCAAATAATTTTTCTTGAATTTTTCTTATTCTTTCTTCCTCTAAAAAAGGATTTAAATCTAAATTTTGTTTTGGTTCCATCTTAATTTTTATTATGACTCTTTTTTAAACCTTCCTAAAAATAACACACACCCACATTTAAAAAAAACTCCCGTCGATAAAACAGAACACGCCCCAACCAGGACTCGAACCTGGATGCCTGTAAGATTGGGAAATATATCAAAGATATAACTTCTTATTTGTCTTTAAGAAGCCATTTCCAGACAGGTGTTATTTTTATTATACCTTCTTCAAACTTAATTTCTCTTTCTTCATTTTTGGTTAGCATCAAACCTTCTTTTTGGTTAAATTTCTTCATAAATTCTTTCATCGTTTTAAAATCTTCTGAATTAATCTTTTCTTGATATTTTACTTCTATTGGGAAGCCATTATTAACTATATCAATTTCCCCACCATTTTTCCAAAATGATGAGGCTTTAAGTTTATTTACCACTAAGGTCTCAATCATTCTTCCAAAAAAATCTTCTTCAATCTTTGGTTTATATAAATATATTAGAGCATTGTCTGTTGGATATGCTCTTTTTTTCTTTCTTAAAGTGGTTATACTCCCTTTTCTGTAATTGCCTAAAATAGTTATTAAAAAACTTTCCTTGAGATAATTGATATAATCCTTTATTACTCTTCTATCTTTTTCAAATTGTTTGCTTAAAGATTGGTAATCAACATACATTCCAGGATTTGTGGAGACCAGCTCCAAGAGAATCTTTAAAAAATCAGGATCTTCAAGTTTAAATATTCTCGGAATATCTTTGTAAACTATTTTATCTACAACTAAAGCTCGAACATACTCTTTGAAGTCTCTATCTATTTCAAAAGAAAATGTTTCAGGAAAACCCCCCCTCTTTACGAATTTGTTAAAAAAAGGCTTTATTTTTGTTTCATATTTAAATTCTCTTTCTTCTACTTTATTAAATCTAAGATATTCTCTAAAAGTAAAAGGGGCCAACGTAAATTCAAAAAGTCTTCCCGCGAGGGTCTCTTTTGTTTTTTTTCTTATAAATAGAGATTCTGAACCGCTTATTACAAACTTCAATTTAGGATAGAGATCGTAATATTTTTTTAATTCATTTTCCCATCCCTCACATTTTTGAATTTCATCTAAGAAGATATAAATCTTTTCTGATCTGATGTCTTTGGAATGAATTTCTTTATAGGCTTCTAAAACCTCACTTATTTTTGCTGAAATTTCGTCAAATGAAAAGAATAAAATATTTGTCTCGTCAATCTGCTCTTCTATTAATTTTTGTATTAACTGATACATTATCGTAGTTTTTCCAATTCTTCTAAGCCCAACTAATGCTGATATAAACCTTTTTTCCAGATGTTTTTCTATCTCTGGATAAATATCTCTCTTAAAAGGCAAAGCTAGATCAGTATCTACCTTTTCACTTATCCACCAATGATTAAATTCTTCTAGTTTGGTTTTTTCCATATTTTTCTTTATCTTTCTAAGTACATTAGAGTGTACTTATTTATAAACTTTGTGGTCATTCCAATGTACATATCTTTGGGTGCTTTTTGTTATAATTTCGTGCTATCAGAAAACAAATAAAAATATAACGCCCCAACCAAAGGCCTATAAAAAGTGTTACAGTTGGGAGTTAATGAACTTCAAATCCAACTCTTTTTAATGGGTCTTTGTACATATCATAAACTTCAAAATTTCCGTCATTGAAGTAAACACCAAACAAATAAATTAATTCACCTTCAAAGGTATGGTGCCCTTCTCTTTTACCCCTGTACTCCAACTTCAATTGGTCTAACCCGCAATGTAAGGATAATATGGGATTTCCGGGGTGAATTCTTTGTCTAGGCTTACGTCCCCTTGCAAGGTCTTCAATCCAAGAGTTGGGATTATATACAGGTTCTATGAAATCTAATGCTGGCCTTGGATTCCCTTCTGCATGAGTTACATAGTCCTCATTTTCTTGAAATATTCCTTCTTTATTTCTCCCCCACTTTCTATCAATTATCAATATTCTTTCTCCAACAACTTCAAATACTTTATGAACCATAATTCTCTCATAAATAATCTACTCTTAAATCTTTGCTAAAATCCCCACGCCCACTCTTTCCAAAAAACTCATCGTCGATAAGAAACACCACGCCCCAACCAGGACTCGAACCTGGATGCCTGTGAAGGCCGAGATCGTTGGTTTTCCTAATTTAAAGGAGGGGTTATCGTAAGGAGAACCTTGGTTCTCCCCGTTTCCAATCTCGCGCAGTACCCTTGTGCCATTGGGGCTCATAATAAAAGAATTAGAACTCTATTTAAAAGTTATTGAAGTTATTAAGAAACATTTAAAAGTAAGTCTCAAAATTTTAAATTATGCAAACAACCCATCCTAGAATTTCAAAATTAGCAGATTTCTACAGAACCGGCTCTAAAGTATGCTCTTTCATGAGTCCAGATATTACTAGGTTTGTNTTAGTTCCTGAAGTTTATCATAGCCAAGTTATTGCTGAACCNNTACTTGATTGGGCCAAAACAAAAAAACCAATGGCGCTTTCATATGTTTGGGAAAAAGATCCATTAAACATGCAAGATGAGGAAGAAATAGCAATAAGATTCTTTACGGGTTTGTTGAAAATTCTCAAAGAAGATGAGTTTGGGGAGCAAATCAACCATATAAATTTAGAAGCAGAATTAAGGTTTGCTTTTTCTGATGCTAGTCCAGTCCATCCCCACTTATCTTATCGAGATGATGGATTCTATACAATAACCATGGGTCCTAAACAGACTTCACGATATGCTCCATGTTTTAGCATAGTCATTACTAGAGTATCTGATATAATGTTAGTTCACAAAGACATTGCGCAAAAGATAAGAAAAGAAAGCGCAAAAAGATTTGGCAGCGAGTATGATGCAAATACATTATACCTAAAGCCTAAATAAAATGCGCTGTCCGAACCGATTAAAAGTGGTCGGTTCTCCAATTATTTAATAGAATCAATAATTCCCTTAGGAAGATCGACATTAATAGCTTTTAATGGAGAGTCACTCTTTTTTACATTAAAAATAGCATAACCTTTGATTTTTCCAGTTTTTACATCAACTCTTTGATAGGTATCATGCCCTATTTTAACGTAGTCGCATTCCGTTGGTTCTCCAAAAACGAGTTCTAAATAGTCTGATTCGGTATCATAATAAATTTTCATAGTTGCTTTTTCCATTTTATTCAATTTTTCTCGTATAATGGGCTGTTATTACATAGCCTTTTCCATTTAAATATTTGACGGATACTTTAAAATATTTCTTTCTTTGTTTACTGTATTTATAATACCATCTTACGTTTTTGTCTCGGTCGCTTGGATTTATGGTATCTGGATTTTTTAGCACTTCTTCAATTTCTTCTGGTTTTCTTATCTCTGGATGAATTGGTCTTATGTGTTCTCCCCATCTTTCTCTAGAGAGATGAATTTTCCTTCCAGATTTATCTATTATTTCAAAAACATGATTCATAAAGAAAAAAATTGATTGTTATATATAAAACTAGCGGGTGGTCGTGCGCTGTTTAAAATCTCTTAATTAGAATTTGCTTACTTTACCCTTTTTTAAATCTTCAAGACTTAAATGAAGTTGAACTATAGCATCATCTGCGATTTTTGCTTTTCTAACTAGTTTCCCATATTTTTCTCTTTCTATTGTAATCATTTCTTGTTCCATAGAATCCAAATGGCTTAGTTCTATTTAAGTTTTTCGGCCCTTTTGGCTTTGTGTTTAAGATTAAAAGTGGTCAGTGCGCTAATCAAACGTCTAAGGCAGAAAGATTAATCTTAACAGGAAGTTTAACTTTTAAATCATCAAGATCTTTTGTATGCTTTTTAAAATTGAAAATTCCCACCCCAAGAATTTTATCTGTTTTCTGATCCTTGAAAAGGACAATGTCTTCAGAAATATGATCACCATAATCAGCGCTGGAGCTAGAAAACATTATTTCTAAAAAATCTCCTTCTTCATCATAAGAGATGCTCATTTCTTCTTGCATTTTAATATATCTTCTTAACAAAGTAAGATGAAAGTATAAAACCAGCCCCATTTAAATATTTAACGATGATTTTAAGAAAATTCAATTTGTCTTTTCTGTGTTTATAATATCCATAATAATCGAATAAGTTTCCGATTTCGTGGGGTACTATTTTATTGCTGTTTTCAATTGTTTCTTTTATTTCATTAAGAAAATTAGACATATAAGGGTGTTTTGTTGTTATGTGCGCCCATTGTCTTTTGGTTAGTTTTATCTTTCTTCCAGATTTATCCGTTATTTCAAACACATACTCCATAAAGAAGAAAATTGATTATTATATATAAAAGCATCGGGCAACCCGAAGATCACCCGGGATTATGTTAATTAAATCTGGTCGGTGCGCTGTTTAAAAGTTATCTTGATTTTAAATTAAGTACGAAATAAAGAAAAAGATAATACAATTAATAATACCAGAATTAATATAACAACAACGATGATGGTTGTTACAGGTTTAGTTAAGTTTTCATATTGGCCACTTAAATTCCGGTATATAAGATGCCCCCACGCGCTAAGACTAAATAATACGAGGAGAATCAAAAGTACTAATGCGGTGGTCTGAGGAGTATAATCTCCGCCCCATGGTATAGATAAAGCAACTAATGTCACTAATGAAAGTATTGATAACAAACGTGTCCATATGTTTCCATGTGCAAAAGAAAGAAAAGCGGTGCCGAATAAAAATATTGTTGCTCCAATAATTGGTAGTAAACCAGGCATACTTCCTATTTTAATGAACCAAAAAATATTCAGAAGAAGACCTATGCCAGTAACAACCAAGCCAAGAGGAGGAAAATTTATTTTTTCCATTCAAAGTATTGTCGAGCTAGCTATAAAAATGTTCTTTTTTAAGTTCATGCGCTGTCCGAACACCGATTAAAAGTGATCGGTTCTCTATTTAAGATTTTCTTTTATTTTTTAAATATAGAATATTCTCGGGTGATATCTAGCATATGCTTCCATAATTTTTGACTCATGTAGTCTAGCTTTTGGAGAAATGTGGATTTCTCTTAAACTCTTAATTCTCATTTTTCTTGGGACATATACACTCCCCCTCCATTCCCAATCTTTTGGAAATACTTTTAACAAAGACCTATCAACTTCAAATCCTAAGACAACTCCCCCAGCAGATTGTTCAGAATGTCTTGCGTAATCTTCTGCAATTGAAAAATATTTTGCTGTTACTAAACTTATTGATTTCACTCTGTGCTCTACTTCATGATCTCCAAAAAGTGATTTGGCGTCTTCCAAAGCAATTTCTTCTAATTCTGGAGTTGACATACTTTTAAGGCATTCTATCCTCTTGTAATCTTTAATTTGCTGATCCCAGGGGGATAATATGGCTCCATCTATAGCGATCTCAATTGCTGAACTAACAGATGTTCCATGATAAACTAATTTCATAAAAATTCTAAAAGAATGAGTTTTATAAACCCTCTTATTTTGTTGTTACTTTTAAGTTATCATGCGCTGTCCGAGAATCGAATACGGAGCATAAAAACTATCTCCGAGTATACATTTAAGGTTTAATAGGTATAAACCTTTTCAAGAAACTTATTAATATTTTGGTTATGTAGATATTTTGATTTGGATAATTCTTTAACAAAGTTTTTCCTTATTATCTTATTCTCATGTATTCGTCCGTTTAACCATTCAGGCTGTTTCCAATCTTTTCCCCAATCCCAATTTATATAACAAAAAGCTTTGATGTTTGGATGGTTTTCTATCCATTCAAAATATGGTTTAAACCATTCGTCCCAACTTTCTTGTCCATTATCTACTCCTGTTCTTGCAGGACTTGATTCTCCAATCATTACAGGTTTCTTATGTTTTTTTGCCAACTTTAGAAAAGCCTCAGTTTGTTTATTTGTATTATTTGCAAAATGTCTTTCTGTAAAAACATCAATCCCAAACCAATCAACATAATTATCTCCAGGATAATATGGTTCAACTGGCGCAGTTCCATTATATGGACAAGAACACCAAACATTTGCTATATTGTTAATTTTCTTATTTCTATATTTATCAACAAAGTGTTTCCAAGCTTTAATGAAATTTTTAGGATTGTATTTTCCTGCTTTATCAAATTCATAACCAATCCGAATAAAAACAGGATTTCCAAATTCTCTTATGACCTCTAGTAGTTTATCAAATTCTTCATCATATTTTCCTTCAGAAATTTCTTTTGTTTTATCTTCACCTTCAACTCTGAAGTTTAAACCAATTTGGAGAATTAAATTTGGAAATTCTTTTACTTCTTTCTGAATTTTATTAGCCCATTTGCCCATATTTTGTATTTTAATGTAAGTCATATAGATAAGAGGTTTGTTCTTTCCAACAGCCCTCCAATATTCACGAAACATCTCTAAACTCTGCCCAGCCCCATGAATAACCTTATTTCCTTTTGGCTCAAATTTCTGTTTATAATCCATTGTCTATAAAAGCCTTGAGAATATAAAAGACTTATCCCTGTGGTTTAATTCCCTTTAAAATTACAATCTAACTAACCCGTAAAACAATATACTAATTACGGTCGGGGCGTATATTCCTTCTGCTACAAAATGTAAAAAGAATAAAGGGCAGGGTTCTTTTAATTAACATTAACTAAAAAATAGTAAATAAGGCGGAAGCTTTATAAATATAATACTTTTTCAGCAAAATAGGAGATTCAAAATGATGTTAGGAATGTCAAGAGGAATGAGGCAACAGGTTAGCCAAAGGTACAAGATGGTCTTAGCCATAACTATGGATCCCTACTTGAAATTATATGAGGAATTCTGGGACAAGCAACCAAAACATACAGGCACAATTCCTAAAGAATTACTTGCAGGAAGTTATGGTGATCTTAAAGTAATTCTTCCAAAATATGAAGGCGCAAAAGCAGAATTTTTAGCAGATGTTTTGGGGGGTGCAACATTATTTACAGACACTAGACAAATTATAGGAGATTTAGTTATAACCAGAGATAGATTGCCATTACAGATGCAAGATGATGGATTACATTATACAGTAGCACTTACTCCAACTTATGGATTAGTCCACAAGGTTCCAGAACAAAAATGGAGAGGTGCAATAAATTATGAAATGGCTACAAGAGCACCAATTCCAGGTGAAGAATTAGATGGGAGTGTTGGAGCAGTTCTGGCACCTGCAACAGTATTGGCTGATCGTAGTGTTCAAAGAATAGTTTGTCCATTTTTGTTTACTGATTTTGAAGTTGATGACAAAAAGATGAGAGGAAACTTCCGAAGAATGACCGCAGCAAGACAAATTGGTAGGTTGCTTGGTGGACAAGAAGGAGAACAACAGCTTGAGGGACTGGTTGGAGAATTTTTAGGCGTAAGTGACGATTACAAAGATTGGGTTGATGGTGTTGCACACAAAACTCCGTTTAAAGATTTGAAAGAATTACAGGAAAGATATGAAGGAGTAAATTTGAAGAAGTATCTTTAAGAGCTCAGGCCATAAAATTATTTATTGAGCTGACTATAAAAATATTCCTAAAATCTTACTCGGGTCATCATGCGCTGTCCGAGAATCGAACTCGGGTCACTTCCTTGGCAAGGAAATATTCTGCCACTAAACCAACAGCGCTTATAATATGAATAATAAAACAGGTTTTTTAAGATTTATCTAATTTTTCTGCAATATCATTCTTTATTCTTTCAAGAACCATATCAGGAATCTTAAAATCTTTGTTGTATGGAGCATAAGGTGCTTCTGGCCACCTCTCATCCAAAAACACTATGCCCGCGAAATTTCTTGGCTTTGAATATCGAGGAACGAAATGGACATGAATGTGTGGGGCTTCATTGCCCATTTGATGTAATTCAAAACGGGAAGGGTTAAATAAATTTGTTAAAGCAGATTTAGTTCTAAAAAGAGAATGCCTTAAGTCTAGCCATTCATTATCTGAAAGAGAAGCTAAACTACTATTGTTCTCTCCTTTTGCCCAAAGGTAACATCTTCCAAGATAAGCTTGGTTTTGGTGAAGATAAAGTTTCCAATGCTCAAATTCTTTGATTAATAATCTTTCAAAATCCATTTAGTTAAAGAAATTGCTTTCTTTTTAAAATTTTAGAATTACCTGGTTAAACTTATTTTTTGGGCTTTTTTCCCTAACATTTCTTCTAAACCTTGATAAGTCTCTTCATTAACGTTAATTAATTGTATTTGATGTTTAGAGAGCGCTAGAGGTCCGTCATCTGATAGGGTTACAACTCCTTCTTTCTTATCGCTTGAAAAAATAATTAAATCTCTACTTAAATTTGGATCAATATGCAGAGTGATGCTATTTTCATAATTCTTTCTTAAGTATCTTCTAACTCTGTCATACATTGGTGGGGGTTCACGCATACTGCCGCTGTCATAACTTTGGTTATCAAAAACAATTAATCCAATTTTCATAAAACCTACAAATTTTTTATATATTAAAAGATTTATATTCGGAAAAAGAAACTCTTTTTTACCTTCTTCGTGTGGTTCTTTTAGTTACTTTTTTCCTTGAATGTGCTCTTCTATCAGGCTCTTCTTCAACAGTTTCTTCTGTAACTTCTTCTCTTTCCCTTCTTCTATCCGTATGTCCTCTGGTTTCATGCTGGAAGATAGAAATATATCCGAAAGCTATTATAATAACAAAGATAACTACAGAAATTGCCCAAGCGTATGTTACTAGTAGGTTTCCAATTCCAGTACCTGCATATCCATCTAAAAGGTCAACTAAGTCTATAAGAAGTCTTGTAAGAAAGAATCCTCCAAAAGCATCAAAGACAGGGAAACCTAGATTTACTGGAAAACCCATGCGGTAAAACAAGCTTCCCAGGAAAAACAGCAAGGAAATAATAATCAAAAAGATAATATTTCCATTTACAAATTGGACAAGATCTTTTGTAAATGAGTTAGGAACGATGTAAGATATAATATTAACCAAGAAAATCAAAAATATCAAAGCCAATATTCCAAAAATCCAGGAAACTACAATTCCTGTTGTATTTTTAGCCATTTTATTTTATATGAAAGGACCTATTTAAATTATAGTTGTACAATTTAACACTACAAAAACAAATGACAAGGGGTTATTTTTAAGAAAAGACAACACATTTTATAAACATTCATTTTTATCAAATAATTATGCCAAATAGAAAAATAGTGGTGTTTGTTATTTTAATATCTACTTTATTTTTAATCTCAAATGTCCTTGCAGGTACAGAAGATGATTTTCTTACTTTGATAAATAGTGAAAGAGCAAACCTAGGAAAAGGTGCTCTTGTTTTAAATTCTGATTTAAGTGAAGCAGCTTACCTACATGCAAAAGATATGGCAGAG
>C687J35174_10010864_pt1 | contig 11255 bp, 17 predicted proteins | sample RifCSPhighO2_01_FD_35174 | JGI IMG/M metagenome (IMG submission 35174) | reverse complement strand
AGATTTTACTGCTGTCTCTATGCCTTCTTTGTCACAAGAAACTTTCATGTACTTTATGTGCTACTATCTTGAATAATAATCAAATTACGGTAAAAGTCATGGCTGTAACTACAAAAACAATTACAATAAAATCAAAAGGCGAAGATGACATAATCGACATAACTCAAGAAGTTGCAGAAATTGTACAAGAATCAAAAATCAGAAACGGCAATGTAACATTGTTTGTTTCAGGCTCTACTGCATCGATAACTACAATAGAATATGAGCCAGGACTAGTCAAAGATTTCCCAAAAATGCTTGCAAGACTAGCTCCACAGGATATAGAGTATGATCATGAAAAAATGTGGCATGATGGAAACGGTCATTCACATGTCAAAGCGTCGTTATTAGGGCCATCATTAACGATACCATTCAAGGATAATCAACTGCTGCTTGGAACTTGGCAACAAATTGTTTTTGTAGAGTTTGATACTAGGAGTAGAGCGCGAAATCTTGTAGTACAGATACTAGGCGAGTAAGAACAATTATTTTTATAACAAAAATGTCATCAAGTAATCATGTCTGCAGAACCAAATTTTGAAGATAATGGCTTTGAAGATGATTTTGATGATGAACTTGATGACTAGATAGTCAGACCAAAATTGTCTGCAAACCTACTAAATGTATGATACGCAACAAGAAACTCTCTTCCAGACTGGCTAATTTTGTATTTGCATGCATTTTTAGAATCAACCTGCTCTAAGAGTCCCTGCGATACAAGTGTGCCAAGTATCTTTGAAATTCTTACATGAGATATGTTTGCTTTTCTAATTAGATAAGTAACACTAGCACCAGTTTCATCAGGTGCATTATCTCTTGCAGTTGTGAGGATCTCTCCAACTATCTTCATGTGTGTTCTATAGGGTGTCACGACTTTCATCTTATCCTTCCTTCGAATATGATTAGTTATAGGATATTTTTCAATATACTATTAAGATAAAAGAATTTGACAATGAAATTTGTCTTCTTTATGCCTAGGCTCACGCATAAAATATCTATTCCTCAAATTTGTCAAATTTTATTTTAGTTAGCGGTACCTTGCTTACCGGTACAAACAGCAAAAGCAATCCTGCAATTTTGACCGTGATTGATGCTGAATACAAAATAGTTTCTGGGAAGACAAACGAATACCATGCAAGAAACTCGCCAAGTGCAAGCAAAGCAAGCCCAAATGCTACAAAGAGTGCACCTTTCTTCCTTCCTTCAATATACGAAACAACTGTCTCAATTGCGCCGTATACTAGCAAAATAAACGAAATTGATCTTATGATGTGCTCAATTGAAATAAAAGAAACTAGGAACAGTGGAATGTATCCAACAGATCTAAGGTATCGTGATTTTGGAAAAAATGATTTTATTGTATGTGAAAATGCAATAAAGAAATAGCCAACTGTCTGAATTGCAATACCTAAGGTTTGTATCCATCTTTGTATCTGGCCAGTCTTTAGGATAAAATCATCTACCATGTAACCTGACCATATTACAAAAAATCCAATGCTAATTGAAAAAAATGCAATTGCTAGTCTAAATAAGGTGGGGCTTCCGGTGTTTTTGAATCCAATATAGGACATTATTCCAATTACTAGTCCCACTGCAAATCCTATCAAATTGAGGATATTTTCTAAAAGAAATACCAACTATGCGCACTAAGATTTAAAATTATTAAATCTTATAGGTTAATCCCATTCGTCTAAAGTACCTGATGTTTGACCTTCAGTAGTGCCAGTATAATCCCCAAGTATGTCTGAATATTTTGAATCATGTTGGGAAACAAATTTCACATATTCTCCATAACTCATGTCTAGATTACAATGCCCACACTTTACAGATGAATAGTCAGGTGCAAGTTCTGCAACCTCTTTGCACTTTGGGCACCTTATCTTCACGTATTATCTAGTAATTGTTATTTATTATTGATTTAGGTTCAAAAAAAATAAAAGGAGTTTTTATGAGCTAATATTGATGGCCAGAATCTGTACTAAATGCAAAAGCTCAATTCCTGATAATGAGGAACTAGATCCAAAAGCAGCTACATATCCGTGCTGTAACAATTGTTGGTCTCAATGGAAAGAATACCGTGTAATGGTAATGAATGAAATGAGATTAGACATGTCACTATCTGACCACAGAAAGGTTCTCAAAAAACATGAGAAAATTTTTGCAGGCGTTATAACTCCAGAAGGAGACATTGTAGATTTTAGTGATGAAAAGAATCGAAAACCAGACACTCAAAACCCAATGTGACTTTTCGCACTATCTGGGATTATCAAAAACAATCTATTCATTGTTTTTATATCAAGATTTGAAATTATTTTCTTTATTGTCTTTGCAAGAGTCTCTTTTTTTGAGCCATCAAGTGACAAAAAGATCTCAAGAATCCCATCTAGATTAAAATTAATTAGTTTTTGTGGAAATTTTACGATTTCATTAATGTAACCTGAAAAAAGAACTGTCCTTTGTTCTTCTGAGATTGTTGTTAATACCTCAAGCCAGGTTTTGAATAATTTAGCAAAGTTTGAAAATGGAATGGTCGGCCCAGCCTCAAGTGCGTTATTGATTATCTCTTTTCTTTCTTGCTCATCCATCGAAAAAAATTCCAGCATCCTTTTTTTCAAGATTGGTTTTCTAAGAAAGTCAGGAAGGCTAGCTAAATTCACGATTATGTTTCCAGCAAAGTTTGGTTCAGTCAATATCGATCATCAAAAGACTGTGAAATAAAATAATATTGCAACAATTTAGATTAAATACGTCGAATTCAAGCTCAAAAACGTGCCCTCTACTGTTATTGTTGGCGGTTTTTTTGGTGATGAAGGAAAAGGAAAAATAGTTTCGTATTTGGCATTAAAGGACAATCCCTCAATTGTAGTACGGGGAGGTGCAGGACCTAATGCAGGTCACACAATAGCTGACGGTGACAAGGTATACAAAGTTAGAATGTTGCCAAGTGGTTTTCTAAACAAAAGCTCAAAGGTAATGATCGGACCAGGTGTTGTGATAAATCCAACAATCCTACTTAAAGAAATAAATGATTTTGGAGTTTCAGATAGGGTTTTTGTTGATCAAAGATGTGGAATTATTGAAGAAACTCATGTAGAGCGAGATTCTGTGCTAAAAACTACTATTGGAAGCACGGGGTCAGGTACTGGTCCTGCAAATGCAGACAGGGCAATGAGAACACTAAAACTTGCTAAAGACATCGATTCGCTGTCTTCATATCTTAAAGANGTTCCAACNGNAGTCAACCAAGCCTTGGATGAAAACAAAGGTGTTCTAGTTGAGGGAACGCANGGAACGTATCTTTCGTTATGGCATGGNACCTATCCGTATGTGACATCAAAGGATGTCACAGCCTCGGGAATTTGCTCAGATATAGGATTGGGTCCAAAGAGGGTAGATGAGGTCATGGTCGTATTCAAGTCATACGTAACCCGTGTTGGAGAAGGACCATTAGAAAACGAACTTACTTCTGATACAATATCAAAAAAGGGATGGTCTGAATGGGGAACAGTCACAGGCCGTCAGAGACGCGCAGCCGAATTTAGTTTTAGTCTAGCAAAAAAAGCAATCATGCTAAACAGTGCTACACAGATAGCCATAACTAAATTGGATGTCTTGTTCCCTTCATGCGCACACAAAACATCTTATGCGAGCCTAGATGGCGAAGCAAAATCATTCATTAAAAATATTGAAGACAAGTTAGGCGTACCTGTCACACTCATAGGCACAGGACCTGCGATAAATGATATCATTGACAAACGAGGCTAGATGCTGTCATACAAATTCGGCTAACTTTTAATTTGGCAATATTTGCAAAGGATGGATGGACAAGCGACCAAAATACATTCAAGTTTCATCACCATTAGAGTTTTCACGCTTGGTCTGTGCTTTAGAAAGAATTCCACGTGTTTCATTTCTTCATGAACATGAAGGGAAAAAAGTCCTATCGGTTCAAATGGATTTGTTAAAAGAAAGACCAATTGTATATTATGCTCCAATTGAGAATACAGGACACTACCTGTGCTATGGTTTCAAAGCAGGACATGAGGAATCATCAATTGTAAACTCTACCTCAGACTCTGCATGTCTTTATTCACCAATAGTTAAAATCAAAACACTTCCTGATACGCTTAAAGCAGAATCAAACAATGGAGAGTCAAAATATCACCCAATTGAGCTAGAAGATCTTGCAAGCCTTGCAAAACTAAGCTATGGTTTTGAAGAGTCCCCATTCCCATTATTTGCATTTCCGCACGAAGGAAAATGGATGTTGGGGGTATTCATGAATTTTAATGAAGAAGGTGATTCCTATTTCTGCCATGTAGTTTTAAACGAAAACCCAGAAAAGCCATTTCTAAAGTATGCTACACACAATGGAACCAACCGTCATTTGTGGCAAACCCAATAGAGCACGGCTATTCTTACATCAAAATAATAAAATTAAAAGAGACACATCCATTGGTCAGTTATGACCAGCTTCAAAGCTAGAATAAAACAGCTGTCTGAAGAAAAAGGTCGTATAATATTAGCAAACGATTACAGTTCTAGTAAAAACATAGAATCAAAAACTATCAAAAACATTAAAACACTGAATAATTACCTTTGCGGTTTAAAGTTAAACTTTCATGTGTTACTGCCTCTAGGAGTTAAAGAGATAAAAAAAATCAATGACATTGCACATGATCATGGACTTGAAACTATAGCTGACATAAAATTAAACGACATTGGAAACACAAATCAAGTCACATCTGAATTTCTTTGGAACTGCGGATTTGATGCAATAATTGTAAATCCAATTATGGGAAAAATAAGCTTAAAAAATCTTGTAGATTCAGCTCACAAAAAAAGTAAAGGAATAATCACTCTATGTCACATGAGCGCACCTGAGGCAAGACACACTTACGAACTACAAGTAACTGGCAAAACAAAACTGTATCAGTTATTTTTGAAATTAGCCTTACTTCAAAAAGTAGATGGAATTATAGTAGGTGCAACATTTCCTCAGATTATACAATATTGCAAAAACAAAGTAAAAGAAAAACTTGACATTTACAGTCCAGGTATAGGCACTCAGGGTGGAGAAGTTAACAAAGTCATTTCGTCTGGTTCAGACTTTTTAATTGTTGGCAGAATAATACTTGCATCAAAAAATCCTTTAGACATAGCTAAGAAATTAAGTCATCAAAGCTTTTCCAAATAATTTTTTGACTTTTTTAAAATATTTTTTGCGTTTTCATAAGTGATTTTGTTTAACGCGTTGTTAAAATCAAGCCATACATAATCCAAATGTTCATCTGATATCTTTACTTGCTTTGTGTTTGTCTTTGCAAGAAAAAATATGACTTCTTTTTGCACGATATCTCCATTAAACTTGAAACTATATTCTATTTTTTCTTTGAAACCTTTGATAAACTCAATGTCTGTGATTCCAGTTTCTTCTTTTGTTTCTCTAATTGCTGCTTGCTCAAGGCTTTCATTATTTTCTATTTTGCCTTTTACAAAATCCCAATGACCTGTAGGATAATGTAAAAGTAAGAAAAGTTTTTCATTATATTCTTCAATAAATAATACTGTGCCTGCAGATTGCTCTTTTATCATTTTTTATCAGTGCCTTAGCTATTTGCCAAGACGTCGTTTTCGTTTTTGAAAAGTTCGTATGGCTCGCATCAAATCAATTTTTCGAAATTCAGGCCAAAAAATATCCATAAAAACAAGTTCACTATATGCACTTTGCCAAATTAAAAATCCACTCAAACGCTTTTCTCCAGATGTACGCAAAATCATATCAGGTGATGATTGCGGCAGGTGTGATGTGTAAAGGTTTGACTCGATTACATTTTTGTTAATGTCTTTTACGTCAAGGCTGCCTTCCTTTATCTTAATGCCGATCTTTTTTACTGCATCTACAAGCTCGTTTTGGCCTCCATATGCTATTGCGATATTAAGATAATGATTGTCATAGTCTTTTGTTGCTACATCCAGCCTGTGCAAAACCTCCTTTATTGACTCTGGCAATAATTCGACTCGCCCAATTGCTTTTACCCTCATCTTAGTTCGATGAATCCTAGGATCATTGTACAGCTTTTCTAGGCGTTCTTTTATCAATTTGAAAAGATACTCTAGTTCCTCATCGTTTCTGTCAAGGTTTTCTGCAGATAGTGCATATAAGGTAATTATTTTAATATCAAATTCCTCGCACCAGTCCATTAGATTTTCAACAGCGTCTGCTCCTCTCCAATGACCAGCTTTTGGCATAACCAGGTTTCTTTTGGCCCATCTTCTATTGCCATCTAAAATAATGGCAATATGGTTAGGCATGTCGTCTCTAAGAATTTCCTTTTCGAGTTTTTTAGAATAGAGTCTGTAAAGACCGGATAAAACAAATGTGACTTTTTTTATTCCGTTAATATTTGTCCACCCTTCTTTTTCCTATATTTATGGAATAAAAGGGTGGCAGATATCAGTGTTATTGCCAATCCAATTAACAATGGTGGTATTAGAGTAAAGGAGCTTTCGTCATTAACAAGCATGTTAGTGAACTGCGCCACTGTAGGATAGAGGGCCCCAAGTACGATTAATCTTAGACTATCAGAAATTGCTCTTAAGCTTCCACTTAACCAATTGCTAAGAAGCATTCCTCCAAAAATTGAACCGATTCCCATCCACAAAAACGGTAAACCCCCAGCAACAAATTGTCCAATTATTACTTTGTCTGTGATTATACTTATTACTCCATTGTCTCGTGCTAACAAGCTTGCATCTAATGATGATATTCCAGATTGTATTGATGCTAAAATTAGAATTATGCCAGCTACAAAAGTAAATATTCTAATGAATCCAGCAGGTGTTGGTTTTGCCCAGCTTGACCAGATTCTATCAACATCAAACGCTCTAATAAGAAATGCTCCACCAAGTACACTAATCAATACTGCAAAGATTTCTTTTGTATATCCAACAACAGAAGCAATCCCTCCAATCAACAACAAAATTCCTGGTACACCAAGAACAAACTTTGAATATTTTGAATCATAAATTAGCATTTTAAGATATTTTCCAAAAACTGCATAGGAATATTCAACAGTTCTACTAACCCGCATTACAACTCTTTGCACAGAAACAATAGGGAGAACATTTTGAATAATTGGAATTACGCTTTCGTCGTCTTCTCCATCAGAAACAATAACTGCACCATTTGCTGAAAATTTTTCTAAAACTTTTCTTATCTCTACNGCGATCTTTTCGTCTGCTTCNACTCCCTTATTTTTTGTACCAGCNACCGTAATGACTTCGGTCTGATACCCTTTGCTTACCAAGTCCTCNTATGTCCTTATAGCATAAAAAATAGAATTTGAATCAGCATCCTCAGGATCTTCAAGTGCAAGTCTTTGCGCTGCTTCTATGCAAGCATCTCTGCCAATAACTGGAGTTACAATTCCTGCCTTTTCACCTACGTCATTATCTCTGTCAACACATATTACAAGCAGTCTGCTTGATGTAGGGGATTTTATGTCCTTTTGTAGATTTCTTGTATCCTGTGACATATCATAACCACATTGCAAAATAACCTTTTAACACTTCCCTACTTTTGAAAATAGTAGACATAGTATTTTGAGGCCAAAACGCCAAATTATGGTCTGGCAGAATCAGACGCAGAAACAAAGGATTTTGACTCTTCTTTTAGCTGGTCAATTTTTTTCAAAACTTCATCAACATTCTGCTTATCTGCATTCTCTTTTATCATATTGGCAACAACAATTGTTTCTCGCATGTTGGAGTTTGTTGCTCTAAGCGCTTCAAGATAATTCAAATAACTTTCTTGCCATTCTTGTGAAGCCTTGCTTTCAACAAGTTGTATTATTTGCGAATTTATCTGCGAAGATGAAATTTCAGCAACTTCAATGTATTGATCAGGAGTTATATCACCATTTAGCATTTTTTGAAATTCTTTTTCAATGCCATCAGCTAATGCTCCATGAATTTCCTTTATTTCATCAAGATGTGATTTAAAATCAGAAACAACAAAAGTAGCATCATAGCTTTGTGGAGTTAACCAAACAAAAAAACTAGCAGTTGTTATGGCAACTAGTATTACTATAGTCAACCAAACTCCTTTTTTTGAGGCCAATTGTAAGGTTCTACAAATCGCGGTTTATAATATGATTTACGTTTAATTCTACAATTAAATGGCCAAAAACCATCAAGATTATTTATTTTAGATCACATAGTCCTAAAAAATGGTAAAAATTTATTATTTTTTTACAATTAATCGTGAATTTAACGAAAATTGATCATAAAAAATTCAGAGTCATCCAGTTTATAGTTAAATAAGTTTTACATTTCCTTCCTAAATACCACCATCTCTGTGATTTGATAGAATGGTAACAGCATATTGTGTAAAATGTAGAAAAAAAGTAGACATCAAAGATCCCAAAGAGACAAAATTGAAGAATGGTCGACCAGCTACTAAAGGCACTTGCCCACATTGTGGAACTAATGTTTTCCGAATAGGCAAAACTTAGGCCACGGTCTTCTTTTTTGATCTAAACCAATATAGGGCCAAAACGGTAATGTTTCTTGTTGGCAAGGACAGACTACGAAAATCTACTAAAGCGAATTCAAGACAAGGTTTCAAAAAATAAAAGTGAAACCACAAGATTCGAACTTCCTCTAGTAGATGTTATGTGGGAAGGACAACGAACATTTCTTAGAAATTTTTCAGAATTTCCAAAGGTTTTACGAAGGGACCCAGATAAGGTTCTGCAGTATTTATCAAAAGAGTTTGCCGCTCCTGCCGAAAGAGTTGGCGAAAAGGCCATCTTTATTGGAAAAAGAGAGCCACACGACTTTACGCGTCTTTTTGAAATCTATGTTAAAGACTATGTCGAATGCCCTACCTGTAAAAGTCCTGATACAAGAATAGAAAAGGAAAAACGAATTTCATTTTTGATATGTGAAGCATGTGGGGCTAAATCCACACTAAAAGGTAAATATGCGTAATGCCATTTTCTGTTCGAGTTGCCAAATACCAAGGCAACCAGATGCTTAACATTTGTGATTCACATCTTTTAGGAAAAAATGTATCTGAAAACGATCTGACTATAAAAATAAGTAGAAATTATTACGGCGAAAAGATAATTGAAAAAGAAGAAGCAATCACACTTTTGAAAAGTTGTTCAATAATTAACATGGTTGGAAAAGAAACAATTTCTCTGTCATTAAGCTTGGGCATTGGTGCACAACAAAGTATCAAAACTATTGATAGTGTTCCTTTCCTAATAGTTTTCAAAATGTAAATCACCACAATTATATACAAACTTGGAGATATTTGCCAAGTGGGTAAACGTAAAGTTCTCAATGAAAGCGAGTTAAAAGAAATTCGATTGCCAGAACAAGGAGAACTTCTTGGACGAGTAATCAAACTTCTTGGCAGTGATCAAGTTTTAGTAAAATGTACTGACGACATAACAAGGCGTGGTAGAATTCGTGGTAAATTAAAACGTAGAATTTGGATTCGTGACAATGACATTGTTGTAATTGCCCCATGGGATTTTAAAGCAGACGAAAGAGGAGATATAGTATGGCGATTTACATTACCGCAAGTTGACTGGTTAAAGACAAACGGCCATTTACCAAAAGACTTCTAAGATCAGCTGAAATTAATTTTTATTCACCCATTTCCATAACAAAACGTTGTCAGAAAAAATAACAAATAAGTTCGAACATGAAATTGATAAAAAATTAGATACACAATCAAAACACAAAATCTTCGACGGATTCAAAAATAACAAAACAATCAACGAGGTTCTAGACAAAACAACAATAATGACTTTGCATGACCTGATAAACAAACACATAATTTCTTATGTAAATGGAGTGGTTCGTTCTGGAAAAGAATCGCAGTTGTTTTGGGCAGTAGATAAAAACGGGAAAGATATAGCACTCAAGATATATCTTGTAAGCACAGCAAGCTTCAAAAAACGTGCGTCATACATTTTAGGAGACCCTAGATTTTCAAAGATAAGAGCAGGCACCAGAAATTTGGTATATTTATGGGCAAAAAAAGAATTCAGAAATCTGATTCAATGCGTTGAGTGTGACATTCCATCTACCAAGCCGATATATGTAACAAAAAACATTCTTGTGATGGAATTTATAGGGAAAAACGGCATTCCTGAAAAATCCCTAGTTGAGGCAGAAGTCTCTCAAAAAGACTATGAATCAACCATATCGCTAATTAAGCGACTGTATAAGGAGGCAAAGCTTGTGCATGGTGATTTATCAGAATTTAACATTTTCAAAACTGAAAATGGACTGGTGTTATTTGATCTTGCTTCCGGAGTTGACATACATCATCCAAACGCTCATGAATTTCTTAAAAGAGACATTAATAACATATCAAAATTCTTTGTTAAACGAGGTTTAACAGTTGCTAACCCAGCTGATATTTTTGAATTGGTGACAAAATGAGCTTTGAAAAATTAATTCGAATACCAACTGACAGGATAGGTGCACTTATTGGAAAATCAGGTCAAGTAAAAGAAAAAATTGAAAAAATTTGTCATGTCGAACTAGAAATTGATAGTGAATCAGGTGAAACTATAATTCGAAGTCAGGGAAAAATTGAAGACATTCAACCTTTCAAAGCAATGGAAATTGTGACAGCAATAGGTCGAGGTTTTTCTCCAGACAATGCATTGAAATTACTAAAAGGTGAAAACACATTACATGTAATAGACTTGAGGGAGTTTGGAGCAAAGTCTCCTGCACAAATTGAAAGGATAAAAGGGAGAATTATTGGAGAGGGAGGTAAGGCGAGGAAAAATATGGAAACACTAAGTGATACAAATATTTCAGTTTATGGAAGGACCGTTGCAATAATTGGAGAAACACACAAGCTTAAACTTGCTGTAGAAGCAATTTCGGCAATCTCATTGGGGAGTATGCATGGTTCAGTTTATGGTAAACTTGAAGCTGCCAGAAGGCGAGACAAGCTTGAAAAACTAAAACTATGGGAAGATCAAAATGTCTTCTAACAAAGAATCTTTTAATCAAATCTCTCCAAGTGAGTTTTTTTATAGAAATCGTGATCTAGCAGGCTTTAGCAATCCCACAAGGTCACTTTATACAGCCGTAAGAGAATTTGTAGAAAATGCACTTGATGCATGTGATCAGGCAGGAATCCTACCCGATGTTTACTTGTCTATAAAGGCAGTTGATGA
>C687J35174_10010863_pt1 | contig 11255 bp, 9 predicted proteins | sample RifCSPhighO2_01_FD_35174 | JGI IMG/M metagenome (IMG submission 35174) | reverse complement strand
ACGATTGCCAAAATCAGTCCATCCTTTTGCATAATAATAGCCGTGGTCTATCGGTGTTACATGGCCGCCGAGCATCAGGCCGATCGGTTCGATAAGTTCGATGTCTTCGATGCGCATCGGTGGAGAAGTGAACTCTTCCGTACCTGTGCCGATGCAGNCTCGATTGTCTTGGGAACCTTGGTCGTTTGGATTTGGCGGGAAAATAGTTTTGCAGAGTTCGATGGCTTTACCGCGGCAGTATGATTCACACTTTCCACGATTATTCTCGCAGAAAGAAATGCATTCTTCTTCGCCGGTGCAGAGGGTGCCTAGCGATTGTTCTGTTTTGATTTGTTCATTTTCGCGATACGCCGAATTGATTGGTTCACGTTCGTTGTCTTGAATTGTGCAGCTCAAAAGAAATAAGAGTATAAGGCTAAATTCAATAAGTACAAACCTCTTTTTCATGATGAAATATAAATCCATCACTCCTTAAAAAGATGACGTCATTCATGAACCGCCATGCTCTTCGGTGTTTTCTGTTTTCTCAATCATCGGCCGCGTGCGATCCAATGTTTGATCTATGTTCTGTTCATTGCCACCCACTGTATATGTTAGCAAAATGCGAACTTCCTGATTTTTGCTGGTGGTGGCATCAAACTTGTAATGATAATGGATTTTCCCTTTTTCTCCAGGTTTGAGGATTAATGGCTCGCCGTTATAGTGATTTTTTCCGATATTGATATATTCTGCCCGCTCCCAGCTTGTTCTTGACGGAAATTTCTCCCAGGTTCCACTGTATATGTCATAACTTTTCCCATCCAAGAAGAATACCATGTAGGTGGCTGTTATGTGAACGGGCTTATTGCCTTCATTGTAGACCATTATTTCAGATTCGTCATTTTTCATATATGGTGATGCAGGATCAAGCGGCCAATAGTGTTCGAATGTTATTCCATTCTCTTTGTGAAATGTGTATGCATTGGTGTTTTTTGTTTCTGGAATTGATGGCGCGGGTGACGGCTGTTCTTCTGCCTGTTCAGAATGTATGATTGCAATTCCCGCATACCCATCTGCAACATATATTGCATTGCCGTCAATCGCTGCATTGTTTGCTTCGTTTGCCGTGTTCTGATGACGCAGGAACAGGGGATCTTCAGGATTAGTTATGTCGTATATATCAATACCTTCGCGGACAACAACGAGTGTATTTCCTTGTGCAGTGACGCTGTGCGTATAGCCGTCTTTTTTGATATTTTTAATAAATGCGGGCGAGCCATCCAGGCTTATCTTTAGAATATCAAGCCCCTCGCTGCCACGCGCGACATAGATGTAGTTATCTATTACCCATACACTGTCTGGATATTTGCTGTAAGCATACGATCCTTTGGAAACCGGCTGCACTGGGTTTGAGATATCCAATACATTCACGGAATAAGGGATATTAGTTATGCCCACAGCCCAACGACCATCAACTTTCACGTCGCGCGGAATGCCCGTAAATGGTGTCACGGAAACCTGCGATGGAGCTTTTGGATTGGACACATCAAACACAAGAAGCCCGATTTCACCGATTGTGGAATAGAGATAATTTTCTTTTACCTGTATACTATCTACTTCTATAGATTTTTCATTTATTTTTCTAGGATGCGAAGGATCGGAAATATCATAGATTTTAAATTCGTCAGTTTTGACGTATACTTTGTTGTTCTGCACGACGATGCTTGTATATGGATAGCTTGCTGTAAAAACTTCTGTGTATGAGATCAGGGGTTTTTCTGGATCTAGTACATCGGCGACATTGAAATATTTTTGTTCGACGATTGCATAAACACTATCGCCATATTTTTTTAGTTTGAATGCACGTCCCTGAAGATTTATTTCTGCGATTTGCTTTCCTGATAGATCGAGTATTCTCAGTCCAGCCATGCCATCGGCGAGGTATGCATTACTGCCTTCGACAAGGATATCTTGGAATTCTGCGCTTCCAGCGAAGTTGTCGGCTGTTTTGAGGAGTTTTGGATTGTTAGGCGAGCTGATATCTATTGTAACAAAACGATAAGGATAGGTGCCACCTATGATGTATGCATGATTATCAGATACATCCAGGCCTTTGATGTTTGTAGGAATTTCAACCGAGCCAATAACTGATGGATTAGATGGATTTGTGAAATCAAGTATTTCAAATGTGGACTGGAATTCATATTCTTTCCCTTGTTTCAGAGAAGTTATTCTTCCGAGATATCCAGTATTTCCTTTCATCCTAAAGCCGACGGTGTGTGATTCGAATGGAATGACATGAACAATTTTGGGGGCTGCCGGGTTCTGGATATTTATAATGTTTAATCCGCCGAGCGTTTGCACAGCATAGGCGTAGCCGTTGCTGACTATGATGTCTGATGGCGCCATGCCTGTCAATGTTGTTTGCGAGACTTTTTTGATGTTTTTTTGATTGCTTATGTCGAGAATCATCAACTGATTTCCTGAGACGATATACGCATGATTATCCTGTACGGTGAACGCTTCCGGCCAAAAGCCATCAAGCCTGAATGTTGAGGTAGGGGAAGCGTCAGCTAACTCTCGAATTTGAAATTCTTTGGTGTCAGTGAGATAAAAATAGTTATTATCCCAACTGATTCCTTCAGTAAACCCAGGCGTGCTCACTGTTTTTGCAAGAATAGGAGATTGTGGATTTTCGATATTGACAATTTGAATAATTTTGTCCCTTGAGAGCCATGCGACAACGCCATTATCTGCGTCGATGACTTCGGCGTAGCCTGGACCGGGAAGGCTGGTTAAACTCTGCTGCCCTGAATTGGAGATTGGCTCTGTTTGGGAGGGTTGTGTTTCTTGTACAGTGATGCCTGTTTCCGAATCATGCTGTGGAACGCAACTTAGAAGAATAAATGATAAAAATAAAAGTCCGCAGATTATTTTTATGGCCATGTTCACCTGTAATACTTCTTTTCTTTTCCGCTAAACCCATTCACCTGCGTTGCTATCTTTCCAGGAAACACTTCCATCTTCAGATGCTGATCGTCAGTCATTTCAACGATAAGTGTGCCGATAATTTCATTGCTGTTCTCGGTAATCAGTGCTTTACCTTCAGTTTTAAAGCCGCGCTTTTCAGTGATGTCGTTTAATTTGACTAATTCGAATTTGACAAGACCGTCGTCTGGACTTATTGTTTTGGGGTCGGTGTTGCCAACGATGCCATAAGGACCTTGATCACCTAATCCTGAATCATAGCCAATGCTAACGCGCACCTGCGCTGGATCAACAAAATCATACACAAATGCGAGATGGCCGTTCCAGTACGGGCAGATATAGTTACCGCAGAACTGCTGCGTTTGTGTGCCACGATAATTAGTGCCCTCTACAAACCAATTCCCAATGAGCTTGCCGAGCACATCGAAATCTATTTTGCCGTAGGTGGGCTCGAGCGTTCTCGGATTCTTTACTTTGAGCTGTGCTTTAAGGCTGTCACTGAAGTAATCAAACACAGGAACAGCATGTTTTTTCCAGGGCTCGCCTTCGTAGAGCTTTGGCGTTGTAAAGCCTGACAAACTAACGGTTGTATCCACTGTTAAAATGCCCAACAAGCCCCAAGTTTCTACTTTTCCAAGCACTTGGCCTGCTTTGATTGGGATGCGCGGATAGACGAAGTTGTTGCTTTGGGGTAGCTTATCTTCATCAAAACTATCGAGTTCTCTGAAATCTGCATCTGCATTGAGTAGCTCTTGGGAAATTTCCGTGACATGCACATACGAACCAAATAAGGTGCACGAATATTCAGTGTAGAGGTGGTAATTTTTAACACCGATGCCGAAATAGCCTGGATTTCGTTCAACACGAACAATATATCCATCAGCCAGCGCATAAACTGGAATTGCTTGCCCTTTGGAATCATATTGGAATCCGACATGATCACCAGGAGTAATATGTCCAGATACATAACCAGTAAGTTCACCCTGTGGCTCAATGACGGTGATTTCGTCAAGAGGTAATGGTAATGATGTAAATATAACTTCTTTTTCTTCACAGCCTTCTAACGAAGTGAAGATGGGAGATTGTCCGCGTGACTTTGTTGATTTTTGAGGTTCATGGATTTCTGGCGGTTCAGATGACGTTTCCGGTTGTGCTTCTGTCGGTGGTTCTGTCTTTAATTCCACCGTTTGAGGCGCACAGCTTACAATAAGCAAAGATAGCATTAACAACAAGATTATTTTATTCATTGTCTTATTCATCGTCGCCCTCCAATAGTTTTTCCGCATTTTTATACGCAAAATTTTCCCGTACTGCTGGATCTAACTGTGCAATAAAGGCACGCGCGCTTTCATCAAGAAGTGCGCCTACTTCATCATCAAAATGCATCGTATATGCGCGGTCGGTTCCCCATAAGAATTTGTCCGGATATTGCTCGATAAAATTTTTCCAATTTTTTAGAGCAGCAGCCTGAATTTTATCATAGTCTCTTTTGAAGTCAGTGATGAACTGATCTTTTGTTTTGTCTGCATAGAGATTGACCGATTGAGATTCACCAGGAACATCGGACAAATCAGTATCTATGGTGTAAAATGCGTTAGGAATGGCAATAATTTCAGCAATTGACGGCACGATTTCATGGCCGTGAAATAAGAATTTGACTTTGGGATAGTCCTTGAGAATTTTTTTTACTGCCTCTTGCTGGCCGTCATCTGGATGCACCATGACAACAAGGTCATATTTTTCAGCAAGAGCGTAATAGAGGCGCAGTGACTCGTCATCGGGGCTTACGCCTTTATATGCATCTTTGTACAATGCAAGCTCGCCAAAGCCTTTGAAAAGACCAGGATTTGATTTAATAACGGATTCAACGTCAGCGGGCTGGATGTTTAATGCAGATACATGAGCAGTCATGATAAATGGTGTGATTTTATTGGGGTATTGCTCATCGATTTGTTTTATTTGAACGAGCGACTGCGTTTTAAGAAGGCTTGGGACAACGTAAAAGCCAAGCGCAGATTTGACATTGGTCTTGTCGAAAAGGCAGATAAGGCTTGCAGCGGGCACGCCTTTTTCAAGTGTAGCACCATTAAAATCGGCTTGTGCGTACAGCGCTTGCGGCACATCAAAGGTGAATGGCATATGCAGATGAGCATCTATTAACGGACCTTCATAGTAGGACGACGCGGAGAATTGGCGTGCGACTGGTGTTTTGTCGCACTCGACGGTTTTGAGAGAACTTGAAGCTGTGCCACTGCCGAGTATGCCTCTTGTAATTTCTTCTGTTTTTTCCTGTGCAATCCGGTCGATTTCTTCTTGGGTAATGCGGTCGGCTTGGTCGCCTGCAATGCGCCGTATTTCACGCTCTGTAATGTCGCGCGTTACTTTTTCGATGACTGCCTTTGTGATAAAGCCTGCAACAACTAAAAAAATGACTATGCCGACTATAATGTATACTATTTTTTTCATGTTGAATCACCTACTATTTTCTCCGCATTCTTATACGCAAACTTCTCTTGCACTGATGGATCAAGCTGCCCAGTGAATGCACGAGCATATTTGACCATTAATTGTCCGACGTCAGCATCGTAATTCCATTCTGTGTCAGCACGATCAGTTCCCCAGACGAGCTGGTCTGGATGGCGCTCAATAACAGGCTTCCAGGTTATGGTGTCATAGCTCAGCAGGTCATCAAATTTCTGGTTCACTGCGTCAATGTATGCCTGCTTGCTTTTGCCAACAAATAATGGAAAAATGCCAAAGTTTGAGCCTTCGCCAATGATTTCAAGACCATAATGTGCGTTTGGATGCTTGTTTAACACGTCTTCAACTTCACTGATGGACAGCTGGTCGCCGTGCCATACAAAATTGATATCGGGATTGGCTTTCAGCACGCGCTCGAAATTATCTTTGTGACCGTCGCCAAGATGGACATAGACCGCAAGCTTGTTTTTTCTTATTATGGGATATATTTCCTGCATGCGCTGTGCATCCGGCGGAAGTTCAGGTGAGCCGCCATTTTCGCGGGCATATAATCCGATTTCGCCGTAGCCATGGAATAGATCTGGATAGACTGCAAGCATTGATTTCAGCGTTTTTGCATCAACCGTTGGAAAGCCGTCGGGGTCGCCGTCGTTGCCGGATGACATGATGAATGGGGTGAAAAGTTCAGGGTATGTTTCCATCGTTTTTTTCCAGAGGTAGAGCTGAGATGCAGAAATTTCTTCGTCGTATACAGGGAAGAATGCGAAATTTTTAGTGGTGCCTTCGTGCTGTAGCGTGCAGGTTATCTCACTCATCTTGACATTCCAGCCGAGAAATGCACCAGGTCCGCCAAATCTGCCTTCTGTTTCATCTGAGGTTGGCTCGCTATCGTGAGACCAGTCGGGTATTGAAGGAATATGAAGATGGGTGTCGGTCAATGGTCCAAGATAATAGTTTTCTGGGTAGTTTATTTTTTTTACTTGTGGGCAATTTGTTTCTTCGAGTGCTGCATCAATGCGATCCTGCCAGACTTGGTCGAATTGGTGTGCTGGTTCTTCTGTTGGAGTATTGTTTTGTGTGTTATTGACTTTATTTGAATCAATTATTGTGATTTCTGGTAATGATTGCATGCCCTGCGCATTGTCAAAAAAAAATTTTAACTGCGTGCCGAGCTTTCTTTTCCCGTCAGGACTGCTCAAATGACAGCCGTCTTTTGCGGTTTCTTTCTGTGACATTGGTCCTAAGACAGGGCCGGCGAATACATCTTGATTGTTTGTGTCTAATAATGGCACTAACTCTTTTCCTTTTTCAAGCCCAAATGTACCTGTTATGCTGCATACGCCATCAGTGTAATCTGCTAATGCTGATACGTAAATGACGACGCCCGGGATGCGCTGTCTGATTTCGTTGAGCACGATATCGGCTTGTTCGACACTTGTTATTCTATCATTGTCCATGATACAGAGCTCCCACCATATTGTTTTTGTGTTTGGATATTTTTCCAGCAGCTTGTCAAAGACATCCCAGTAGATGCTGTCATCGACATCTTTTGACCAGTCCAGAATAGTGCCAGAACCGTAATGCCTGTCGTAATCCCACATCTGTGTGCCGCCCATATAATGATAGCCTTCGACGGTTTCTCGCGTGTTAGAACAGCCAATGAAGCCGATGGTGCGGTCGGTGTCGGGAATATCGTTTTGTTGCTGTTGAGCACAGCTGGTCAGTACTAAAATTAGAAGGGCCATTACAATTTTCATGAATTATCATCACCTAATCCTTTTTCTTGATCATCAAAGAATTCTTTTAATTGGCGACCTAACTTGCCCATGCCTTCCTCATTTGGGTGGCAATGGTCTTCTTCGCCGATTTCATGCGCGTATAATGGACCAAGAATGGGACCAGGATGAATGTCATCGTACTGTTTGTCAAGTTCGATTGCTAATGATTTTGCGCGTTCAACGCCTTCGATACCTGTAATTTCACAGGGATGGTCAGGAAAGTCAGACAATGGAGAAACATAAATTTGAACATTTGGAATGCGTTTGCGCAGTTGTTCGATTATTGGCGCAGCCTCTTCGGTAGTGATATCTGCTTGATCCCGTGGGATGCAGAGTTGCCACCATACTTTTGATGTCTGAGGGTTTTGTGTGAGATAGTTATCGAATGTTTTCCAGAAGTCTCGGCTGGGACCATTGCGCGTCCATTCCATCACCGAACCGCTGTCCATGTCATGCATGTTGTCACGGTGAACGAACCATACCTGGTTGCCGCCTGCCCAGCGATAGCCATAAGCGCTTTGGAACGTGTTTGAGCAGCCGATAACACCGATAGTGCGGTCGGTGGGGATGTTTTTTGGGATTGCATTATTAGAGCACGCAGCAATGGCTAGGAGAAATAGTACTATGATTGCCTCTTTTTGCATGGAACTGAGCATTATTTTATGGTTTAAAAGGGTATCTGGGCAAACAGTTTAAAATAGCTCTCACATTCGTAGAATTATGCTCATCAAACACATCCCCGAAGACTTTGTTGTTGAAGAAATCACGAATGTTAAGGCTAAAAAGAAAGGAAGATATTGCTATTTCTGGCTGGAAAAGAAGAATAAAAACACGCAAGATGCTGTAGAAGAAGCTGCACGTGCTTTGCGAGTGAAGAAGATCGGATTTGCAGGAGCAAAAGACAAGAAAGCGATAACACGGCAGTTGTGCTCGGCGGAAAATGTTCGGAAAGAGATGATTGAGCGGGTGAAGCTGTCGGGGATTAAACTAATTTTTTATGGATATGGAGATGAGCCGATTTCTTTGGGCGATTTGGACGGCAATGCGTTTCAGATTGTTGTACGGGATGTGGATGCTGACATTAAGGTGAAGAAAATTAATTCTATTGTGAATTACTTCGATGAGCAACGGTTTTCTGAGAATAATGTTGAGATTGGAAAAGCGATCGTCAAGAAAAATTTCAAGAAGGCGGTTGAACTCATTGCGCACGGAGAAGGAAGATATAACGTCCATGTGAAAGAGTTTAATGCTAAAAGTAAGACTAATTTTATTGGTGCACTTCGGCTGATTCCATTGAAAACGCTCAAGCTGTTTGTCCACAGCTATCAAAGCTGGCTCTGGAATGAAACGGTTGAACAGCTGATAGAAAAGAGTGTGCGATTTAAACGGGTTGCATATAGCCAGGGGCAGCTTGCTTTTCCGCTCGGACAGATGAAAAAGAGGAAAGTGCCACTGATCGGGTTTGATGCTGATGTGAAAGACAAAGTAAAGCACATTATTGATGAACTGATGAAACGAGAGAATATTGTTTTTAGGGATTTTATCATTCGAGAAATTCCTGAGCTGAGCAGCGAAGGGACTGAACGAGAGATGATTGCAGCTGTGAAGAAATTTTCTTTTAGGGTTGAAGATGATGAAATGTTTGCTGGCAGGAAGAAAGTTATGCTGAGGTTTTGTTTGCAAAAAGGAAGCTATGCAACGATGGTAGTGAAGATGCTTTTTAGTTAGTCGTAGACTCTGGAGCGGTCGTCAATCTTTAAAATCACTATCTTTTGACTTTCATGATTAACCCTATACAACACTCTAAAGTTGCCGATCCTTATCCTTAAAACGCCGTGTTCACCAACGATAGTTGTAGCATTCTGAGGCACAGGATTTTCTGGTAAAGTTACTTCAATCTTCGTTTTCAGCCGAACAGAAATATGCTTGTCAAGCTTGCAGAGGAATTTTTCAGGCTGCGTGTCGTAAAAGATTTCGAAAATCATATCTTCAACTTCTTTGAGAGCTCTTTGCTTGATATTAATTTTCCTTCTTTTTCATGGAGAAAGCTTTCATTGAGAATATCACGCTCTTCTGCTGTTAATGTTGAATCTTCTTTTATGTTAAGGAGAGCATCCATTTTCTTCTCGACATTTTCCAAACGAATTAGGATTTGCTGTATTTCGTTCATCAGGTAGTTTTAGTATTTAAAGTATAAAAAGTTATCGGAGATTTACGATGGTAGTGAAGAGTTTAATCGAGGTGAACTATAATAGAAGACCTAATTATTTGATCTAATTTGTTAGGTCTTCTAGAATATACAAGAGGACAATAAATATCAATTATTTATGTCCTCTAGTATAGGTCTAAACTAAGTTTAATTGAATCATTAATTTTGTCAAGGTCGGTCAAATTGTGTAGGGTGCTAGTTGCACTCAGTGCCGACAGGTCTCTGCTCTTCCCTCAGCTTCTCCTTCCGGCTGTGCAAAGAAAGAAATTATTTTGGTTTATACAACTGAACTTATAGAATGCCTTGCCGCCTGTTGTTTTTCAGCCAGCGGTCGATTTCAAACGTCGGAATATTGTTTGAAAATAATGAGTTGTATGTTTTTGCTATTCTGCGCAATAAATTGTATGTATTTGCGTGTCGTGCATGCGCACATGAGCCAAGCATGCTATCATACACATTGTCGTAGGTTATTTTCTGTGTAATAAATTGCTCATACAAAAGCATTGGTTTCTTTTTTATACGTCGCAAATTTGATTTACGAAGCAGCTTATGATATCGGAATATTCTAAAGCCAAGAAAATTAATGCCAGCGTGCAGTGGAATTATTTTTGATTTTGTTGAGTGGAGTCCTAGGGCAAGACGCTGCATCAAAAAACGGTTTATTTCCTGCTTATAATTTTCTAATTTACTCTTATCCCAATCTAAAATCACAAAATCGTCAACGTAACGAATGTAATATTTTGCTCTGAGATTTTGTTTTATGAATTGGTCAAGCTCATTAAGGTATATGTTTGCAAAGAATTGGCTTGTGAGATTGCCGAGCGGCATTCCTTTTGGATTACTATGGTTCGCAAGAATCTTCTTTATGAGGAACATAGACTGAGTATCTTTTATTTTTCGGCTGATTATTTCTAGCAAAATTCGATGGTCAACCGTATCAAAATAGTGTTTAATATCCGCTTTTAAGCAATACGCGCCTTTCCAGAAATGGGCAATTTTTATTTTGAATTGTTCGAAGCGATTGATTGCTGCTAATGTGCCTTTGCCTTTTCGGTTTGCGTAGCTGTCATATATGAAAATTCTTTCATAAATTGGCTCAAGAATATTAACAAGTGCGTGGTGTACGATGCGGTCGCGAAATTCTGATTTTGATATCTTTCTTGTTTTGGGGTCGCGAATGATAAAAGTCTTCAAGGGCTGAGGATAATAGGAGTGAAAGAGCATATCTGCGCGAAGCTGCAGAAGATTCTCTTTGAGGTTTTTTTCGAATTCAATAACATAAGGTATCAACGTTTTGCCCTTACGAGCCTTTTTGTAGGCGCGATAGAGATTAGGGTATGAACAAAGCTCATGATAAAGATTGCGATATGTTTTCATAATAACCTGCCCGGCTGGGTTATTCGACCGACGGGATTTGAGTTGTTAAGATTGTTGTTGTTCGCGTTCAGGTTGAGATTGTTGTTGACATTGAGCCGCGAAAGCCCCGACGGATGTAGCCCGTTCATCCAAAATCGCTATTGCACCACTGCTTCATTGTTCGTTGCCTACTGGATGTCGCAGTTGAATTTTATGGCACTCTGCCGTAATGAACGGACGTGTAGCCCAGCCTTTCCTCGTGTGAGGGGGGCAGGAAAACAAAAGAAATGAGAGTTTATTTTTATTGTTTGCCTTTTAATAGATTGAGAGCTTCTGTAAATTTCTGGTTTAGCACAACCTGTTGAGCTTCAAATTCTTTGCGCAACTGGCTCTCAAATAGCGCGGCACCTTCGGTGCCCTCACGAACTACGGCTACCCGACCGACGGGACTCGAGCCGCCAAGA
>C687J35174_10010859_pt1 | contig 11257 bp, 13 predicted proteins | sample RifCSPhighO2_01_FD_35174 | JGI IMG/M metagenome (IMG submission 35174) | reverse complement strand
GCTTGGGATTCTTACAGCTCGGTTTACTATTGTATCAAGGGTAATCCCTGCCGCTCGCATTCCAGCAAGCCGCCGAATCATCCCGGACATTGTATTAATTGCACTACTGGATCGCAGTTCTTCTAGTCTGTTGAGATTTTTAAGCTCCAGCAATTTTCAAATGGCTGAGCGAGGTCTATAGTCTCTTGATATATAATGGGGAGAAGTGTAAATGGGAGTTAACGTGGCTGATAAGGCGAGCAAAAAATCGGTGAGTTCGGACGGCAAATCGCAAGCTTTAAAATTAGCGGTTGACCAGATTGAAAAGCAATTCGGGGTCGGCTCGATTATGCGGCTAGGGGAGACCCACAAGGCCGATGTCGAGACTATACCGACTGGCTCAATCAGTTTGGATTTGGCACTGGGCGGCGGTGTACCCAAAGGGCGGGTCGTTGAAATTTTTGGACCGGAAAGTTCTGGAAAGACGACCGTTAGCCTGCATGTGGTGGCCGAGGTCCAAAAAGCCGGCGGTACGGCGGCTTATGTTGACGCCGAGCACGCTCTGGATCCGGTTTATGCCAAAAAAATCGGCGTTAATACTGACAACCTGCTACTCAGCCAGCCGGACAGCGGTGAACAAGCTCTGGAAGTCGTGGAAACGCTGGTCCGCTCCAACGCTGTGGATATTATCGTGGTTGATTCGGTTGCCGCGCTGGTGCCCCAAGCCGAAATTGAGGGTGATATGGGCGATGCCCATATGGGCCTGCAGGCTCGCTTGATGAGCCAGGCTCTGCGAAAACTAACCGGTGTTATTAGCAAGACTAAATGCACGGTCATTTTCGTCAACCAGCTGCGGATGAAAATCGGCGTGATGTTCGGTAACCCGGAAACCACCACTGGCGGCAATGCCCTGAAGTTCTATTCATCGGTCCGGATGGATATCCGCCGCATCGCCCAGATAAAATCCGGCGAGCAGGTAGTTGGCAATCATGTCCGGGTTAAAGTCGTTAAAAATAAAGTCGCACCGCCGTTTCGCGAGGCCGAGTTCGACATTATGTACAACGAGGGTATCAGTCGCGAAGGCGATGTCATTGATCTAGCGGTTGCCAAGGGCGCGGTAGAGAAAAGCGGCGCTTGGTACGAGTACAAAGGTGAAAAAATTGCCCAGGGCCGTGAAGCCGCTAAGAAGTTCTTGCGCGAGCATCCCAAAGAACTAGAGAAAATCACCAAAGAAACCCTGGCCGCCGCCCAAACAGAGTAAAATTGTGGCATGACTGCCGTTAACCATGCCATAACGGGATCGGTAATTGCTCTTGTTATAGATAAACCCCTGCTGGCTATTCCCTTGGCGTTCGCATCGCACTTTCTGCAAGATGCCTTACCGCATTTTGGTTACCCGGGTAATGAAGGCTTTGGCGAGGCATTTAAGTACCGTTTGACAACTATTATTCTGATTATTGATCCTCTGCTGATCATTAGTATTCTGGCAGCCTTAATCTATTATTTGGCTGATGTATGGGTATATATTGCCGCCCTCGCGGCTGTCTTGCCGGACTTTGAGTGGCCAGTAGCCTACTGGGGCTTTGAAAGAAAAGGGAAGAAGCCTTGGAGAAGCCCGATTGGGAATCTTCACTGGAGAATTCAAAAGCTTGAGCGGTCTTGGGGACTTTTCGTTGAAATTGCCTGGTACGTGCTTGGTATGTTGCTCCTTATCAGTCTATTGCAGTGATGACACAGATTACCTCTATAAAACAGCAAGTTAAAAACCCGGAGCGGGTCAGTGTTTTTGTGGATGGTAAATACGAGTTCTCACTTTCTTTGGATGAGCTTCTGCAGCAGAAGTTAAAAAATGGCGATGAGCTTACCAGAGCCGATGTAAAAAGACTTAAGAAAGTATCGACCGACGGCAAGCTTAAACTGCGGGCCATGGAGTGGCTGCTCAACCGGCCACACTCCACGAGGGAGTTCCGAGACTACCTATACCGCAAGAAAGCCGAGCCAGAGCTGATCGAGTCGTTTATAAAAGACTTCTCTAAAAGAGGCTATCTGGATGACCGGAAATTTGGACTATGGTTTATCGATCTACAAACGCGGCGGTCAAAAAGCAACCGGGCCATCCGTTCCAAGCTTTTTATTAAGGGCTTGGATAGGGAATTGGTAGATGAATTGATGGCCGACCAAAATGACGATGAGTTAAAGCGTTTAAAAAAACTTGTTGCCAAAAAACGCCAAAGCGCCCGCTACAAAAACGACGAACTCAAACTGGCAAAATACTTAACAAGTCAAGGATTTGGCTATTCTCAAGTTAGAGATGCCCTTAAGATCGACGACGCAGGTTAAGATGCTGCTGGTGCGCCCGCTGTGACCGTTACCTCGTCGGTTGCCTTAATGTCGGTATCTTCAACCAAAATGTAGTGATCGGTAACTTCCAGAATTTGATCGCGGCCGATAATCAAGGTGTCTTCAGGTGAAAATATCTTGGTGAGTGAACGTGTAACATAAAGCTTCTGGATAAACATACTTTCGTCAAAAGTATAATCGCTGACTTTACCAAGTTTGTGACGCTTAGTCTTAACCAGTTTATCGGGAAGTTGAAATTTTATATTTAAAATTTCCCGATGGCGAGCCAGCTCATCCGCTGAGCTAAGCACACTTTCATCATCGATTATTAGTCCGTTAGGTGCCATTTCTCTTACGCTCTCGGTTAGCAGAACCTGCCGATTTGCGCCGCTTTTACACCACCAGCCAAGTATCTTCAGATTATGGGGATTGATTATTGGCTCGACGGCTATGCCGATTGGACTTTCAGAACGCATGCTGATAATTGGCCGGCCATGCAGACTCTTACTCATCATTAACATAAGCTCATTATAACTTCATTTTCGCTAATCATAAGCACTTGCCTATATTCTCCCAGAAGATGATAATTGATGAAAATGAGAAAATATTGTCTGATATTTACACTTATGCTTTTGGAGATAGCTAGTATTTGGTTATATCGCAACACGCTTCTAGCTGACCCTGCTCTGCCGCAAAACGTTACTATCACTCAGGTAAAGATCTCCGGCGAGGAATTTGTGGTGCTCCGCAATAGTACCGACCTGGACATTCAACTTAGTAATTATTGGTTGCAGTACTTTAATGAAGCGAGTCTGGCTGTCGGAGTATCTAATTCATCTGCTCAACTGCCAGACGCCAAACTACCATCTCACGGCGAAATTATCTTAAGCACCGGGCTAGCCCCGGTATGCGGTCAGCTGCTAGTGTCCAAGCTGCCGTTTGCTCTCAAAGACTCAGCAGGCCTGCTTCAGGTGGTAGCAGTTGCCCAGGCTGGTGCGGTAATAGGTTACCAGCCGCAAGATCAGGTCTCATGGAGTAACGCTAAAACCGCTAACAGCGCTGACTTAAAACTGCCCAGTTCTCAGGATACTAAGCAAGTATGGTTTAGGGCATCAGGGCAAGCCACCTGGCAATCTGGCTTGGTAGATTACAATTCGGCCTGTCAACCGGGCTCGTCCGGGTCTTCCGGCAATTCAGCTGCCACTACCACACTGGGTGACAGCACCGGGTCGCCTCCTTATGTAACATCCAGCGGCGGCTCAGAATCACAAGGTAATGGCATCCCAGCGGCTGACGCCGGGTTGGCGCCGCCGCAAATTTCCGAGATTTTACCAAATCCAGCTCCGCCAGAGACCGATGCTAATGACGAATTCATAGAGATATATAATCCTAACGATAAAGCCTTTGATCTCTCCGGATTTATTCTCCAGACCGGTACATCTTCAACGCATGATTACACCTTCCCCGAAGGTACACTTTTAGAGCCGAAAACATTTGAAGCGTTCTATATAACCAAGACCAAGCTGACCCTATCCAACTCAGAAGGCCAGGTTAAGCTACAAGATCCATCCGGTAAGACACTTACCGAGAGTGACGTGTACACCTCTGCTAAGGACGGCCAATCGTGGGTATTGGCCGCCAACAAGTGGCAGTGGACCACTAAACCGACACCTGGCGCTACTAACGTGGTCATTTTGGCGGCCGGGACGAAAAAAACTGATGGCTCAAGCACTGCTGCTGGCCGAGCTTCTACCAGCGGCGCAACCGGCGGCAGCACAGGCTCCTCGGCTGGTGCCAGCCGCAGTATTCACCCATTCATACTTGTCGGCGTAGGGGCCGCCGCTTTACTATATGCTGGCTATGAGTACCGTCATGATATGGCAAACCAAATCTACAAGCTCCGCCGAAACCGAACGGTTAGGGGAAGCACTGGGCCGGTTATTGAAAGCCCCCGCAGTTCTGGAACTTAAATCTGATTTGGGCGGCGGCAAGACAACCTTCGTTCGCGGGCTAGCCCGTGGAATGGGCAGCACCGATATAGTTGCCAGTCCGACTTTTACGCTAAGTAAAATTTACAAAACCAAATCTGGAGAAATTCATCACTTCGACTTTTATCGCCTGGATGAGCCGGGTGTAGTCGCTGACCAGCTCAGTGAGTCATTAGCGGATCTCAAGGCTGTTTCGGTTATTGAGTGGAGTAAAATTGTGAAAGATGTTCTGCCGGCGGATAGGATAACTATTGAGTTCAAGCCCGTAGCGACTAATACAGATGAGCGCCAAATCAGCTTTTCTTATCCGGATAATTTGGCAGCAATTGTCAAAAAACTTGAAACAAAGTGGGCGAGAGTACAGCCATGAAAATTTTGACCATTAGGACGGATAAACCAGAAGCAGAGCTATGTGTCTACGAAAATCATATGAAGCTAGCCGAAACCAAGTGGCAAGCTGATCGCCGCTTAGCTGAGACAATCCACGTTGAGATCAAGAAAATACTTGACTTGTTAAGTATTTCGTATGCCGAAGTGCAGGGAATTGTAGTGTTTAAGGGCCCGGGCAGTTTCACAGGCTTACGGATTGGCATGAGCGTGGCTAATGCATTGGCCTACAGTCTAAAAGTCCCGATTGTTGCCAAGCCCGGCGATGATTGGATTAAACTTGGTATTAAGGCGCTATTGGCTGCCGAAGATGATAGAATCGCCCTCCCTAACTACGCCGCACCGGCCAAAACTACTTCCCCAAAAAAGTAAAAAGACGTATATTATATTTAGGATTTCCCGGAGTTTTGGCCTGCCTGCCGGCAGGCAGGGAGTCCAACTTTAGACAATAATTTTTTGATAGCTGATCGACAGAACTTTAGAGCTAATGAAGTGATAGTGATCGCTCGGGGGTCTGAACGGTCAAGCTACCCTTAGAAAGGGGTAGAAGATGATAGCAGTTGCTATTGTGCTGGCAATAGTCGGTTTATTCGTGGGCGCCGGCGGTGGAGTTTATTACTCCAAGCGCCAAAGTGGTAAGGCTGAAGAAGCCGCCAAGAAAGCGTTAGCTAAAGCCAAAAAAGAAGCCGAAGAGACTATAAGAAAAGCTAATGAGGAGGCTGATAGGCGAGTCGAAGAAACCCGCAAGGATGAGAAAAAACGCCGTGATGAACTGAAAGCCATTGAGGAAAGAGTAGCCAAGCGCGAAGACGCATTGGATAAAAAACTCGACGAGCTGGATAAGCGCTCTGAGGGACTGCGGAAGTCTGAGGATGAGGTGGAAGCCCTCAAAAATGAAATCCGTGATATCCGGACCAAACAGCAAGAGAAACTGGAGAAGGTTGCTAAATTAACCAAGGCCGAGGCCGCCGAGAAGCTGATGGCCATGACCGAGCGCGATGTGAAAAATGATTTGGCTGGCTTGATTAAGAAAATGCAGGATGAAGCTAAGGATGAGGCTGAGGCTAAGGCCGCAGCAATTCTGATATCTACCATGGAGCGGATGGCTAGCGAAGTAACGGCTGAACGAACCGTCACTGCGGTCAAACTAGAAGANGAAGAGATGAAGGGCCGGATAATCGGCAAAGAGGGTCGNAATATCCAGGCTTTGCAAAGAGCTACCGGCGTGGATATCCTGGTAGACGAAACGCCCGGTATGGTGGTGCTGTCTAGTTTTGATCCGATCCGCCGCGAGGTTGCCCGGCAGACCATGGAGATGTTACTCAAAGACGGCCGGGTCCACCCGGGACGGATTGAGGAAGTAGTTGAGAAGGCTCAGAAGCAGGTTCAAAAGGACGTAATGCATGCTGGTGAGGACGCTGCTCGTGAAGTCGGTATCGTTGGTGTTCCTAAAGAAATACTCCAACTTCTGGGTGAGCTTAAATACCGGACCAGTTANGGACAGAATGTCTTAAAACACAGTGTTGAGATGGCTCAGTTGGCTGGGGTTCTTGCTGCTGATTTAGGGGCCGATGTAAAGACGGTTAAATACGCCGCTCTAACCCATGATCTTGGTAAGGCATTAAGTCATAAGGTAGAAGGCAAGCATCATCACATTAGTGGGGAGATGCTCCGGAAATATGGCGCATCTGAAGAGGTGGCCCATGCTGCCGAGGCTCATCATGATGATATGGAAGCCACAACCTTGGAGGCACTGATCATAAGAGTGGTTGATGCCATATCTGGTGCCCGACCGGGTGCTCGTAACATCAGTGCCGAAAACTTTGCAGAAAGAATGAAAGATTTAGAAAATACAGCGACTGCCTTCGAGGGCGTAGAGAAAGCTTATGCGATCAGCGCCGGGCGGGAAGTCCGGGTGTTTGTGATGCCTAAAGCAATTGATGACTTGCAGGCCATAAAGTTAGCCCGAGATGTTGCCAATAAGATTGAGTCAACCATGCAGTATCCGGGTACTATCAAGGTTAACGTCATCCGTGAGACCCGCGCCATCGAATTCGCCAAATAATTGCAATGAAGGCAGTTATTCTACACGGTACAAACGCTGGCCATACTGAGAATTGGTTCCCTTGGGCAAAGGCTGAGCTTGAGAAGTTAGGATTTGAGGTCTGGGTTCCTGACTTACCAGGAGCAACTAATCCAGATATTAAGACCTACAATAAGTTCTTATTGAGTAGNGGCTGGGATTTCACGGACAACTTGGTAATCGGGCACTCTTCGGGAGCAGTAGCCATCAATGGTTTGCTGCAAGCCCTGCCCGAGCCCACACAGGTCAACACAGCTGTGTTGGTCGGGATTTACAAGGGTGATTTGGGAAGGGAGNACCTANGGGGAACCAATATTACTTTTGACTACGAGAGGATTAAACAAANGGCCAAGCAATTTATTGTTATACACTCGGATGATGATCCAATATGTCCGCTTGCTGATGCCCGGTGGATAGCGAAACAGCTTGGAGCAGGTCTTGAAGTTCTTCACGGCTTCCAACACTTTAGTGCCGAATCAGATCCCCCAGTCACTCAATTCCCCGAACTACTTAGAATAATTAAGCAAAAAGTGGTATAATTACCCCTGTTAATCGGGGTGTGGCGCAGTTGGCTAGCGCGCCGCGTTTGGGACGCGGAGGTCGTCCGTTCGAGTCGGATCACCCCGACCAAGAAGAATACTTAACTAGTTAAGTATTCTTCTTTTTGTTGCTTGACTGGTGATAAAGAGTAGCCGTAAAAACACTGCCTATAACTTTGGTCACAACATAGACCACGAAGGACAACAAAATTGTGGTCAGGGCGCCTACTAGCTGGGCACTGTCGGCATCAACCCAATGTTCTTGCACAAATTGCGGTAAGAAACCAGCCGATAAAACGGCGAAAATCACTATCCACAGTCCAACTTTTATAACCAAGTTCTCCTTCCAGGCGGAACCCAATGTATCAACAGCTTGGCGGATAGTCGGTATAACTCCCTGTTTAGTCGAAAGCATCGCCGGTGCCATCTGGGCCATATTGAGCGACAATGAGCTGCCGATTACTCCCGGTAATTCTTTCACTGGTTTATGGCGTTGAGCGATAATTGACAATGGAAAGAAAAAAATAGCTATTAGAGCAAATTTGGTCACCCGGCCGAAGTGGCGGCCTACTGCGGCCAGACCGTAATACCAAGTCGTTGGCTTTTTATCCAGGTTGGCTAAAGTGCTAGCAGCCATTGCCGTAGTAAAGTAAGCAGCTACAAAAATCGTGTAAAAAACCGAGAATGCCACCAGTCCAAACAAGATGCGCAGGAACCGAGGCGTCTCTTCAATAACGGCACTATCGTTAACAGTTGTAAAGATCGTACTGTGAGCTACTTCGTCCCAGACCTTAAAAACCAAACCATTAACGACCGGGAAAGTCAGCAATATGAAAAGTGCTGCCAAATAAGGGTAAATCAGAATCTGGGGGTGAGCTTTTAGAACTCCCAACCCGTTAACGACGGCCCACCCGGCACCTCTGAAAATACTGGCTAGTGCTTTGGAAAGTTTTTGTATTGACATTGACTGCTTTATATCAGTTTGAGTGGCGTTCGTAAAGAAAGGAGGCCCTTCGACTGCGCTCAGGGTCATTCGACTCAGCACGATGTGGTTTACCATGAGCGAGACAGAACTATCTCTGCCAAGTCGAATGGTCGGGGTGGCCGGATTTGAACCGGCGGCCTCATCGTCCCGAACGATGCGCGCTACCGGGCTGCGCCACACCCCGCCGTTACCTGGTGATTTTAACAGATTAAAGTACAATAAAACTAATGTCTGGCCTGCTTGTCTGCATCGGCGGCGTTCTGATAATCCTAATCGCAGTAGAGATAATTTGGCGATACAAACTCCTTAAAGGTGAACTTCAGCGAAAATTTGCTCATATTACCGGAGGTATCTTCGTGGCATTTTGGCCTTGGCTGGTCAGCTGGCGGACAATCCAACTGCTGGGGCTAGCCATGCTTGTTGGCGCCTCACTGAATCGTTACAGAAAGTTTTCACACTTTGCCGACGGTGTCCACCGCGAAAGTTACGGCGAAATCTTTTCGGCCTTAGCAATTACCTTATGCGCGGTTTTGACTAATGAGCCAATTATCTTCGCCATAGCGATTTTGCATCTGGCGCTAGCCGATGGCTTAGCGGCAGTCATTGGTAATAAGTTTGGTAGAAAATGGCGCTATGAAGTTTTCGGGCAGGAGAAGACTATTATTGGAACTATGACTTTTTGGATAGTGTCAGTGATAATTTTAGGAATCGGCTTACTTTATGCTGCTCAATTTATAGACTACGAGACCTACAGTATTTTGCTAATTGTCCTACCGCCACTCCTAGCGGCCCTTGAGAACCTAGCTGTTTATGGTTCTGACAATATAGTTGTTCCGGTTGCCACAATTGTCGCCTTGCAAGGAATTCAATCGTTTTAACTCGCAATAAAAATGGGGCGAATGATGGGTCTTGAACCCACGACCTCCGGGACCACAACCCGGCGCTCTAACCAACTGAGCTACATTCGCCGTAACAGGGGTAATTATACTCTTTTTACTCTGTTCTAACAATCTGTGGTCTTAGTCATACATAAAACCGTGTAAAATTGTCAACTATTTAGACTAATCTAAGATGTTGTTAAAGAGCGGATAAGCATAAGTATTATCTAATTTTATTGACAGTTTGTAAATAATAATCATATATTAGGTCTATTATTAACAACGGAGGGTATATGGGTACACTCAGGTACACAATCGGCTCGGCGATGGCTTCGGCAACTTTGCTGATGGCCCCAGCTGCGCCAGTTGCTGCTCTTGGTTTTGGTGACACTACCATTGACAGCAACAACACAACAACAAATAACGACAACGACAGCAAGACCGTTAACATCGGTCAGTGCTCGGTCCGTATTGACGATATCAATACATCACAAGACCAAAGCAACGACCAATCTAGTAGCAACACTAACGTTAATGCTAACGTTGGCGGAGGTGGTGGACCGTTCGCGCTAGAGAATGGGCCGCCTCGTGGTGGTGATGACGGTAACAANACCAACCAGTCCAACAGCAGCAACCAAAGCCAGTCTGGTGGTAGCCAGTCAGTGGTAATCACTGTTTCACCAAACTGCAGCGTGACTAATGTCACTCAGGCAGCCGCGGCTGTTCAAGGTGCACAAGTTGAGGCAGGCAAAGGTGGAGTAAGCGCCGGTTTCGGTGCCGCTGCTTCCAGCTTGGCCGCATCTGTCGGTGCAATTGGTTCTGTTCTAGGTGCTGGTTTGGGCTTGCGCCGCTTCGGNAACTAGTCCAAGGCTAACGGTAAAAAAGTGGCATTGGTAAAAACCAGCCACAAGAATAGGCAGCCGGCGGTGGGGCGGCTGTCTAGCCGTGTTTATTAAATGAAGGCTACATATTCTTTAACAGCAAGACCGCGCGACNCTAAGGGTCGCTTTGTTAAGGTTAAGATCACATCTGCGGCTACCCAACGGCGCGACAAGTACGGTCGTTTCGTGGCGGTCGGCAAGTTGGGCNTGGCCAAACACAATCCCCAGCGGCTGCGTGACAGCCGGGGCCGCTTTATCAGTAGCAATTCTACAAAAAAAGTTTATCGTGACAAACACGGCCGCTTTGCCAAGGTTCCACCGGTCTGGTACCGCCGCAAAACAACCTTTGCTCTACCGATTCTTCTTTTGAGCATCATCGGAGTTTTTTACTTTGCCTGGCAGTTAAATAAACCAATTGTGATAGAAGCACCGGTTGCTGCCCAGGAGGTCAACCAGCCTACCCAAACCGCGCCGGATTACTCCAAGGTAACAGTGGTGTTACCGAAGTCCATGCCGACTCGTTTGCGGATTGCCAAAATTGGCGTTGATACGTCATTTGTAACGATTACCAAAAAGGCCGATGGCACTATCCAGGTGCCGAGCGATCCGTTTGCGGTCGGCTGGTATGATAAAGGCCCGACACCTGGAGAAATGGGTCCGGCCATTGTCGTTGGTCACGTGGACCGGCCGGGCGGGACAGCGGTCTTTTGGCGCCTTCGCGAGCTGGTGCCGGGCGATATATTTGAGATAGACCGAGCTGACGGCAGTGTGGTCAAGTTCAAGGTTGACGAAGTTAAGTTATTCCCTCAGAGTGATTTCCCCAGCGAGGAAGTTTATGGCAATTTAGACCACGCTGGTATTCGGCTGATAACTTGCAGCGGTACTTTTGATCGCCAAAAACGAAAATACAGCGACAATCTGGTAGTTTACGGGTCACTGGTGGTTGGAGATCAGACTGTCAGCTATACCAATCCTTAGCACGGCTGGTCATCTAACAGTTCAATACCAACTAAGAACGCGACGATTATCCCCGCCGCCCACAGTAAGTTATGATTTTTCTTCGGTTCTTTCTCCGTCATCAATAAATCCTGAGCCGATTCGGCTGAGCTTACGGCCGAAGCCTGTCGAAGGATGGTACAGCACACTGTGCGAAGTTAGAACAGCTATAGTTTTTTCACCATAGCGTCAAGTGCCCAG
>C687J35174_10010856_pt1 | contig 11258 bp, 5 predicted proteins | sample RifCSPhighO2_01_FD_35174 | JGI IMG/M metagenome (IMG submission 35174) | reverse complement strand
AAAAAAAACGGAGCCGATGGGTTTTCCCGCCTCATTAATGCCCGCGCGAGAGCGCCTGATGGCGTTAGCGACTGACTTGATGGCGTCGTCTTGCCCCAGTACGCGGTTCTTCAGCTCATCTTCAATTTTTGCCAGTTTCGCCGATTCTGATTCCAACATTTTAGCGACCGGAATGCCGGTCCAGCGCGATACCACTTCAGCGATATCTTCTTCGTCAATTTCTTCCTTTAAGATGGCCTGGCCGGCGCGCTGGATTTGCGCTAAGCGGGTTTCATTGCTTTCAATGTTTTTTTGCAGTTTGGGAATTTCCGCGTAACGGATTTCGGCTACCTTGCCTAATTCGCCGATGTTTTGCAGCCGTTCGGCCTCCTGTTTTAATTCGTCTATTTTTTTCTTGTCCGCGCGGATGGCGGCAATAATTTCTTTTTCGTTTTTCCAATGCATTTCCAGCTGTTTTTCTTCTTCTTTCAGTTCCGAAAGCCTTTTGGTTAATTTGCGGATGGTAGCCGCGTTTTTCTTTTTCGTGTCTTCACTGACGGAGGTATTTTTATTTTCTTTTTCAATGCCGGCTTTTTCAATTTCTAAGCGGGTAATTTCGCGTTTTAATTTATCCAAATCTTCCGGCATTGAGTCAATTTCCATGCGCAGGGCGGAAGTCGCCTCGTCAATTAAATCCACCGCTTTGTCCGGCAAAAATCGGTCGGTAATGTAGCGTTGGGAAAGTTCTGCCGCCGCCAGAATGGCTTTATCGGTAATGCGCACGCCGTGGAAAACCTCGTATTTTTCCTTTATGCCGCGCAGAATGGCAATCGTATCTTCAATTGAGGGCTCATTGATGTAAATTGGCTGGAAGCGCCGCTCTAACGCCGCGTCTTTTTCAATGTATTTTTGGTACTCTTTAGTGGTAGTGGCGCCAATCGCGTGCAATTCGCCGCGCGCCAAAGCCGGTTTCAGCATGTTGGAAGCATCCAGCGCGCCTTCAGTCGCGCCGGCGCCGACCAGCGTATGCAATTCATCAATAAATAAAATAATTTTTCCCGCCTGCGCTTTTATTTCTTTCAATACCGCTTTCAGCCGTTCTTCAAATTCGCCGCGGAATTTCGCTCCGGCCAAAAGCGAGCCCAAGTCCAAATTAATGAGTTCTTTGTTTTTTAAAGTTTCCGGCACGTCGCCCGCGACGATTCTTTGCGCCAAACCTTCGATGATCGCCGTTTTTCCCGTGCCGGCTTCGCCGATTAAAACGGGGTTATTTTTAGTGCGGCGGGAAAGCACCTGCATGATCCGGCGAATTTCGCTGTCGCGGCCGATTACCGGATCTAATTTTTGTTCCCGCGCCTGTTTCGTTAAATTGAGCGCGTATTTTTCCAGCGCCTGGAACTTAGCTTCCGGCTCGGGGTCGGTAATGCGGGTGGCGCCGCGCACTTGCGCCAATATTTTTAAAACCTCATCGTAGTTAACGGCTAAATTTTTTAATATTTCCTGCGCTGACGATTTAATCAACAAAATCGCCAACCAGAGGTGTTCGGTGGAAATAAATTCATCTTTCATTTTATCCGCCTCCCGTTTGGCTTCGTTCATGATTAAAGCGACTTCTTGCGTGCCTTGGATGGCGCCGACAACCGATTCAATCGGCGTTTTCGGCAGGCGCTCAATGCCGGAAATAATTTCCTGCTTGATTTTATCTTCGTTGATGTTTAATTTGTCCAGGATGGTTTTCACCAGACTTTCCGGTTGAATAATCAGGGAATAGAGCAGGTGCAAAGCGGAAATTTGCTGCTGCCCGTTTTCAATCGCGATATTTTGCGCCACAATCAGCGCTTCTTGGGATTTAATGGTAAGTTTGTTGAACATATGGTTAGCAATCTAATATTAAGAGTGCTAACTCCAGTATAAATACAGATTTTATATTTGTCAAATTATAAAACTTGCCGGTAAAATAACGATAGTATTTTTTAGCTAAAATTAAATAAATTTTTTTAAAACCGGATTTTTTATTTGACTTATTTTTGAAAATATGATATTATATGGCTATAATAAAATTTAGACAAAATTACTCTTAAGTCAATAAATGCTTGGATTGATTTATTCTTATGGATAATAGGTCAATTTTAGACACAATTTTAAACAATACAGTTAAAGAAGAGGCGGCCATTTTGGACAGCCAAGTTATTTTAGACAACCTTTTTAGCGGATTGCGCGCCAAAGAGCGCGAGGTTTTAAACATGCGTTTTGGCCTGTCTAAAGACGCCAAGGTAACTTTAGAGGCAATTGGCGGTTTATACAATTTAACTCGCGAGCGCATCCGCCAGATTGAAAACAGCGCCATCTCTAAAATCAAAAAGCACGACGAATTTGATAAATACACTTCCAGCTTGCGCGACGTAATCAATAACTTACTGGAGGAGCATGGGGGCATTATTGAGCACTCTTATTTGATTGATAATTTAAGCTATTTATCAATGCTCGCTAACAGCGAACAAAGAATTAACAATGAAGTTTTAAAAAACCATTACTCTTTTATTTTAGCTAAACTGCTGGCCGATGAGTTTGATTACGTAAAGGAAAANGGCCAATATAATGATTTGTGGAAATTGAAATTTTCGACCCTTGACCATCTGCAGGAGCTGCTGGAGTTCATCATCCGTAAATTAGAAGAGTTAAAGTCCGTTTTACGCACCGAAGAAATTATTAATTTGGTAACGGCCAGCGAGGTTTATAAAAAACACGCCGAGCGCCTGCGCGTCAGCAATAATTTTGACATCTCGCCATTGGTTAGAAGNCAGCACTTTGCCGAAAATACCGAAGCAATAAATAAGCATAAAGCGTTATATTCGTTATTGCGCTTAAGCAAGCATTTGCGGCAAAATAAATTCGGGCACTGGGGGATTAAAGACTGGCCGGAAATAACGCCGAAAACGATCAACCATAAAATTTATTTGGTTGTCAAAAATTACGGCAAACCAATGCACTTCCGCGAAATTACCGATAGAATCAACGCCATCAGCTTTGACCATAAGCAAGCCAACGCCGCCACCGTTCATAACGAACTTATTTTAGACGATAAATACATCTTAATCGGCCGAGGAATATACGCTCTCCAGGAATGGGGTTATGAAAACGGCACGGTGAGCGACGTAGTGGTGAAGGTGCTGAAAGAAGCGGGCAAGCCCTTAACTAAAGAAGAAATTATTGACGGCGTTTTTAAAAAACGATTGGTTAAGAAAGCCACTATTAATTTAGCGCTGATGAGTAAGGACAGGTTTCGGAAAGAAAACGGGAAATATCAGTTAGTACCCAGTAATTAACCGCAAGCTAAATTTATTATTTTCCGTCCCGCAATGCTCGCGGGACGGAATTTTGTTTGCCAAATTTTAGCAAAATGTGGTACAATATATTACATTGATACTTTATCCAGACACCTTCCAGAATATCCCTACACCAAGATTTGGTGTGGGAGGAAGGTGTTTGGATTTATTATCTTATGGATGTCGTCATTAATTTAGATAAGATAATGTCTTTATTAGAGTTGCCCGCGGATATTTTGGTGGCGCGAATTTTTTTGTATTTTGGCTGGGCGCCGATAAGCATTTTTTTGCTTTGGAGTTTGTGGCGGCTGTGGATTTTTTACATTCAAAACAACTTTGCCGATAAACGGGAATTTANCCTGTTAGCGATTGACATNCCGCAAGGCAACGAGCAGTCGCCGCGGGCGGTAGAGCANATGTTCGCCCATTTAGCCGGCGCGCACGCCACCATCAACTTAATTGAAAAATATTGGGAAGGCCAGACGCAGGACAGCTTTAGCTTTGAAGTCGTCAGTATTGATGGCTATACCCAGTATTTGGTTCGGGGAGAGAAAAAATATCGCGACTTAATTGAAGCGATGGTTTACGCCCAGTATCCGGAAGCGGAAATTACCGAAGTCGACGATTATACGGCCAGCGCCCCCGACAGATTCCCGGACGAAAATTATGACATTTGGGGAGGGGAATGGATATTGCAGAAAGCCAGTCCCTATCCTATCCGCACTTACCTTGATTTTGAACACCAGTTCTCCGGGGAATTCAAAGACCCGAACGCGGCTTTGATTGAACTTTTCAGCAGCTTGCGCCGCGGCGAGCAGTGCTGGTACCAAATCATCGTTACTCCCAAAGGATTTGAATGGGAAGAGGAGGGCTATGACGAAATTTCCAAAGTTATCGGCGAGAAGGTGGGAAGCGAAGACAACATTTTTGATAAAACGATTGACTTATTAATGAAAGGGCTGACCGGCTTCAGCGAATTAATTATCCCGCTGTGGGGGGAAATTGAAGCAGAGGAAGAGAAAAGAGAAGTTAACATGCTGAACTTGCGCCCGGTGCAGAAAAAAAGCATTGAAGCAATACAACAAAAAATTTCTAAAATCGGCTTTGACATTAAAATCAGATTCATTTATCTGGCGGCTAAAGAAGTTTTTGACAAAAGAAGGGCCAACTCGTTCGTGGGGGTGATGAAGCAATACACGATGTCCGACCTGAATTCGTATAAGCCGGACATGGATGTTACCGTCACCAGCGCTAAATATCTTTGGAAATCCAGCCGGCTGAGCGCGAGAAAAAACCGTTTGATAAGGGCGTACAAAAAACGAAGCAACTGGCGGGGCAGATTGCCCGGCATCCTCAATATTGAAGAGCTGGCCACGCTTTGGCATTTTCCGATAGAGGAGGCGGTTAAAGCGCCAATGTTGCAGAAAGTCCCGAGCCGCAAATCAGCCGCGCCGAGTTACCTGCCGGTGGAAGGTTCAACCAGTGATTTGGCCAGTGAGTTTGGCTTGCCTGGTATAACGGACGGCGATGCGGAAAAAGAAGAAATTTTTTCTTTGCCTCAGGCGGGCCAGGGGGGAAGAGTTAGGCAGACTGAACCGCCGGCTAACCTTCCGATAGGATAAATTTTGAAGGATTTATTTTTTGTATGAATAACAACGAAATCACAATTTTTGCCGAAACAAATTTCCGCAACCAGCGGCGGCGTTTTGGCATCAAAACCGACGATCGCCGGCGGCATATGTACGCCATCGGCAAAACCGGCATGGGAAAATCAGTGCTGCAGGAGAACATGATTATTAACGATATTTGGGCGGGCCAGGGGGTAGCGGTGGTTGACCCGCACGGCGATTTAGTGGAAAAAGTGGTGCGCTACATCCCCGCTAACCGCATTAATGACGTCATTTATTTTAACCCGGCGGACATTGAGTATCCGATTGCTTTTAACGTGGTGGAGCAGGTTGACCCCCGCTACCGGCACTTGGTTGCTTCGGGATTAATCGGCATTTTCCAGAAACTGTGGGCCGATTCCTGGGGGCCGCGTTTGGAATATATTTTACGCAACGCCATTTTAGCCATTTTAGATTATCCCGGTTCAACGCTGATGGGCGTAACGCGCATGCTGTCCGACAAATTGTACCGCAAAAAAGTGATTGAAAAAGTTCAGGATCCGGTGGTGAAGGCGTTTTGGATTAACGAATTCGCCGGCTACGCGGATAAATTCGCCTCCGAAGCGGTTTCNCCAATCCAAAATAAAGTCGGCCAGTTTCTTTCGAGCTCCCTCATTAGAAACATCGTCGGCCAAGTTAAGTCCAGCATTGATTTGCGCGAAATTATGGACCAAGGNAAAATTTTGCTCCTGAATTTATCCAAAGGGCACATCGGCGAAGANAACTCGGCGCTTTTAGGCGCGATGATGATTACTAAAATGCAGCTNGCGGCCATGAGCCGGGTAGACACTCCGGAAGAAGAGCGGCGCGANTTTTACCTTTACGTTGACGAATTCCAAAATTTCGCCACCGACAGCTTCTGCAACATTTTGTCCGAAGCGCGCAAATATCGTTTGAATTTAGTGATGGCGCACCAATACATAGAGCAGTTAGGCGAGAAAGTTTGGCCGGCGGTGCAAGGCAACGTAGGCACGCTGATTGTTTTTCGCGTCGGGGCGGCGGATGCGGAAGAGCTGGTAAAGGAATTTGACCCTTATTATTTAGAGCCGGATTTGGTAAATCTGCCCAAATATAATTTTTACATTAAGTTAATGATTGACGGCATTGCCTCCCAGCCGTTTTCGGCGACTGGGTTGCCGCCAAAATCAAAAGAAGAGGAGACCAATAACGAAGATAAAGTGATTAAAGTTTCGCGGGAGCGCTACGCTTCCAACCGGGAAGAGGTAGAGGATAAAATTATGCGCTGGCACGGGATGCAGGAAGAGCCGGAAACTAGCAATAAGCAATTCCCGCCGCGCCGCGCCGATGAAGAGCGGCGCTCTGCCGGTGTCGGTCGGGAATCAAGATTCAGCAGCCAGCCCAACGCACCTAGAGATTACGAGCGTCGCGCGCCTCACCATCCAATGCCGGCCGGGGAGCGGACGCGCCCGGAAGTTTTGCCAGCGGCTAAAGGCGAACGGCAAAATATTGCTGACGAGGAGACGGCTGGCGTTAGCTTGGCGGAAGCTTTAAAGCAGGGCGCGGTAGATTGGCACGGGCGTAAGATAGAAGATAAGCTCCCGGAGAAACGAAATGAGTTGACGGCTAACGCCAGATATGATAATAACAAAAAGCACGAACAACCCGAGCGAAAAAATTATTATAATTCCAATCAGGCTAAAAAGTTGGAAGAGGGTAAAGTGGTTAGGATGTAATAATTTAAAATTTAACAGCGGTTTAATTATGGCTGTTGACTATTTAAAAGTAGCCCAAGCGTCAGATCTCCAAGGCAGAGATCGTTTTTTATATAGGGCGCTAGAAATATTACCCGCGGCTTTGAGCGGGGGCACATTGGTTGCCTTAACTCTCCTGTCGTGGCTTAAGCCGGCCGGAGTCGCTTATTTTATTATTGTTTTTGACGTTTACTGGTTGCTGCTGGTGCTTTTTTTAATTCTGCATCTTATTTCTGCCTATCGGGCGTTAACGAAGAATAAAACGATTAACTGGCAAGCTAAATGTCAGGCGATTTCGGGTTGGCAAGAGGTATGCCATTTGGTAATTTTGCCCGTCTATAACGAAAGTAAAGACATTATTACCGCTTCCTTGCGCGCTTTGATTGACGATGGCTATCCGGCAGACAAACTAACGGTGGTGTTGGCAGTAGAGGAGCGGGCGGGAGAGGAACAGATACACAACTGCCGCCGGATTGAATCAGAATTCAAAGACAAATTTGGCTATTGGCTTTTAACGGTGCATCCGGACGGAATTGCCGGAGAACTAAAGGGCAAAGGCGCAAACCAAGCGTGGGCGGCGCGGGCGGCGCAGAAGGAAATTATTGATAAAGCAGGCATTGATTACGCTAAAATTTTAGTTAGCGTCTTTGACGTTGATACCGTCGTGGGAGGGGGTTATTTTTGGCGCCTGACGCACGCGTTTTTAACGGTTCCCGATCCGCACCGCTCGAGCTACCAGCCGATTCCCGTGTATCATAACAACCTGTGGGAGGCGCCTTGGTTCGCGCGCGTATCGGCGTACAGCAATACCTTTTGGCAGATGATGCAGCAGGTGCGGGAAGAAAAACTCGCCACTTATTCCTCCCACTCCATGACTTGGCAGGCGCTGGTGGACATAGATTTTTGGGCAACTAACATGGTTTCAGAAGACTCGCGTATTTTTTGGCACTGCTTTTGCCATTACCGCGGCCACTACCGCGTTGAGCCTTTGTATTTTCCGGTATCAATGGACGCTTGCATGGATAAAAATAAATGGAAAACGATCGGCAATTTGTATAAACAACAGCGGCGCTGGGGCTGGGGCGCGGAGAATTTGCCTTATTTGATTTTTAACGTCAGCAAGCGTTGGCAGACGATAGACAAAAAAAACGCTTTGGGCAGGATTTTAGTGCAATTATACGGCTTTCACGCTTGGGCGACTAATGCTATCATTATTGGTGTTATCGGTTGGCTGCCGTTGTTCGTTGGCGGAGAAAATTTTAACGCCACCGTGCTGTCCGGCAATTTGCCGTTTATCACGCGCACCTTGATGACTTTAGCGATGGCGGGGTTAGTTTTATCCGCCGTGATCTCAATGTTTTTGTTGCCCCGCCGCCCGGCTCGCTACGGCATCGGCAAAACGGCGGTGATGGTAATGCAATGGATTTTTTTACCGATAATCATCATTGTCTTTGGCGCTTTGCCGGCGCTGGAGGCGCAAGTACGGCTGGCGCTCGGCGGGAAGTGGCGGCTGGGATTTTGGGTGACGCCTAAGGAGCGCTGACATTAAAACATTAAAGCACCAGAACATTAAAACATAAATTTTTAATTATCATTCCATGCCAGAAAAAATATTTCGCAATTGGCGCATTATTGTTTTGACGTCGCTCGCGGTAATTTTTTTTATTTTATATTCTTGGTATCCGTTTCAGGTTGCCGGTGGCACTAATTTTAAATTTGCCTCGCCGGATGAAACGGCTAATTATTTTTGGATTAAACGCGTTGCCGGGATGTCATTGCGAGGGAGCAATGGCGACCGAAGCAATCCCATGGTTAGTACGGAAAATCAGGGGATTGCTTCTCCCGCAGTACTGCGGGATCGCAATGACAGCGCCCTGATGTATTTTGAACCGCTGAATGTCATTGCTAATGACGCGGTTGTGCCGCGTTCGGTGCGCTCGGACAGCGGGGCAGTGAAGCCGGTAAGTTTTTTGGGAATAATTTTGATTTATGGCGCGCTGGCAAAAATTTTTGGCTCGGGAATTATAATTTACCTGACGACGTTATCAGCGGCCGTAGGCGCGTTGTTTTTTTACGGAATAATCAAACGCGTTTTTAATGAAAACATCGCCCTGCTGTCAGCGTTAATGTTATTCGTATTAGCGCCCTATTGGTATTACGCCTCGCGCGGGCTGTTTCACAACGTGCTATTTGTGGATTTGGTTTTGGCTGGTGCGTGGGTGTCATTGCGAGGAATGGAGCGAAGCGGAATGACGAAGCAACCCCGTGAAACAGAGACGTCTGGCAACGACGAGATTGCTTCGCTCCACTTCGTTCCGCTCGCAATGACAATAATAGCTGGGATTTGTTTCGGCTTGGCGATTATGACGCGCGCGTCAGAATTGATTTGGTTAGCTCCGGCGATGTTAATCAGCTGGCTGTTTTATTTTAAACAAACAGACTGGCGCAAATTAATTTTATTTTTGGCCGGAATATTTTTGGCGTTAATGCCGATGTTTTATTATAATCAAATTTTGTACGGCGGGGCGTTAAATTTCGGGTATAACGCGAAAGCCAATAATTATCTTACGCCCCCTTCCGTAGAAGAGAAGACGGAGGCGGCGCCGCCGGGAAATAAAACGCCCCGAACTTTAACCAGTGAAGAAAAAATTATCAGTGTCAATAAAATTAAAAGTTTCGTTCTGCCTTTCGGCCTTAATTTTAAAAATGCCGCCAAACATTTTCTTTATTACTACCCGCTGATGTTTTGGTATTTATTCTGGCCGGCTCTTTTGGGAGCGATGATGTTTTTATACCGATATCAAACACGAGACAAAAAACAGCGGCTGTATTTTATTAATTTTGTCGCAGTCAGCGTTATAGTAATTTTCTTTTACGGTCCCTGGAAAATTCATGATAACCCTAATCCGGCAAGCATTACCATCGGCAATTCTTACGCTCGCTACTGGCTGGCGATGTATGTTATGAGCCTGCCGTTAGCGGCGATGTTTTTTACCGCGCTAGGAAATTTATTTAAGCCGGCGCGGCTGCGGACGGCGATAATAGCGATTTTAATCGGCGCCGGCGCGGCTTTAAACATCCAAACGGCCGTTTTTAACCCGGAAGAAGGCCTAAAAGCCGTGGCTAAAAGCGTCATTCAAGACGAACGGCGGGTAAACGAGATCAAGGCAATGATAGAGCCGCGCGCCGTAATTATCAGCGAGCGCTTTGATAAATTTTTTTGGCCGGAATATAAAGTGATAGTAGGAAACTTATCCAACCGCGCGCCGCTGACGGCTTACGCTAATTTAGTAGGGCAGGGGACGCCGCTTTATTACTACGGCTTTATTTTCCCGCCGCAAGACATGGATTATCTTAATAACAAAAAATTAGCCGAGGCCGGATTGCAAGTTGAGCCGGTTAAGTTAGATGAAGAAAGCAGATTAGGACTGTATAAGTTAAAAGTAAGAAGTGAGAAGTAAGAATTATAATACGAATTCGTGTTAAATATTTATGGGTGCAAATAAAAAAATTTTAATTCTGCACGACCGGTTTAAATTTAGGGGCGGAGCGGAGCGCTTGGTTTTAACTATGGCGCAAGCGCTGGACGCGGATATCGCGACTGAATATTGGAACGAGGAAGAGTCGTTTTCTAAAACAGAAGCGCCGGCAAAAGTTATTATTTTAGGCAAACAAATTAAGCATCTGGGTTTAAGCTATTTGTCGGCGCAATGGCGGTTCTTTTGGAAAACTAAATTTATCAACAATTACGACATCATAATTTTTTCCGGCAATAACTGCCTGTCGGCGGCTTGGCGGGCGCGTTCACCCCTCCTCGTTCCTCCCCTTGGTGAGGGGAGGAGGTTGGTTATGTACTGCCATACGCCGGTGCGCTACGCGTATGACCTAAAAGATTATTATTATCAAAAATATTCGTGGCACGCGCGGCCGGTTTTTTTATTTTTTGTGATGCTCGCGCGCCTGATTTACCAACGGGGAATTAAAAAAATGGATTTAGTATTAGCCAATTCTCGCAACGTACAAGCGCGCCTGCGGCATTATTGCGGCGTAAAAAGCGAAGTGGTTTATCCGCCGATTGATTTAGAAAAGTTTCAACTGGCAATGTACGCTGGCGCAGAAATGGCAAGAAAGGGCGGCTATTATTTGTCTTTTGGCCGCTTAGACCCGCTCAAACGAGTGGACGACATCGTGCGGGCGTTTCATTTAATGCCAAACAAAAATTTGGTGGTTGCTTCCGGCGGACCAGAGCTCGAGCGTATTAAACAATTGGCGCTCGGGCACGATAATATTGAAATTTTAGGATTTGTGAGCGATGCCAAGTTAGCCGAACTGGTAGGCAACTGCATCGCGAGCATCTATATTCCGCGGCAGGAAGATTTTGGCATGACGCCGCTGGAAGCCGCCGCCGCCGGCAAGCCGACAATTGGCGTTAATGACGGCGGTTTGCGCGAAACGATAATGCACTGGCAAACCGGTTATCTAATTCCGAAAGATTATATCATTGAAGATTTAGTTAAAGCAGTGCAGTGGCTGGATGCGGACAGGGCAGGGGAGATGCGGCGCGCCTGCGAAGA
>C687J35174_10010849_pt1 | contig 11263 bp, 12 predicted proteins | sample RifCSPhighO2_01_FD_35174 | JGI IMG/M metagenome (IMG submission 35174) | reverse complement strand
GGCCGCACGGCTCGCGCCGGCGCTTCCGGACACGCGATTACGTTTGCCGTGCCCGGAGAAGAGCGGGAAATCCGCGCGATTGAGCGTCTGATCAGAAAACCTCTGCCGGTATCGAAACTGCCGGAACTTCCGCCGGCGCGCATTCCGGAATTTTTTGAAACTTCGCGCGAGCGGCCAAGATTCGCGCGTCCGGCCAGACCGCATTACCGCGGCAGGAGCTTCGGCCGCCGATAGAAGAAAGTGGGCNAAAGAGTAAACTTATGGCGACAATTCATAAACAGGAAGCTCAAAAAGAAGAGCCGGTATTTAAGCCAAAGGACGGNCAAATTGATTATACGAATATCCGATANGCCCCGGTCATCAATTGCGTTGTGAGGCATAATGACAAAATTTTGATTGTGCAAAGAAATCCAAAAATGCGATTGTATCCTAACCTTTGGAACGGCATTTCCGGATTTCTTGATGACGGAAGAAGTATTGAACAAAAGGCGAAAGACGAGTTGCGGGAAGAATTGGGAATTGAGGCGGGCGACATTGTTTCAATTCAACATGGACAGGTTTTTGATAAAGAGGAAGAAAAATACGGCAAGACATGGATTGTTCATCCGATTTTGGTTGATGTTAAAATGGACAAGATAAAACTGGATTGGGAAGCCCAAAATTACAAATGGATAAAAGTTGAGGACGCTAAAAATTTCGATTTGCTTCCGGGGTTTGATAAAGTTTTAGCATCTCTCTTTTTATGAACTGGATTTTACTTTCTTTGCTCGCGCCGTTATTCTGGGCTTCTTCCAATTTTGTGGATAAGTATATTCTCGGCAAACATACGCGGGGAATTTTTGATTTTCTGTTTTTCTCAACAATCACGAGTTTGTTCTTGTTCCTGATACTTTTTATTTTTGTCGGAATGCCGGAACTGACGATGTATTCATGGATACCGATTTTGACGGGCGTCATTCTCATCTATTCATACGGTTTTTATGGAAAAGCGCTTGAGCAAGGCGATACATCCGCGTTAGTAATTCTTTTTAAGTTTATTCCGGTATTGACGGTGGTTTTGGCGTTTATATTTCTTGGACAAACATTGTCCTCTAACGAACTGCTCGGTTTTGTCGTTGTGCTGGCAGGCGCCACCATAGTTTCCTTTGAAAAAAGCAGAGGCATATTTATCAAGGGTTTTGGAATGATACTCATCGCTATTTTGATGTGGTCTGTCATGACGCTCTTCATAGATTACGGACTCACGAAGATGTCTTTTTGGGATTATTTTTTGCTTGACACTCTGGGTTCGACGTTGGCCGGACTGACACTTTTTATAATTCCCGCCATGAGAAGGCAGATAATTGACGGACTAAAAACCGCCACAACCGGCAAATATATTTGGTTTTCCGGAAATAATCTTTTGGATTTTTTCGGCCAAATGAGTATCAAGAAAGCCCTCGCAATCGCTCCGTCCGCGGGATTGGTTACCGTCGTTATGCAAGCGCAATCTTTTTACGCGATCGTCATCGGAATACTGCTGACGCTTATCATACCCGGCGTCATTAAAGAAGATATTTCCGCCCCCGTTTTGATCAAAAAATTCATCGGCGCTTTGATTATGTTCTCCGGTGTTTACATATTATTGCTATAATAATTCATGGTTGACTTCTTATATGAACGAAGAACTTCTTGGCAAAGTCATTCTTAAAAACGGTTATTCGCAGTTTCGGTTTAAGCAGGCGAAAAAGAACGTTTTTACGCGGCTTATAGAAAGCTGGGACGCGGCGACCGATCTGCCCGAGGACTTGCGGGCGCTTTTGGCGCGCGAGGTTCCGATTGAAAGTCTTTCGGCGCGGCTGTTGGTTGAGTCGGCGAAAAAAGACACGCTGAAAGCGCTTTTCGCGACGCGCGACGGTTTGTTCATTGAAGCGGTGCTTATGCGGCACGACCGGGACCGGCGAACCGTGTGCGTGTCTTCGCAAGCGGGCTGTCCGATGAAGTGCTCGTTTTGCGCGACGGGAAAACTCGGGTTTAAGCGCAATTTGACGGCGGAAGAGATTGTTGATCAGGTGCTGTTTTTCGCCCGCCTGCTCAATAAGAAACGGGAGAGTGTCACAAATGTCGTGTATATGGGAATGGGGGAGCCGATGAATAATTACGACAACGTCATGGCCTCGATCCGCGCGCTTAACGACAAAGACGGGCTTAACCTCGGCGCGCGGCACATTTCCATTTCCACCTGCGGCATCGTTCCGGGTATTAAAAAATTCGCGAAAGAAAAATTGCAGGTGAATCTCGCGATATCGCTCCACGCGGCCGACGATAAAACTCGTTCGCGCCTGATGCCGGTCAACGAGGCCTATCCGTTGGGAAAATTGATGAAAGCGGCGGGCGAGTATGCCGTCGCGACGCGGCGAAAAGTGATGTTTGAATATATTTTAATTTCAGGTGTCAACGATTCGGACGAGCACGCTCGTTCTCTCGCGGCGCTTATGGGAAAAAACAAGCTCTATCACGTCAACCTCATCAAGTATCACGAAACGTTCGCGAAAGGCGGAACGGCTCCGGCTTGCCCCGCCACGGCGGCGGTTTTTCGCGCGCCGGCGCGCGAGCGAATGAACCGCTTTTTCGACATCTTGAAAAAATCCGGCGTGTCATGTACTTTCCGCGTCAGCTTCGGCGAAGACATCGCCGGCGCCTGCGGCCAATTGGCCCCGAAAGAATAGGGCAATTTGACTAAAATTAGTTTATATAGTATTATTTATTTTACTGTTATCTATCGGCCGCGCGAGGCCTATTTTTTATGGAAATCAGAAACATTGCCATCATAGCTCATGTGGATCACGGGAAGACGACTCTTACGGACGCGCTGTTGCGCCAAACCGGCGTTGCCGGCGAAGGAGTGTCCATGGATTCAAACACGCTCGAACAGGAGCGCGGCATTACGATTTATTCCAAAAACGCGGCTATTTTTTATAAAGGCACGAAAATAAACATCGTTGACACTCCCGGGCACGCCGATTTCGGCTCGGAGGTGGAACGGGTGCTTCGCTCGATCGATTCGGTTCTTCTTGTGGTTGACGCGCAGGAAGGCCCAATGCCGCAAACGCGCTTTGTTTTGAAAAAATCTCTGGAGCTCGGGTTAAAGCCCATCGTAATAGTAAATAAGATAGACAAAGCCGCCGCCGATCCGGCGCAATGTGTGGAGCAGGTGTTTGAACTTTTTCTGGAGCTCGGGGCGAACGACGAGCAGGCGAATTTTCCCGTGGTTTACGCCAATGGCCGGGAGGGAATCGCGAAGCTGAAACTTGCCGACGAATCAAAAGACCTGACACCGCTTTTGGATACGATACTTTCGCACGTCAAATCAGCTTCTTCCGACGAGCTTTCGGCGCGTCCGCTCCGATTCCAGCCGTTCAATCTCGCGTATGATAATTTTTTGGGGCGCCTGGCGGTTGGGCGCGCGGTTGAGGGAGTTATCAAACAAAACGAAAATGTTTTTATAAAAAAACCGAACGGCGAAGAGCGATCCGGCAAGCTTGCCAAAATTTTCACTTTCAGAGGGTTGGAGAGAGTTGAGACCGCGGAAGCAAGCGCCGGAGACGTTGTTCTCGTGGCCGGACTTCCCGACATATACATAGGAGAGACGATAACCACCGATTCCAAGGCCGAGCCCCTGCCGGCGATAGCGATTGACGAACCGACGATAGCGCTCAATTTTTTGGTGAATAATTCGCCCTTTGCCGGACGCGAAGGAAAATTCGTAACCTCGCGCCAGATTCGCGAATATCTGGAGCGCGAACTGGAAGTGAATGTGGGCCTCAAAATTGATTTTGGATCATCGGACAGTTTTCGCGTCTGCGGCCGCGGAGAATTTCATATCGCGATTCTTCTTGAAAATATGCGCCGCGCCGGATACGAACTTCAAGTTTCTCAACCCGTGGTAATAATTCGGGAAGAAAATGGAAAAAAATTGGAGCCCTTTGAGGAAGTGATTATTGATACTCCGGACGAATTCCAGGGTATCGCGATAGAACGTCTCGGCGCGCGCGGTTTTGTTTTAAGCGGAGTTTCCCGGAGAGGCGACAATGCCCGTCTGTCTTTTGAAGGACCTACCCGCGGACTGCTGGGCTACAGAAGCCAATTTATAATTGACACGAAAGGAGACGGGATTTTGTCTTCGCGCGTTCTTGGATTTTACCCGTACGCCGGAGAAATTAAAAAACGCGCGACGGGCTCCCTGGTTTCAATGGCGGACGGAAAAGCCCTCGGCTATTCGCTCTGGGGGCTTCAGGAACGCGGAACTTTGTATATCAATCCCGGCACGGAGGTATATGCCGGCATGGTGATAGGAAACACTTCAAAAGGCGACGAAATGTACGTGAATCCGACAAAAGGCAAACAGCTTACGAACGTGCGCTCAAAAGCGTCGGATGAAGCGATTGATTTAACCCCGCCTTACGAGCTTACGATCGAGCGGGGGCTTGAAATTATGTCCAATGACGAATATCTTGAAATAACGCCCCAAAGCGTCCGTCTCCGGAAACAGCTTTTAACCGAACTCGATCGCGCGAGGGCCCGCAAAAATTGATTTGAATATTCTAATTACCTTGACATAAAGCGTTATTTGTGGTATTTTAGTATTATTAGTGAAACGGATGGATAATATAAACTGAATCGAAAGAAAGGGGGATACGCGATGGACGACGCAATCACAGAGCTTCGCGGCCATCATCTTGGCCCGATCTATGACATCGTGATAAATGCCGGCGCGGACGAAGCGAAGATAACGGATGAAATACGCAAGTTTATTGACCGCGCGGGCGCTGAAGGATACCCTGCGGGCACGGTGGAGCAAACCGAATCCATGCTCAATCAATTGTTCTTTAATGAAAAAAGTCGCGTTCGCGTAATATACGGTCAGGATTTGATCTGCCGTTCCGGCTGTATTCAGAACATTGAAAGCCAACTGTTTGACGAGCGAGTTCCGGAAAAGGTTCGCGATCGTTTGGCGTTTTCATACGCGCGATGCTGTAAAATGCCCTTCGCGCGGATTGACATGATTACGCTGGACCTTTTTGGATTAAAGCCCGAAACGCTCTACGCCCGCGAAGTAATTTTAAAGGCGGTCAACGTTTTGCACGCGAGGTTCGGTTATGAAAAATGGAACGACCTGATTTGGCGGCAACTTTTTGGCACAGAACGCGCCAAGACCTTAAGCCCGGTTGAATAATCGCCGGGTTTTTTATTTTTTGATAAAACCGCGCTTGGCGTGGTAAAATGGAAATATGTCTCCAATAACGGTCATCAAATCATCGGGCGAGAAGCAGGCGCTGGATCTTGATAAAATCCGCCGGACGGTTTTGCGCTCCGGAGCGCCTGTTGACATCGCCGAAAGAGTGGCGAGCGAAGTTCAGAAAAGAGCTTACGACGGCATTCCGACCCATGAACTTTTTTCTCTCGTCAGGGTGCTTCTCCAGCGCGAATATCCGGCGGCCGCGCGGCGTTATAATTTGCGGGACGCGATTATTAAATTGGGGCCCGCCGGTTTTGAATTTGAAAAATACATCGCCGGTCTTCTCTCCGCCTACGGCTACGACGCCGAGCTCCCGCCGATTTTGGAGGGAATATGCGTAAGCCATGAAGTTGATATTTCCATTGAAAAGAACGGCCGGACCGCCATGATTGAAGCGAAATTCAGGCACGAGCCCGGCGTTTTCATCAACATAAAAGACACGATGGCGACTTGGATGAGATTTTTGGACATTTCGGAAGCCGCGCGCGTCGGCAGGGCGCCTCATTTTGACGAATGCTGGATTGTCACCAACAGCCGTTTTTCGCACGATTCCATCGCTTTCGGCCACTGCAAGAACATGGTAATGCTTTCCTGGGATCATCCGCACGAGCGGCCTTTGCCGCGATGGATTGATGAAGTCGGCCTTTATCCGATAACGATACTTGAAAAAGTGGACAGGGAAACGTTCCCGGCTTTCAGCGCGGCGAATATTATGCTTCTTCAGGACTTTGTCAAACGCTCTCCGCGGGAATTGCGGAATTTGCTCAAATTGCCGCAAAACAAGATTGACGAACTGCTTGAAGAGGCAAAAATGGTTTTGCAAAAATGAGGCGGATCCGAAGATTGTTTGACAAAAGTCGTTTTTTGCGAGAAATTTAAATATCGGCTCTTTTCAAATTAAAAAAGAGAGGGGGAATTTGAACAAGAAAGTCATTCTTTCCTCGGCCTTGCTNATNNNTTTTTTCTTTTTAGTTTCGTTCAGGAGCGTTCGCGTGCCTGACGCGGCTCCTTTTATTTGGCTGTATGAAGACAAATTCATTCATTTTCTTTCGGGAGTTGTTCTCGCGTGGTGTTTTGTGTCGGGATTCCGTCTGCGGAGTTTTGCCGCGGTTCTTTTTCTGGTAATGCTTTTGGGCGTCGGCTGGGAAATTTATGAAAACGTTTTTGTTTTGGCCTTTGATTTGAAAGAAACGGCATTTGACGTCATTTTTGACATTTTTGGCTGCGCCATCTATTTAATCGCAAAAAGAAGGCGCCGAATATATTAACACCCTGTTTTAAAAGGGTGTTTTGTTTACCGGCTGATTTGTGCTATAATAATATAAAGGTCATTTTAACAGGTAATTTATTTTATTAATTATGAAAAAATACTCCCACATTTTCGGCGTCATTTTGGTTTTTCTCGGTTTTGTTTTTTTGATGAAAAATCTGGGCATTCTTACCGCTCCGCTTTGGGGCNTTTTATGGCCGTTGATTTTCATCATAATCGGCGCCGTACTGCTCGGAAAGANNTACGAACANTCCTTTTCAAAATGGTGCCCNGCTTGCGTTGAGTGGCTGAAGGAGGAAAAAGAGAAAAAAGCATGAATTTGGCGCGGTATATAGACCATACGAATTTAAAACCGACGGCGACACCGGAGGATATTGAAAAATTATGCGCGAGGCGCGGCAATTCGGTTTTAAAGCCGTTTGCGTGAATTCCTGTTATGTCGCTTTGGCATCCGAACTTCTCAAGGGTTCGGATGTTTTGGTTTGCGCCGTCGCGGGATTTCCGCTCGGAGCGATGAGCACTGCCGCGAAGAAATTTGAAGCGGAGCAAGCCGTAAAAGACGGCGCCGGGGAAATAGATATGGTTATGAATATCGGACTGGCAAAAGACGGGGATTGGAAAGGGATTGAAGAAGATATTTTAGCGGTAAAGCAAGCGGCGCGTGGCGCCGTTTTGAAAGTGATTATTGAAACCTGTTATCTGACGGATGAAGAAAAAATCGCGGCTTGCGAAGCGGCCGTTCGGGCCGGCGCGGGATTCGTCAAAACAAGTACGGGCTTCGGGCCGGCCGGAGCGACGATTGAAGACGTCCGGCTTATGAAAAAGGCGGTTGAAGGAAAAGCGCTGGTGAAGGCCGCGGGCGGCGTTCGCGACAAAGCAACCGCATTGGCGATGATCGAAGCCGGCGCTGACCGGCTCGGTACTTCAAACGGAATTGGCATCATTCAAGAATAGAGAGAATTAAATTTTAACCCCGCATATAACTTTTTATGTGCGGGGTTGACCGTTTTTGCCAATTGTGTTAATTTATGCTCGGGTTCGTTAACAAAAAGCGAGGTTGAGAGATGAAATTTTACGGCGAAAANGTTTACAGTTTTATTGACGGAAAATTTCAATCCGTTTTGGAAGCCAGAAAAATGCTACCTAATTTAAATCCGTCNGACGGAAAAAATTTGGGAATCGTTCAAATCGCCAACGAGCATGACGTNGACATGGCGGTTGANGCCGCGATGTGCGCGCAGAAAAGATGGCAGGCGATGGGAATGGTGAAGCGGGCGGAGTATCTTTGGGCCGCGGCCCGTCTTTTGGAGGATAATAAACGCGATTTGGCTCATCTTGTCAGCGTTGAATCCGGCAAACAGATTAACGAGGCGATTGCCGACGTGGTTGAGGCGCTTCACATGGCTCAATANGATTTNTCNATCGGGCATCTGGGAATGACAGGCAAGGTGTTGGCCGACGAAGTGCCGACGAAAGAATGTCTTGAGATTCTTGAGCCGAGGGGCGTGGTCGCCGCGATTACTCCCTGGAATTTTCCGATCGCGATTCCGTTCTGGCTTATCGGTTTGTCGTTGATTTTCGGGAATACGGTGATTTTAAAACCGTCNGAAGAAACGCCGATTTGCGGCCANAAAATCGCCGAGATTTTTGACCGGGCNGGAATTCCGCGGGGCGTTTTTCAGGTCTTGCACGGCGAAGGAGACGTCGGCTGGCAGCTTGTCCGGCATCCGGGCGTTGACGTCGTTCTTTTCACCGGTTCCTACGAAGTCGGCTCAAAAATCAAGCAGGAAGTCGCCAAATACGACAATAAATTCTGCACCATTGAAACCGGCGGGAAATCGGCGGTCGTTGTTTTAAAAGACGCGGATTTGGATTTGGCGGTTAACGCCGGAATTCTTTCGGCGTTCAAAACAGCCGGCCAGCGCTGCGTTACCGGCGGAAGGGTCATTATAGAGCGGCCGCTCTACGACGCTTATGTCGAAAAATTCGTGGAAATCGCCAAAAGAATCAAAGTCGGCGATCCGTTGACCGCGGATACTTTTTACGGCCCGATGATAAATAAGGACGCGGTCGGCAAAGGACTCAGGTTTAATAAGTATGCCGTTGAAGAAGGTTTTAATATTCTTCTTGACCGCAACAGCGAACCGGACCCGATCCATGGCGGCAATTGGCTTAAGCCCTTTGTCTATACGATGGAAAAATACCGCCGGGGCAATGAAAGCCACGTCCTGCAGGAAGAAGCGTTCAGCCCTCACGTTGCGCTGATTCCGGCCGAGAGCGCGGAAGAGGCGATCGCGATTTATAACGACACGAGATACGGTCTGGCCGGTTCCGTTATCACCAACGATTATCGTCTGGCGAAATTCGCCCGCGACAATATGAAGTGCGGAATCTGGTACTGGAATCTGCCCTGCATCGGCGCCGGCGTGCGTCTGGCGTTCGGAGGGTTGAAGAAATCAGGCAATCTGATTTCTTCGGCTTCGGGCATAATTCCGGCTATCACGCATCCTAAAGCCGTAACGATGAATTACGACACGAAGATCGTTATGGCCCAGGGTTTGAGTTCAAAAATTTAAAACGAAAACGTCCCCATTGGAGATTTAATCTCCAATGGGGCTTTTATTTTGCGGAGAATTTTGATATAATGAATGAGTGGTTTTATTTTTTTTAATTCAAATTTTATGAAAATATTCGTTACGCGGGAAATTCCCGACGCGGGAATAAAAATGCTCAAAGAAAAAGGTTATGAAGTCGAAGTGAGTTCAAAAGACGGCGTTTTGACCAAAGAAGAATTAATATCGGCAGTTAAAGGCAAAAATTACGATGCCGTTCTTTGTCTTTTGACGGACAAAATTGACGACGGTATTTTTGAAGCCGCCGGCCCGCAATGCAAAATCTTCGCCAATTACGCGGTCGGGTTTGACAACATCGATCTCGCGGCCGCCAAAAAGCGGGGGATTATGATAACCAACACTCCCGGGGTTTTAACCGAAACCGTCGCCGAACACACTTTTGCTTTGATGCTGGCCGTCGCTCATCGCATTCCCGAAGGCGATAAATTTACAAAAGCGGGAAAATACGCCGGCTGGGCGCCCATGCTTTTGCTCGGGAGCGACGTTTCAAAAAAAACGCTCGGCGTCGTCGGTTTGGGCAGAATCGGTTCAAGAGTCGCTTATCACGCCGTCAAAGGATTTGAGATGAAGGCGCTGTATTACGATCCGAAGCCCAACCCGGATTTTGAAAAAGAATACGGGGCGAAATTCGTTGATTTGGAAACGCTTTTGAAGGACTCGGATTTCGTTTCCATTCACGTTCCGCTTTTGCCGGAAACCCGCCATTTGATCGGTGAAAAAGAATTGAAAATGATGAAAAAAACGGCATATTTAATCAATACTTCAAGAGGGCCGATTGTCGACGAACCGGTTCTCGTCAAGGCGCTGCAAGAGCGATGGATCGCCGGCGCGGCGCTTGACGTGTTTGAAAACGAGCCGAAATTGGCGCAAGGGCTCGCGGAATCGGATAACGTCGTGTTAACGCCTCATATCGCTTCGGCCACTTTTGAAACAAGATCGAAAATGTCCGAAATGGCCGCGAGCAACATTATAGAAGCGCTGTCAGGCGGAATTCCGCCAAATCTGCTGAAGTAAAAGCAAAACTGCTTGCTTTTTTTTGGGAGTCGGGTTAGAATGCACAACGAGGAATTCCAGCAAACATTTTAAATAAAAAATCATGGACACCATCGGCTTAAAAGCAAATTTGAGAAAAACTACCGGCAAAAAGGTCAGCAATTTGAGATTGCTGGGCATTCTGCCGGCCGTTATTTACGGCCGAGGTTTTGAAACGCAAAATTTGGAAATGAATTACGGCGATTTCGAAAAGGTTTACAAGCAGGCGGGAGAAAATACAATCATTGATCTTGCCGTCGACGATAAGTCCAAAAAGGTCTTGATTCAGGAAGCGAAAAGAGACCCCATTTACGACAAATTTCTTCACGTGGATTTTTACCAGGTCAGGATGGACGAAAAAATAACGGCAAACATCCCGCTGGTGTTTGAAGGCGATTCTCCGGCAATCAAAGACCTCAGCGGCATTTTGGTCAAAAACCTCCATGAAGTGGAGGTCAGCGCTTTGCCGGGCAATCTGCCACACGACATCAGAGTTGACTTGTCGACAATAGCGACTTTTGAAGACAATATTTGCGTCAAAGATTTGCCGGTCGCTTCAGGGGTGGAAATTCTTGACGATTCCGAAACCGTGGTCGCATCCGTGGTTCCGCCGCGGAGCGAAGCCGAAATGGAAGCGCTCAAAGAAGAAGTCGTCGCGAAAGTGGAAGAGGTTAAAGTTGAAACCGAAGAGAAAAAAGCGGCCAGAGAACAGGCGAAAGAAACGGAAGAGCCGGCAAAATAAATTTAATTTCAGCCAACATAAAGATGAATTTTCGCACGAAAACCTTGAATTTCAAAAAAGCCATAATTATTTATGGCTTTTTGGTTTTAGGGATTTTTTTGCCGCTTTTGGCGTTAAACGCCCAGACGGTCGAGGATCGGCGGAACGAATTGAAACAATCTTTGGAGGTTTTGGACGCGCAGATACAGGAGTTGAACGGCAGTATCGCCGAGGGGAAACAACAGTCCGCGACTCTTCAGAAAGAGATAAACATTTTGAAAAACGAAGCCAAAAAAATCGAATTGGAAATCAAGCAGCTTGATTTGGCG
>C687J35174_10010846_pt1 | contig 11266 bp, 19 predicted proteins | sample RifCSPhighO2_01_FD_35174 | JGI IMG/M metagenome (IMG submission 35174) | reverse complement strand
ATTTAAAAAAGCTTCGGTTTTCATTTGATGCTATACCTGGCTAATTTTCAATCAAAAGGTTTAAATACTAACCGACTATCCTAATGGTATTCCATTTTTTGGAGGGGAGTACACATGACAGAAGCATCAAGACCATTGGATGCCCTCAACAGGGCGCGAGATAAAAGAGTAATTGTAGAGCTTAAGAATAACAAGCAATACACCGGAATTCTGAAAGCATTTGACATACACATCAATGTCGTCCTAGAAGGAGCCGAAGAGCGGGAGAGCGGAGAAGTCAAGCGGAAGATTGGCGTCGTATTCATACGGGGCGACACTATAACGATTATTTCCCCTGAATAAAGATGACAAAAGGAACTGCTTCTATGGGCAAGAAGTCCGGTACGAGCAATATGATACATTGCAGAAGATGCGGCAAACGGACCTACCACATGAGAAAGCATAAATGCGCCAGCTGCGGATACGGCAAGTCTGCCCGCATGAGAGAATACAGCTGGCAGAAAAAATAATCAGTTGAATTTATCCAGGCAATCCTGCTTTATCTTATCTATAGTTATTATTTGGCAGATTGAGCTGTTATCCGCTTCCTCAGCTACCTTTTTGATGCAATTCCCTTCTCGCCATATTTTGTCATCTATCTTATCACAGATGGAAGGTTCTCCTTTTTCAACTGCTTGGGTGATGTAGCACCTATATTGTTTCGCTGAGTTCCCAACCATCCTACAGACAGACTCATCATGCTTTAGATTAGATACCGTAACGAAGCACTCGTCCCTTCTGTCAGATAGCAGATCCATTTCATCGCAGATTTCTGGATCCTGCTTAAGCACGCCCAGATCATAGAAACATATATCCCACCAATACGTTGAATTGATAGTGAAGCATAGAGTCTCATTTCCTCTTTCCAGCGCAATCTTTGCTATGCATGTTCCCTGGGTTGTTTCATTCAGGGTTTCGCAAAGCGACAGATCGTTCAATGCTACTGCAACCTCAGAGATGCATGATTCCTTCAACGGATCCAGCTGGATATTGTCGCACACACTAAGGTTAGCATTGGATATGGCTTGCTGGTAATAACAATCATCTATATTAGATTGGCCTGAAAGCGCAGCACAACCCTCCTTGGGCTGGAGATTACAGGCTGTCAGCAGCAGTGCGGCCATTAAAGCCAATACCAGTATGTAGCTTCTCATCGGATTTATGCGCAAATAATCCCTTTATAAATTTTGTGAAAGTTTTGAAGATTGTAAATATCTTTTATGAAATATAGTTTATAGAATACTACATTGGTATTAATATTCATTCTATTGTTGGTATTTTAATTAGTATTAATATTGATTTGAATACTCGCATCTACTAGTCGGTAGTCATGAAAGCTTATATACGGCAGAAGGAAAGGTGGATTGATGGCTGGCATAGTGCATAAACGGGCGCAGAAGATTGACAAGGATATCCTGCAAGTCCTGGATTCTACTGAGAAGCCGATCTCAACGAGAGATTTGGGCAGCAGGATAGGCAGAGCATGGCACTCGGTGCAGTCACACTGCCTCAAGCTGCAGTTAGCCGGCAAGATCAAGGGGTATAAGATCAGCAACATTAATGTTTGGGAAAGGGGTGAAAGTTGAATGACCAGCTTCTTTGACAAAATAAGAGAGATAATTGATAATCATTCCAAAAAAAGGTTTGAAGCGATGCAGCCCAGCAAATTTGATGAGATTGACCATCAGTTGTCTAAATCTAAAAGACAATATACTCAGATAGACAATTTGCTGCATGAATTGGAAGGGATAGCTGCGCAGGAATCTAACAAAGCAACTCCATTTCAGATGGCAGAACAGAGTAATAGTAGTTTGGTGATTGAACCTATGGAGAAATCAACTGATAACATTGTTTCAGTTCAGATACCTGAACAAAGAACTGCTGAAAAAATATCTGAAACTCTGGAACCCATAACAGTGCAAGATGTTTCTGCAGAAAGCATTGCCTCACCACCCCTGAAAAAGATCAGTTCTGACAATGAGAGTTTACTTCGTCAGCTGCAGGAGGTATACGCCTTAGACGAACAAGATAACTCAACGAAACCAGTCATGCTTGACAGACAGCCTGTGTTCGTACCACCTGATGATGACCGAAAAGCACTCCAGGCAGCTGGGTTCAACATTGTAGATACTGAAGCTGCTCCGAAAGCGAAAGTAGGTAGATTATATTTGCGTATAATGAAAAATGATTCAAGGAAGGATATTATCTCAAATCTTAAAGAGGTGTATGCAGAATGACTGGAAAAACCGTAGGAATAATCAGCCTCAAGGGAGGTGTGGGAAAAACCACTGCAGTGGCTAATCTAGGAGCTTCATTGGCAAAAGATTTCCACAAGAAAGTGCTGGTCATTGATGCAAATTTCTCTGCCCCCAACCTTGCCCTGCACCTCGGTTTGGTAAATCCGGAGCTTACCCTCCATGATGTGCTGCTGGACAGGGTTCAGGCACATCAAGCGATCTATGAACATGCCGAAGGTTTCCATCTCATGCCCGCAGCGTATCTATCAAAAAAGGTCAATCCCTTCAAGCTCAAAAACAAGATTGAGCATTTAAAAAGTATATATGACATAATACTTATTGATTCCTCACCTAATTTAAATGATGAGATTTTAGCCACCATGATTGCGTCAGATGAACTGCTTGTGGTGTCAAGTCCGGATTACCCTACCTTGAGTACTACGTTACGAGCCATCAAGTTGGCAAAGGAAAGAAAAACACCTATAACCGGACTAATTCTTAATAAGGTGTATAACAAAGGATTTGAGCTGAGCATACATGACATTGAGGAAGCAGCAGGTGTGCCAGTGCTCAGCGTGATTCCCCATGACATCAGGGTTCCGGAATCAGTAGCCCATACTAATCCAGTAGCACTGCACAAGCCGCTGGCTGACAGCTCCATTGAATTCAGGAAGCTCGCCGGAAGCATAGTGGGCGAGAGCTATCGGGATCCACGTTTCTTTAGCCGCATCAAGGATTTGTTCTCCAAAGATGTTCCCAAAGACGCCATTAACCGGACCCTGATCCAACGATAATTATTTAAATGATGTAAAACCTCGGCAGTCTTGCTGCGGGGATGCCGGAGTGGCCAAACGGGATAGGCTTAGGACCTATTAGCTTAGTGCTTACAGGGGTTCGAATCCTCTTCCCCGCATCTTTCCAACACATTTAAAAATAATATACTTTATTCTTGTTCCCAAGCGGGGATGCCGGAGTGGCCAAACGGGCATGGTTCAGGGCCATGTAGCTTAGTGCTTACGGGGGTTCGAATCCTCCTTCCCGCATTGAGCAGTCTATACCATTGAGCGAAGCGAAATGGTATTAATTGATTACAGGGGTGTATCGGGCGAAGCCCTTACGTGGGAATCCTCTTCCCCGCATATACTCTAGAACAGCAATACTTTTAAAGAAAGGTAGCTCCTTATTCTATGGGGAGTTTATGCAACAATACCTAGATTTATTGAAACATATTCTGGAACATGGCTCAGATCGGGTAGACCGGACTGGTGTGGGAGCCAGATCAGTCTTCGGTGCTCAGATGAGGTTCAATATGGAAGATGGGTTTCCTGCCATGACGACCAAGCAGCTCGCATGGAAATCTGTTGTCTCTGAATTGCTCTGGTTCCTTGAGGGATCCGGAGACGAAAACAGATTAAAACAAATCTTAGGGAAGCAAAAGACCATTTGGACTGCCAATGCACAAGCAGAATATTGGAAACCCAAGGCAAAATTTGAGGGAGACCTGGGAAGAGTCTATGGGGTCCAATGGAGATCCTGGAATGGGCCTGAGGGAAAGGTTGATCAGATAGCTAATGTGATCAAATTAATTAAAGAAAATCCCGCCAGCAGAAGAATTATCTTAACTGCATGGAATCCGGGCGAGCTGCATCTGATGGCTCTGCCGCCGTGCCATATGTTCTGCCAATTTTTTGTGGATAAGGATAAACTATCATTGCAGATGTATCAAAGAAGTTGTGATATGTTTTTGGGTGTGCCATTCAATATAGCCTCCTACTCATTGTTGCTGCATTTGATTAGCCAAGTTACTGATACTAAAGCACATGAATTCATTCATACTTTAGGTGATGCTCATATATATCACAACCATTTTGACCAGGTAAGGGAGCAGTTGCGCAGAAAACCGCTAACACTGCCAGCGTTGAGACTAAATCCTGCAATAAAGGACATCAACAAGTTCACTATGGGAGATATTGCTTTAGAGAAGTATAAACATCATCCCCCCATCAAGGGAGAGATGGCAGTATGATAGCGCTCATCTCGGCCATGACTGCTCAGAATCATGTCATTGGCAAAAATAATAGATTGCCTTGGAACATTCCCGAAGAGATGGCTGTGTTTCAGAAGCATACTAAGGATTCTGTGGTCATAATGGGGAGGAAGACCTTTGAAAGCATCGGGAAAACCTTGCCCAAACGAGTCAATATAGTGGTAAGCAGCTCGATGCCGAAATCACAGGGCATTATAGTTTGCAGAACAATTGAGGAAGCGCTTGCTAAAGCTAAAGAGTTCAAGAAAGATATATTTATCATCGGCGGAGCACAGATATATGAACTTGGCCTACCGTATGCCGATAAGATGTTTCTCTCACTTATCAAAAAAGAGTATGTAGGGGATGCCTGCTTCCCGGATTTTGGTGAAAAGGATTGGAAAGTGGAAAAGGAAGAAGACCATGCTGAATTTACATTCAGGATTTATGCAAAAAAATGATCATCATTGCTGCGCTGACAAAGAATCATGTGCTAGGCAGCAAAGGGAAAATGCTCTGGGATATTCCTGAAGAAAAGAAACTTTTTCAGAGTTTTGTCAAAGGAAAAACTTTGATCATGGGCAGGAAGACATTCGAATCTGCAGAAAGGCATGATACCAGCAAAAAAAACTACATCGTCATTAGCAGGAGCATGAAGCCACAACCTGGCATTGATGTGGTAAGAAGCCCCCAGGAGGCTTTGGAAAAGGCACAAAAGTACGGTACTGAGATATTTTGCCTGGGTGGCGGGGAGATTTACAAACAGATGCTGCCTTTTTCAGATGCCCTATACCTATCCTGGATAAAAAAAGAGTATGATGGAGATGCTTATTTTCCGAAGTTTGATATGGCTGAATGGAAAGTTACTCAGTCAAAGGATTGTGATGAATTTACGTTCAGGATATACAAAAGAAAGGCGGCATCTACATGAAGTGGCTGATTGCATTGCTGCTCATTTTAGCAGGATGCACAGCTACACAAGATGAAATTATACAAGGAGGCGATACTATGAAAATCAGCTCACCAGCTTTTGAGGGAGGAGATTCCATACCAGCTAAATTCACCTGCCAGGGAGATGATATAAATCCTGCATTGGTCATTGAGGGTGTACCTTCAGATGCTAAAAGCCTTGCGCTTATTGTCGATGATCCTGATGCGCCTGGTGGAATTTGGACACACTGGTTAGTGAAGGGTATCCCTGCTAACCTGAGCAGGATAAGTGAAAATGGAGTTCCTGGTGAGCAGGTATTGAATGATTTTGGGGAAGGACGCTATGACGGGCCATGCCCTCCATCTGGCAAACATCGGTACTTCTTTAAAGTATATGCGCTGAAAGTGAAGAACTTCGATGCTTCTAACAAGAAAGAATTCTACAAACAGGTTGAAGTGAACAAGATTGATGAAGCAAGCCTGATGGGAGTGTATTCCAAAAAGTAAAGTTTTTATACCATGGAACATAATAGAGGCGCATGATAGAATTTGCTGTGCTTATTGTGCTCATCATCGCATTCGCTTTCTTGGCACAGAGCCTCATAAGCACTCCAGCATTGCTTGTCAACATAGGTCTTCTCGTCATTGTGGCACTGAGGGCAAGAGTTGACCTAAGAGAAAACAAGATGCATGTGTATTATCTGATAGGGGCATTTCTCACTGTCTTTATTCTGGTGCAGGCTGATCTGGGAATTTTAATGAGGTTGTTCGATTTCCTGTTCGGAAACCTGGTATTAAGCCTCACACAGGCTGTGATTGTGATTTTCATCATGGCTCACCTAACTGCTTTTGTCCATCATATTTATTTAAAGCTGAAAATTGGATTGAAAAAGCCCCAAAGCAAGGCATGAGTGTATTAATTTGTATACTACTCTTGTATTTATATGCCTCAATTGGCAATAGGTTTATTAATGGGCAGCGCCCAATGTAAAGGTTTGTGGGGGGTGGAATATGTTGGAGAAGGGAGTAGTAGATATAGTACAGAAAGTTGGGTATTCTTATGTTCATAAGCAGATAGAGTTCAGGAATGGACTAGTCTTCATGCGACTTAAGAAGAGAAGATTGGTTTCATTTTCATGAAGAGATGCGTCATATGCGGGCTGGAAGCTACGCACACGGTAAAGGATACGAATGATTACTACTGTGAAGAATGCGGTCGAGACAATTTTGGTGATATTACCTACCTGCAGAAAATAGAAGAAGGTGCAATGAAATTAAAGGAGATTGTTGACAAAAAAGTGGAGGAAGATGAAAATGAACTTTGATGTGAATGTGCTGGCAGTGATTGCAGCTGCTTTGCTTGGCGTTGCGTTTGGATTTCTTTGGTATGGGCCTTTATTTGGAAAAGTGTGGATGAAGCTGAAGGGTATAACTAAAAGAGACATGAAAAAGGCAAAGAAAGATTCCATGGCAGCCCCAATTATGGTAGGCATCCTTTCAAAGATTGTGATAGCGTATATCATTGCCCTTGCGCTAAACTTGATCCCATTCAGAAGTGTTGGCATTGGAGCACTGGTTGGCGCCATTGCCGGCATTGGAATTGTTGCTATGATAAACCTTGAAGCGGCGCTCTGGGAGAAGCAGAATTTGGGACTGTTTTTGCTTAATATGGGGTATTATGTCATAGCCATAATTATCATCGGTATGGTTCTGAGTGTGTGGGTCTAGCATCCCATAAGAGCTGAAACCACTTCCGGTAGGAATCAGCTATTTTTTTATTTATTATCATGAAGCTTATGGGAGTATCGCCTTCCCATAATACATTGACTACCCGGTCTGCATAGATGTTTATGACTGCAGGGCTTGAATATTCTTTGGGAAGGAATTTAGTTTCCATCAGGGGCAGTCTTGTTATTGGCTTGCCTTTGACTTCGTGGTCATAGAGTATCTTCCATTTTATCTTATTTTTTATCCTTAATTTATCAAAATTTGGGAAGAAATATTGCAGTGAATCCTCTTTTCCAACAGCGCCAATAAGGTATAATGTTTGTTTTTGCTTTAAAACATCCTTCCGTATAGTCTTAAATCCTTCTTTACCATAAAAAACATGGGCTTCTGCATTTGGCATTAAAGGAACATGTTTTTTTAGCTCAGGAATAATTTTTTTAATATCTTTTTCTTTTTCGTTTAATCTTTCTTTTTGCTCTTCAAGATATGACAATAATCTCTCTGGGTCAGTCGCTTCAAAGAACTTGACGTTGTTTTTAATAACATAAGAAACCAATCCTTTATCGGTTAACCTGTTGATTGCTTCATAAACCCTGCTTCTATGGAGGGAAACTTCTTTGATTAATTGCCCGACCTTGATTGAGCCTGTTTTAAGCAATGTTGTGTAAACTAATATTTCGCTGTTGGTCAAACCGATTTCCTGCAATAGTTTTGCATCCATTTTTAACTCCCGTAATATGAGCTTTTCTTATAGCCAAACATAAGCCTTATATCATCATATTCTTTGTGGTCTGTCAGGTGGATTTCAATGAAATCAGAATTTTTTAGTTTGACTAGCGTGCATCTGACATCACTTCCTATTTTTCTAAAAAAGACCCATCTGTCTTTGAATTTAGAATTATCAGGAACAGATCCCTCTGCAACATCATCTTTACAATTCTTGCACCAACTCATCAAACTCTGTTGCATTGAATCTTTCAAAATAGAAAAGTATTTATCAAATTCCTTATTAAAAACCAATTGCGGGCCTAAGAGGTTATGCAGATGTTGCTTTGCTTCTTCTGGTGTCATATATAATCTCCTCGTATAATGATTTATACCTTTTTAGGTTATCAACATTTTTTTCTGATTTGATAAAATCATCAAGGGTTTTGATATATTCATGAATTTCTACATAAAGATAAGAACGTGAAAAATATTTTGTAAGGGTCTCTTTCACCATTCTGTCAACGTCATCCTGATCTATTGATTTGTTGATGGCGCTAAGCTCTGAACCATCCAATAGCCTTTTCTTTATCCTCAGATAATAAGTGAAGACAATATAACGAGCGAGATCTCGATCATAATCAGAATCTATCTCGATGATAGCTTCATGATAAGAAGACATAAACTCGCCAAGCTTTATGGGGAGTTCTTTCATTTTTGAAGGTATAATAAAATTAGCAATAGAAATCATGGCTGCTGACTGGAATACTGGCCTGGTCAATCTTTTTTCTGTAACAAAAACAATATGCCTTTTATCTTCCCATTTTTCATCGTATTTCCGGTCTCTTACTATAAATATGTCAATATCGCCGTATTCTTTTGCAAACAGGAAAGAGCCGCTTATGAAAACCCTATCATATCTTTTTGAGTATTCGTTTATTATCTTTTTGGCTTCTTCTAATCTTTGCGGGATTATCTTATTTCTGCCGTTGATAAAATATTCAGCATCAGTTTCTATTTTAATAACTTCAAGCGCTTTCATTTTATTTGTTATTGAGGTGTATAATGCTTTTTTTTCTGCATTGTTCAGTTTTTTGTTTTCTTCGTATTTTTGCAGTATATTAAACTGCTTCTCTGTAAAGATCAGCGGTATGAACAGCTGTTTGTTTTCCAATATCTTATTTAATATATTCTTATTCATATTACCTTATGAAGTAACTATACTATTTAAATGTTCGTATTTTATTGATTTTATATTAAATCACTCTTCATTAAATCAATCTTTACGCCTCATCGCTCCGCTCTTCGGTTGGGTTGTAACTTATGTTAACCGTGCAGTATTTATTAAACTTTCTGTTGTAGTCTCTTTAAAGGAGGACAAAGATTAATTAATAAGCTACCTAATCTTAACTAATGAGTGGTTAAAAAATGACTCAACTAACAAGCCAACATTTAGAAGAAAGATTAGGTACATCATGGAATGCCGCTCGTGAATCACTTTTGAAGCTCCCAGAGATTGAAGGCATTATAGAATGCGAGAATTGGGGTGATTTTATTGATTTTCATCGTACTCAAAACTTTTCATTATGGAAAGATCCTAAATTGGCGAAAGCAGTCCTTTCTGAAATAATTGATTATATTCGTTCGCCTTATATTATAGATAGGTTTGATGGAGGATCAGAAGGCTATAATTTAAGGATGAATCTTTTTAAGAGATTAGCGCTTGAAAGCAATCCCAATATTTCAGATTATTATGGGAATAATGCTTTATTTGATGATTCTTTCTTTGATGTGTGTCTTGGAGTTTCTGCTTTGAGGTCGGGATATTTAGGGGAGAATAGGACAGAAATAGCAAATGATATTGACGTTATATCTTCATATGCGCAACAGATTGGTGCAAAAAAAGGTAGGGAAAGATATGATACAGCAGCAAAATTTAAGGCGCTGCTTTCCCATTTGTTAAATGACCTGTTTAGGGACCAACCCGCAGAATTCGAAAAAAAATGGATGTCTTATATTCGACATAGTTTATATTATTGCACAGGTGCNAAAAATACAGATATTAGAAATGCTTCCATGCGGGGAGGTACAATTAAAGGAGTAAACCCATACCATTGTGGAAGAATCATAGTATATGATCCATCTTCAGTAAGCAGATACCTGATAGCAACATCAGTTGCTTCTATTAAGCCATTTTCACAAGTTGATATAGTTACTAGTCCTGAACAGCTTATTGATGAAGTTAAGAAAGGACCAAACCATACAGTTATTAGTGAGGTTTATCCACTTCCCCCTACGGATTTATTACAAAGAGTTAGAGAAGTTGATAGAACTGTACCGATAATTTTCTTTGGTGTAAATGCAGACTTTGCTTTGGAGCTGACAAAAGATAGACATGCAACTTTTGTTAGTAAAGATTATTATGGCCTCCAGACACTAAGGCGAAAAATATCTGATAGGATGATTGTATAAGAAAAGGGAAAAACAAAATGAACTTTACTAAAACTTTTGAAATAATGAACGGAACAAGACTCCCAGAGAGCGTTCTTAGAACATTAGCTGAAAGTAGACAGCATACCGGAGTTTTTTATCATTATTATAGAAAGAATGATATGGTAATTAGGGAAAGACTTCTTCCAGCTTTAGATGGAAGTCGCCCTTCTACGTTTTATGATTTAGATGGAACATTAATTGGAGGCAGATAAGAAATGCCAGAAGAAACTAATCCTCAAAAAAGTCATGAACAAGAACAATCAATTGAGCGTTGGTATACTGCAAGAATAATTGGGGCTATCGGGCTTGTTGCTTTAACAATCTCAAGTTGTGGAAGATCTTGCTCAGATATTTTGGTTCAAGAAGAAATAACACGTCAAACAGAATACAAAGCTGAAAGAGCGAAATATGAATATCAAACTGAGATGTTAAGAAATAGATAAAAATAAAAAAACAAAAGGTGAAAAAATGAACAAAAACAAAAAAATATTAGTTGGAATCGTAGTTAGTTTGATTATGTTAGTTGCAATTGGATTATTATTAATAAATTCAAATAATCCAACAGGAGCAGTAGTGTATGAATTAAAAGAAGTTAGTTTGGCAATAAACACATTTCCTAATTCTGCGCTAGTTCACATTGCGCAGGAAAAAGGTTATTTTACAGAACAAGGCCTTAAAGTAAACTATCATGCTTTTGCAACAGGAAAGCTTGCTCTAGATGCTTTAATTGGCGGCGGAGCAGATATAGCAACAACGGCAGATGTGCCTATTACATTAGCAGCATTAGCTGACCAAAAGATATCGGTTGTTGCAACAATAGAATACTCGAATGATAATGTAAAAGTAGTCGCAAGAAAAGATTCTGGAATCAACAAACCATCAGATTTATCTGGCAAGAAAATTGCAACAACAAAAGGCGGCGGCCCAATGTTTTATACCGATAAATTCATTGAAAAATATAAAATTAAAGATGCTAAAATAGTCTATCTTACGCCAGCTGATATGGTGACTTCTTTGATAAAAGGGGATATTGATGCATTTATTGTATTTGAGCCATCTCCTTCAATAGCAATCAACCAGTTAGGCAATGATAAAGTAACAGTATTCA
>C687J35174_10010842_pt1 | contig 11270 bp, 15 predicted proteins | sample RifCSPhighO2_01_FD_35174 | JGI IMG/M metagenome (IMG submission 35174) | reverse complement strand
TATTTATCCTTGACTAAATGTTTGACTGAGACATTGTAGTAGAGCCTTTGATGTTGAATTCATAGTAGCAGTTGAACCCTTAGCAGTAGTCCAAGCATCCTTCAGACCTGCAAGTCTCAAAAGATTTCTAATCTTTCCTCCGGCAACTAATCCTAGTCCTCTAGGTGCAGGTAAAATTTCAATTGTTACGCTTCCGCCCCTTCCACGAACTTTGAATGGGACAGAATGCTGTTGATCACATCTACATTCCCAGCTTCCACATCCTAATTTTACNGGACTTACGTTAAGATATGCNGCGTTGGTTGCTTTTTCAATTGCAATTCTCATCTGTTTTGATTTCCCACGACCTACACCTAACCAGCCATTTTCATTACCGGCAGCTACTAATGCCTTAAATCTAGTTGATTGACCATTTGGTGTCATTTTTTGAACAATGCCAACATCGATAACTTCTGTTTTCAGATCTGGTAAGAGTTTTTTCATTATACCTGCTTCCTGAATTCTATATCCATTTTCTAAAATTTCTTCCATGGCGGTTATTTCTCCAGAAGCAACTTTTTTTCCAAGGTTAGTTTTTGGAATCCAAACTTCTTCTTCTCTTGGTTTTCGTTCTCTTCTTGGGCGTTGCTGTCTTTGTCGTGTTTGACTCATACAGATTTTACCTCACTATCAATAGTTGATTTTACTTTTTCAACATCATTTTTTACCTTCAAATGTTGACCTTTGATTCTTTCTTCTGAAGGAAAAGCTTCTGGAGATGCAGGTATTTTCAGGCCAGCGTCTAGTACGCCCTTTAGTGCAGCGGCCATTCTTTGTGTATACTTGTCAGTACCACGGTATAGGATAGCATCTTTACCGCCTTTTACCAGTGCTTTTTTACCAGCAAAGTAACCTGTAAGATAAGCAGCTGGAATACTTTTTCGTGAGCCATTCCAGCCTTTTTTAATTAAAAATCGAGAATGTGCAGATGCAATTACTTTGTCGCCTAATAGTTCAGGTTTGTGTAATTGGACTTGAATATTTTCATTTGAAATTTTAACAGTAACAAAATCTCTTTTACTTTTAAGTAAAGCTGTCCTTCGTCGATAGTTAGTTTTCTCATCTCTCAATCTACGTAATATTTTTGAATAGGGCATCTATACGCAGAAATTTGAAATTGCTCTTATAAACGTTAGATGCCTAATAGCGACACCAAAAGAGCTTTTTGAGTATGTAATCTATTTTCTGCTTGGTCCCACACCACAGATTGTGGACCGTCAATAACAGAACTTGTGACTTCGTGTCCTCTTTTAGCAGGAAGGCAGTGCATAAAAATTGCATTTGTTTTAGCTTTTTTCATTAAAGATGTATTTACCTGAAATTTTGGAAGAAACTTTTTTTCTCTTTTTGTATCTATGTTATGAATTGATGTAAATGTATCAGTCATTACAACGTCTGCATTTTTTATTGCAATTTCAGGATTGGTGATAGTTTCAATTTCAATATTCATTTTTGATTTTTTGATAACTTGCCTATCGGGTTCAAATCCTTTGGGAGTTGCAATAGATATATTGATTCCTGATTTTGAACATCCGTANATGAGAGAATTACAAACGTTGTTGCCATCTCCAATCCACGCAATTTTTAGTCCTTGTAGTTTTTTCTTTTTTTCTTTAATGGTCATAAGATCTGCCAAAGTTTGGCATGGATGAAATGAATTAGATAGTCCGTTAATCACTGGTACAGTTGAATTTTTTGATAGAATTTCAATCATTTTATGGTCGTAAACTCGTGCCATAATGATGTCTGTATAACGTGATAATGTGCGTGCAGTATCTTCAATTGATTCTCCACGCGATAACTGAAGCTCATTTGAGGATAAATTCAAGGCATGACCGCCCAACTGGAACATGCCAGTTTCAAAACTTACTCGTGTCCTAGTTGAGGGCTTTTGAAAAATCATTACTAATGTCTTATTTTTGAGAATAGGTTTTGTCTTGCCATTTTTTAGTTCTTTTTTTAATTTAATTCCAAAATCTATAATGTGTGAAAGTTCATTGTCATTTAGTTCCTCAAGAGTGAGCAAGTCTTTTGTTTTTAATTTCATTTCTTAAACCTACCAAATAGCGAGTGTTTCTTTTTAGTTTTTTCTGAATCATCTTTCATTTTTTGTGTATTTACCTCTTTGGAATTATCATATGCTTTTGGTCTACCATTTGAAATCCATTTCTTTATTTTAACAGATAGTTCTTGTGCTTGTTGGTCATTTTCTGGTGGTGGAGCATCAAACAAGTCTGCATAAAGATTAATGTCTTTTGTGTCCAGTCCTTCAAACGGATCAGAGTCCTTTGATGGTTTGATTTCATCATATTCTTTGGGGATTTGTGACTCCCTTGAAGACTCTTCAATTTCTGGTGATTCAGATTCTTGTTGGGATTCATGTATAGTTTTTTCTACTTGTTTTGAATCTATTTTAGATTCTGTTTCATGGACTTTCTCTTTAGCAATAGAAATCTCATTTTTGTCATATTTACCAAACACAGTTTCAAGAAACAATTCTTTATCAAAAGTTTTAAGATCTTTGTATTCTTGTCCAACTCCTACATAAATAACTGGTGTCGAAGTAACTTTAACAATAGATAGAGCCGCTCCACCACGTGCATCTGCATCACTTTTTGTTAAGATGGCTGCATCAAATTTTGTGTGTTCATGGAATTCTTTAGCTTGATTAACAGTATCATTTCCTGCCAAAGAATCCCCAACAAAAATTTTAAAATCTGGCTTTACAACATTTATAATTTTAGTAATTTGGTCCATTAAATTTTTGCTTGTCTGCATTCTTCCAGCAGTATCAACTAGAACACAATCTATCTTGTGTGATTTTGCATATAGGACTGCATCTCTTGCAACAGCAGCAGGGTCTGAACCATAGTTTTGTGCAACTATCTTTAGATTTAGTCTGCTGGTATGTTCTTTTAATTGTTCAATAGCACCTGCCCTAAATGTATCAGCTGCTGCAACTACTACTGAGAATTTTGATTTCTGCAATAGATAAGCAAGTTTTGCTAGTGTAGTTGTTTTTCCTGTCCCGTTAATTCCCACAAACAAAATAATGTAAGGTTGACCTGAATCTCTTTTTGAAGTAATTTTTGAAAAAATATCAATTTTGCCAGTAGAATCAAACAAGCTAGAAATAGTTTGAATAAGACTATCTTTTACAAATTTTTCTATGTCTTTTTTATTTATCTTTGTTCCAATCAGTTTTTTCGTTAGATCAGATTTTATTGAATCGATAACTTCTGTGGCTACGTCTGATTCCAATAGTGAAATTTCCAACTGGAATAATACATCTTCAATATCTTTTTCCTTAAGTTCTCTTTCACCTAAACTTTTAGCTGCGCTTGAAAAAGCATCACGTAAATTTTCAAACATCTTGTTTACCTTTACTGATTTTTATTTTGTGATATTTGAATAAGGCGATTCATTTCTTGTTTTCCTTGTTCTAAATTCGCCATCACGTGTTGTTTTTGAATAGTAGTATCTCTTAATGCTACTTCCATTTCTTTAATTCTCGCTTCGATAAAATTAATTGTAGAATTCTTATCTTTTTCTATAGCTACTCCAGCACCTAAATTTAATATGAATTTATCATCTGATGAAATGTTTGCTTTTACAAATGAACCCATGCCAATTGGAACAAGTGTGGACGATTCTGGTTTTTCACTAATAGATTTTATTGATTCGATAGCAGAGGAAGCTTCTCCGATAATTCTAATTAGAGATTCTTCTTTTTGTGTTAATTCACCAAAATAATTTTCTAGCATTTGCATTTGATACATTAATTGTTGAGCTTGCTCTTCACTCATTTAAAACAAAATCTTTCCAGATGGCTATAAATGCATTCATATAAAAAATTAATTTAAAATTAAATTCAATAATAAAAAATAAAATAAAAAATTGGATGATTATTTTGCCTTAGAAAGTCTGTTATCTACTTCGTCCCAATTGACGACATTCCACCATGCAGAAATATAGTCAGGTCGTTTGTTTTGGTATTTTAGATAGTATGCATGTTCCCACACATCTAATCCTAACAGTGGTACAAGTTTCTCAGTAAGTGGGCTTGTTTGGTTTGGCATCGCTTTGTATTCGACTTTTTTTGATTTTTTATTATAGACAAGCCATCCCCAACCGCTTCCTTGAATTGCTGTAGTATTTTTTGAGAATTGTTCTTTAAAGTCGGAGAAATTTCCAAACGATTTGTTAATGGCGTCAGCGATTGCACCGCCAGGGGTTCCACCACCATTTGGTTTCATGTTGTTCCAAAATAGCTTATGGTTATCGTATCCACCTCCATGGAAGTTTATTGCACCTCTTACATTTTCAGGAACTTTCTTTAGATTACCCAGAATTTCCAAAAGATCCTTATTTTGCAGATCTGGTTTAAGTTTTTCCAAGGCGTCATTTAGTCCATTGGTATAAGCTTGGTGATGTTTTGAGTGATGGATTTCCATAGTTTTTGCATCAATGTGTGGTTCTAAAGCATCGTATGCATATGGCAATTTTGGTAGTTCGTATTTTGTCATAGTCAACCATCTACACCAAGATAATTTATTGGTTTAGTAAGGAATGTATTTTTTAGACATCAATATAAGTGAAAAATGATGATATATTCAAACAAAATTATTTTCTTTGCAGTAATTCTAATATTTACAATAATTAGTTTTCAGTTTTTTAAAGAGGATAACAATTTTGAAATTTTCTTAGATAAGAGTGTGCCTTACATAGGTACAACGCATCCAATGGAATTAGGCTTTGATGGGACAGGAATTAAAATTGCCGTAATAGATACAGGGGTTGATTATAATCATCCTGATCTTTTTGGATTTGGCAAAGATGGCAAGGTCATAGGGGGTTATGATTTTGTAGATAATGACAATTCACCAATTGATACAAATGGTCATGGAACTGAGGTTGCAGGAATTATTGCAGCTGATGGACAATTACAAGGGGTTGCACCAAAATCAAAAATTTTAGCTTATAGGGTTTCAGAGAATGGTGAATCTGTTTCATCAGATTTGATAATTAAAGCAATAGAACAGGCAATTTTGGATGAAGCAGATGTCATTAACATTAGTTTAGGAGTGAATTTAACTAACAAAAAAATCGATAATACGGTAAACAAAGCAGTAGAACAAGGAATCATTGTAGTAGCAGCTGCAGGAAATAATGGACCTGATTTAGGAACAATTGGAAGTCCTGGAATAAATCCCAATACGATTACTGTGGGCGCTACTTACAACAATATCACTGCAAGTTTAGTCTCAACTTTGGAAGTTGAGGGTAAAAAGTATCAAGTATTACCAATGGTTGGAACAAGTCCATTAGACAAACCTATCACAGCAGAAATTCATTTTGGTCAATATGGTAGAGAAAGGGATCTTGTAGACTCGGAGATAAAAGATTCTATTTTGCTTGTTGAACGTGGAAGTGATCTAGAAGGCGAGATTGTGTATTTTTCTGACAAAGAGAATAATGCTGCAAAGTTTGGAGCAAAAGCCATAATCGTTTACAATAATGAACATGGATTATTTTTTGGTGAGCTAACCCACGAGTTAGCAGGTCCTGATTATCAACCAACTATTCCTGCTATATCAATGTCAGGAGAAGAAGGTTTGATATTAAAAAAATTTATTCAAAACAAAACATCTGGAACTTTAAATGTATTTTACCATCCAGATTTTGTTGCACACTTTAGCTCAAGGGGGCCAGTTTCTCCATTCTACATTAAACCTGATCTTGTTGCACCAGGTGCTTTTGTTAATACCACACTTATTGACGGAAAATACAATTTCACTAGTGGGACAAGTTTTGCAGCACCCCATGTATCAGGTGCTGCAGCACTCTTGTTACAAAAAAAAATAGATTTGCAACCAATTGAAATAAAATCCCTTTTGGTAACTACTACTAATTCTGTTTCAGATGCATATGGAAACCAATTTCCAGTTGAAATAGCTGGTTCAGGACGTCTTAATTTGACCCAAGCTTTTGATGCAAATCTGATTATCAAACCAACCAATTTGATATTTAATGTATCACCTGAAAAGAATATTCAAAGTCAATTTTTACAAATAAAAAGTATTGATGGAAATAATGAAAATATCAAAGTTAGTTTTATTGGAAATGATTATGTAGATTTTGATTACAAGTTGGAAAATGATCGTTTAAATATCACAGCCTCAATAAATAAAGAATTTTTTGGTGAAGTGCAAGACAAAGTTTTCATTGAACAGAATGGAGTAATCTATAACATTCCAATTGTATCTCATCTGACTAATGTAACTATAGATGTAGTTGAACAAAATGGAGAAATGAATTTTAAAATTTCATCTCCTGAGGAATGGTCTTATGCAAAAATTTCAGTTATTGACAAAGATAATTCAGTAATAGATACCACTTCTGCTACACCAACTAAAGATGCAACAATAACTGTTTATAATCCTGGAGTATATTGGATCGAATCAAAGATTATGATTGATGGAAAAACATTTGATGCAAATGATATAGTTGAAGTAAAATCGGCTACTGAAACGAAAGGGATAGATCTTTTTTCATCTAATAAAAATTCCCGATAAACCAATTTTAATCATATTTTCAGTTGTAGTCATTATAGCTTTGGTAGGATTGAAAATTAGAAGATAATTTTATTTAAGGAAGTTTTGGTCCTGCGTTACGGATTTCCTGAGGAACGTTTTTGAATTTGTTAAAGTTTTCAACAAACATTTGGGCAAGTTTCTTTGCTGATAAATCATAAGAGTCCTTGTCAATCCAAGTATTTTTTGGATCTAATATTTCAGAAGGAACATTTGGACATTCTGTTGGAATGTCTAAATTGAATAGATCGTCATGTCTGTACTTGACAATATCAAGTGCGCCAGTTAGTGCTGCTGTGACCATCGCCCTGCTGTATTGTATTTTAATTCTATTTCCAGAGCCATAAGCCCCCCCTGACCATCCAGTATTAATTAGATAGACGATTGTATTATGTTTTTTTATTTTTTCACCAAGCATTTTTGCATAAACAGAAGCTGGTCGTGGCATAAAGGGAGCAGCAAAGCATTCTGAGAAAACGGCTTTTGGTTCTTTGATTCCTCTTTCCGTTCCTGCAAGTTTACTTGTGTATCCAGACATGAAATGAAACATTGCTCCTTCTTTTGTCAATTTGGATACTGGTGGCAATACACCCAATGCATCTGCAGTTAGAAAAATTACCACCTTAGGATGTCCGCCAACACTTGGGATAATAGAACCTGGAATGTAATCTAGGGGATAAGCTGCTCTAGTGTTTTCAGTAAGGCTACTGTCATTAAAATCAGGTTTCAAAGTTTGTTTATCAATGACCACATTTTCCAGAACTGATCCTGATTTTATGGCATTCCATATTTGTGGTTCAGATTCCTGATTAAGATTGATACATTTTGCGTAGCATCCTCCTTCAAAATTGAAAACTCCTTTATCTGACCAACCATGTTCATCGTCACCAATTAGCATCCTATTTTGATCAGCAGAAAGACTCGTCTTGCCTGTACCTGATAAACCAAAGAATAATGCAGTATCGCCATCCTTTCCAATATTTGCGGAGCAGTGCATTGGAAAGACTCCACGTGAGGGAAGTATGTAATTCATAACAGAAAACATTGATTTTTTCATCTCACCGGCATAGCTAGTACCCCCAATCAGTACTAGTTTTTTGGATAAATTAATTAGAATAAACACATTTGAACTTGTACCGTCTACTTCTGGAACTGTTTCAAAGTCATTGATACACATCAACGTGAATTCTGGTTCGTGGGATTCTAATTCTGCGGATGATGGCCTTACAAATAACTGTCTTGCAAAAATATTTTGCCATGCATGATCATTTATCACTCGTATAGCTAATCTGTTTTCTAGATCAGCTCCTACAAACCCATCAAAAATAAAAAGATCCTTTCCGTCTATAAAATTTTTCATTTTTTCAAAAATTTTATCAAATTTACCAGGAGGGAACTTGATGATTTACTTTTCCCCAATCTACATTTTCATGTGTTTCGTCATCAAATACTATGTATCTATCGTCTGGAGATCTTCCAGTATATTTCCCTGTCTTGACAGATAGAGATCCAGTAGCTGTAAGAATTCCCTCATTTTTCTGGACAGCAATTTCAACTAGTTTTGTCACAGGAAGATTTCTATGTACAGTAGATGGTGTAATACCAAAGTTCTCTAGTTGTGTTGTGAATTTACTTGTGATGGTAGATTTTGGGTTTTCAGTCATATTGGCCCTCTAATATTGCTGTGCAGTAAACAAATACTAAATAAATCATAAGGAATTGCTTTGATTAAATTTCCTTATAATCCCTCTCAAAGTTGGTTTGTGGCATTCCGTGCAGGAACCTATTTATTTAAAAATTCTGGATTCAACTTGATGCCCATAAATAAGGATAAACTGGAACTACGAGAAAAAAGTGCAAACAACAGACCTGAATTTGCTAGACCAGAAAGTTGGCGATATAAGAGATTAGAATCGAATTGGAGAAAACCAAAAGGCATTGATAGCCATCAACGAAAACAGAAAAGTCGTCGTGGAAGACCAGGACTTGTAAAAGTAGGTTATGGAGGTCCTAAAATTGCACGCGGTCTTCATCCATCTGGGTATACAGATAATTTAGTTTTCAATCTAAATGATATAGAAAAATTTAATCCTAAAACTGATGGTTTGAGAATAGGTCACAGTGTAGGTACAAAAAAGAGAAAAGAAATCATTGTAAAAGCTATAGAAAAAAAATTCAAAGTATTCAACGCGAGAGTGTCTGCAAGTGGTAGTAAATCTTAGAGCAAAAAAAAGACTAGTTTCCCGAATTATGGGAGTAGGGATACATAGAGTTAGATTTGATTCGGATCGTCTTGATGATATTGCTGATGCAATTACAAGAGACAATATCCGAAGTCTAATCACAGCAAATACTATCAAAATTAAACCAATTGTTGGAACATCTAGAGGAAGAGCACAGTTTAAGAAAAGTCAGAAAAGAAAAAGAGGTCCAAAACCTGGTGCAAAGAGAGGAACAAGAGGGGCACGTATGGCAAGAAAAGAAATTCACATTATCAAAGTTCGTGCATTACGTTATAGATTAGGTTGCAAAGGAGAGAAAAGATATTACAAATAATGAGTTTTGGACTCTCTACAAAATGGTAGGAGGAAATACTGTAAGAAATAGCGCACACCTCAGAAGTTTAATCGAAGAGATTAAATCTAAACGTAAATCTTAGAATTTATAGAACTTTTTATTCCATTCTAAAATTTTTCCGTCTTGAATTTTTATTCCTTCTTTTTTTAACATATTGGTTTTAACTTTTACCCCATATGCATAGCCACCGATTTTTCCATCTGATTTTACAACGCGATGACATGGAATTATTACGGGAAATGGATTTTTTTTCATGATTTGCCCAATTGCTCTTTGACCATTTTTTAAGCCGACCGCTTTTGCTAATTCGGAATATGTTGTAACATTACCCTCAGGGACTTTGGTGAGTTTTTTGTATACTAGTTCAGAAAGATTCATAGTTTGATTATCTCAAGACTAGTATTATTTAGCATGTCTAAAACTTTTTGTTTATTTTGTCCTAGTCCTCCCCAATCTAATAGAGCAGTTTTTGCCATGCTATTTCTATCTAATATGTGAGAAAAAAGTTCCTCGTCTAGAAAATCTAAAGCATGTTTTGGAATAACAGTACCTAAAGCAAATTTACCATGTATGAGTTCATTTGTGAATTTATCTGGATAGTGGGTTCCGCCAAAACAAATAGCAACAGGATTTGATTTTTGTTCACTTTTCATTATCTCAACTACAATTTTTGCAATAGAATTACATAGAATCGAGTCATTCCATTGTTTTTCGGTGGTTCCAATTTCAATGAAGATGGATGGTTTGTTCAAATTAGTGGGACCATGATGAGTAGCTTCAATAGTAATTTGAAACTCTAAAAAATTATTTCTATTTTGCCATAGTTTTTGCAGATAAGATTTTTGAATATGTGGATGTGGAATGGCAACTTGTCTATTATTTCCTCCAAACTTTGCTTCAGAAAAATTACCAGTACTGTGACAAGTAAGAGCTAAAACACCAGATTCAGCAGCATGTTTTGATAAAAATACAAATCCATCATATGAGAATTTTTCTTCAAGCCAATCAGCGGAAATTGCCGGGGTCGGGATTATTAGAAGATCAAAATATTTACCTCGATAAATTTCTCCATCATTTTTCATTTCTTGTGATATGAACTTGGCCATGTTATGGCCGGCTGGGTCATCTCGGTACGCAACTAGCAATTGCATTAGATAAAAGATATAAGTACACTTTATTAATCACAGGCATTGAACCCGAGAAATACCATGCGCAATATGGTAAATACAATGAAACTTGCCAAAAAATCCGATAAAGATGACTATATGCAACATCTAAGATTGGTTTTTTTAGGAATGATTTCAATTGGCACTATTGGATTTATTATTCAATTCGTATTTTCTGTAGCAACATTTGGACGTTAGATAAAATTGACAGAAGAAACACATGAGATAGTAAAGGCAGATGAAGGACAACCTAGTGTAAAACAACCTACAACAAATTCAGGAACAGATACCAAATCTCATCTTTTTGCAATTAGGACTACGGGTGGTCAAGAAAAAGTTGTACTTAACCTCTTACAAAATAGAGTAAATACAAAAAAAATCAACATTCAATCAGTATTGTTAATTGATAACTTGAAAGGATATGTAGTTCTAGAGGCTATTGATGCAAACGAGGCCTTTAACGCTATTCAAGGAGTGAGACATATTCGAGGACAATTAAGAGGCGAACTAGAATTCAAAGATATTGAGGGATATTTGGTAAAAAAATCTACGGTTTCAGAACTTGCTGTGGATAAGGTAGTAGAAATTATTGGTGGTCCGTTCAAAGGAATGAAGGCTACTGTTACAAGAGTAGATCACGATAAAGAGGAAGCTACAGTTATTTTGTTAGATGCACCATATCAGCTACCAGTTACGGTAGATGCAAACTACTTGAAGCTTAGTGCTTAGTAGCAAGGATTAAATTTTCATTATAAAGTGTGTATGAATATGGCAGAACTACAGAAAATTTCAGCATTAGTAACTGGAGGACAAGCATCTGCAGGTCCACCTCTAGGTCCATCTCTAGGTCCCATGGGAGTTAACATAATGGAAGTAATTAACACAATAAATGAAA
>C687J35174_10010833_pt1 | contig 11277 bp, 13 predicted proteins | sample RifCSPhighO2_01_FD_35174 | JGI IMG/M metagenome (IMG submission 35174) | reverse complement strand
TTTTCATAGAGGTTGATTAAAGCGGAGAAGTCATGAAATTTGAACCTTTTAAGAAAAGGGCTAATTCAATGAATCTTTGAAGCGTGCCTTAAAAGAAAAGATAGTTGGAGTTAAAAATTTAAGAAAATAAGATATAATTAGAAATTGGAAAGATAAGTTAATAAATATACGTTGAAATACTTATTATAGATAAATAGAGGGGGTAAAAATGGTGCATAAACTTGAATGAAATAAATTAATATAAGTAACTTATTTAAATACCGAACTATTACAGATTTGTATGTGGATAACAAAGTTAAAATTAAGTCATGATGATTGTCCTATTGTTAATAGGTGTGTAAAATTTAATACAATAGTTCTCTCTTATCCTAGTGGATGGTACCAGAAAAATAAAAATAAATTGGCTACAACTACCTGTTATTTTCAGGAAGGAAAACAAGAGAAAAAGAGACAATTTCTAAAAGAATTAAAATCAGATAAAAGAATTACTCATGTAGAAGTTTCTAGGGATACATTTACTTATGAAATAAATTTAGGAAAAGAAGGGAAACATGTGATGTTATATTATAATAAAAAATTATTTTTCGTTAAACCTACAGTAAATCATTATGATGGTCATGAATATTGGGAAGTTGCTTCTTGGGAAAAAAAAGAATTACAAAAATTTATTCAATCAGAAAGAAAAAATATGGACTATTGTGAAGTTTTGCAATTAAGAGAAGCTCCTTTAACAGATATTTATTTTCCTAATGTCATGCCCAATTTATCTAAAAGCCAGAAAAAAGCAATTGATTTAGCTTATAGAAAAGGTTATTATTCTTATCCCAGAAAGATTACTTTGAAAGAATTGGCTAAACTATCTAAAATAGGAATTTCTACTTTTCAGGAACATTTAAGAAAAGCTGAATTGAAATTGTTGCCTGTTATAATTGAATCTCAAATCAGTAAAAAATAGTCAAAAACCGAATAATTTCGGGTAAAAATTAATATAATTCCAATTTTTGTATTTTAATAAAAAAGAGTTCTGATATTAAATAAAATGACTGAGATTTTAGATAATTTGGATAAACTTATAGAGATAAACCTTGAAGTAGATGGGAGACCAATTGGGATTGATTTAATTAGAGTTAATCCCAGAACAACAGCATGGGAATTGAGACCGTTTAGATTATATCCTTCTGGTGCCCACTATCACTATTTAAGACTCACCGCTGATGGCGGTGGAGATTTTTATAGTGAATTTGATGTAATCCCTGTTGGCTTGGATCCTTTAAGTAAAGAAACTAAAAGTCAGGTCTGTGAAAGTTTGTTTGCTTACAGCATGAGTCGTATGAAAGATAGTGTTAATTCACTAGTCTATCCAGCTGAAAATGTTGTTCTTTTCTATTTAGAAGCAATAGCATATGGAAACTATTTGCCTTTAGAAAGGAGAAGTGAGATTCCTGATGATGAAGAAGTTCATAGTCTTGTACAAGAAGCTTATAATAATGAATATAGCAAAGGTATAGAGATGGCTATACATCGTGCTTCCCGTGGATTAAAAGTATATGATGAAAAATCTGTTCCTGAATACTTAGAAATAGCTAGAGAAGCAACGTCTAAAATAGATGGTTTTGATATGAGTACTTTTGAAGAGGATATGAGAAATGTTGAAAGAATTTTAAGTCAATCAAGATGGAAAAGAAAATTAAATTATAAAGTAAGAAAATTGAAAGAAAGAAGAAAAAGATTGAGAGAACAATGAGAACTATCTGGAAATTAAAATGATTTCATACGAATATTTTCAAAAAGTAGATATTAGAGTTGGAACTATTATTAAAGCAGAGGATTTTCCTGAGGCTAAAAAATCAGCATATAAGTTTACGAATGGAAAAATATACAAACCAGATGAAGTTCAAAAACTCCAAGATACAGGTCAATTCGTAGAAAAATAACTTTTCTCTTTAATGCAAAATTTATTAAATATTCTTTCTTTTAATATGCTTATGTTAAAGGAGGATAAAAATGGTACATAAACTAGAAGGAAATAAATTAATTATAGAATTAAATTTAGATAGCAAGGAGTTGTCAAAGTCCGGGAAAACTATAATGCTGGCAACTTCTAATGGATTTCAATGGGAAGGAGAGATTGGGATATCATATAATATTGTTAAGAGGAAGGGATAAATAACATGATAATCCTAATCTTTACAGAAGGAACAATAATCATGCACAAAAATGCAGTAGGTCATACTCGTGATGAAATTGTAAAACAAAGCAAAGGATTTTTTGGGCTTTTTAGAGATAAATCTATTCATGATTATAAATCCTATGTTCCTATTAGTAACGCAGTTAAAAAGTTGCAGAATTGGAAGAAAGATGGTGCAGAAATTTTGTATTTAACTTCACGTAGAAAGCCTGAGGAAATTAAGCAAGTACAATCTGTTCTGAAAAAATTTAAGTTTCCAAAGGGTCAATTATTATTCAGTAAAAAAGATGAAGAATACAAGGATGTTGCTGAAAGAATTATTCCTAATATTTTAATTGAAGATGATTGTGAAAGTATTGGCGGAATAGACGAGATGACTATTACTCATGTAAAACCTGAGGTTAAGAAAAAAATTAAATCTATCCATATTAAGGAATTTGACGGAATTGACTATCTTCCAGACAAGGTTTCTGTGCTTTTGAAGTATTAAAATGGACTTTTCTTTTCAGCTGAACCTGCACTTGCTCAGGGCACCCATGTGAGAATACACTACTAATTTAGGCTGGAATTTTAATTAAATGCTTTTCAGTCTCTTCAACTAGGATTTTATCATATAACTCAATCAATTTCTTGGAAATAATATTATCTTTATTTATCTTATATAAAGTAGCTCTTCCTATTTTTCTTGTTTTTACTATAATATTTAATTCTAATAGTTTAGGTATTAAGGAATTTAAAGTACCCCAGCTTACTCCAGCATTAAGCATGTCAGTTAAAGTATAATCTAATTCTCTTCCTTCTATTAAATACTGGAGAATTCTCATTCTTGGGTTGTCTCCTACATAATCTAAAAAAATTGAGGTTTCTTTCATGGAGTTAAATCACTAAAAGAGTTTAATAAAAGTTACTGTTAGATGTATTTTTGGTAAGAATTAAATAGATATAAACCCCATTATCGTTTATGCAAAAAGAACAATATTTTAGAAACAAGGTAAAGCAATTTTATTTATATAAAGGCAGGAATTTTTTCTGGAGAAAGAAGAAATTAACTCCTTATCAATTCATGATTATTGAATTATTCCTGAAGAAAACAAGAGCTGAAACTGTAGATAAAAAAGCATATGAATTTGTTAAATTATATAATAAAAACAATAAAATCCTGAGAGAACCAACTGATGAAATTTTTAAACAAGTGGTTATTTTTGGACTTGGAAAACAAAGAACAAAAGCATTAAAAGAAATTTCTAGATATCTAGATAAAAACCATAATAATAAACTACCAGAAAATATAAAAGAACTAGAAAATATTCCATTCATAGGTATCTACAGTTCTAATGCTATACTATGTTTTGGTTTTAATAAAAGAGTTCCGATTCTCGATGTTAACACTAGTAGAATTATTTCAAGGTTTTTCTCTATAAAATTAACAAGTGATTTACGCAATAATAGGCATTTACAAGATAAAGCAAAAGATATTATTCCGAGAAAAGGATTTAAAGAATATAACTGGGGATTACTAGATTTTGGAGCTATAATTTGCAAGAGCAGACCTTTATGTGATATTTGCCCCTTAAATAGAAAGTGTGATTCCTTTAATTCCAAAAAATTAAGAAAAGCTTAAAAAAGGAAAGCATTATATATGGGTTATGGAAGTAAAATCAAATTTTAAGTATATAGATTTGTTTGCTGGTTGTGGGGGTATGTCTCTAGGTCTTTATAATTCTGGTTGGGAAGGTTTATTTGCTATAGAAAAAAGTGATATGGCCTTTGAAACATTAAAATTTAACCTTATTGAAGATAAAAAACATTTTGATTGGCCTAACTGGTTAAGGATAAGGCATTATGATATTAATTATATTTTAAAACAATATAAATCTAAATTAACTGGATTAAGAAATAACATAGATCTTGTTGTTGGCGGTCCTCCCTGTCAAGGTTTTTCAATGGCCGGAAGGAGGGACTCAGATGATTCCAGAAATAAATTAGTAAATTCATACATTAAATTCATCAATCTAGTTAGACCAAAAATGCTTTTATTTGAAAATGTAAAGGGATTCACTATTGGGTTTAAAAAAGGAGAAAAAAGAGGTAAACCTTATTCAGAAGTTGTAATAGAAAAATTAAGAAAAATAGGATATAAAGTGGAAGGGAATTTAATTGATTTTTCAGATTTTGGTGTTCCACAAAAAAGACAGAGATTTATAATTTTTGGTACATTAAAAGGAAGTCCTGATGAATTTTTTGAATCGCTGGAAAATGAACGTGTTAATTTTTTAATGAATAAAGGCCTTTCTAGAGTTAACACTATAGAAGCAGCAATATCTGATTTACATAAAGAAAATGGTATAATAAATTCTAATTCATTTAAAAGATTTAAAGAAGGTTTGTATTCTGTTCCTTCATCAAAATACCAAGAGATAATGAGAGAGGGTTATGAAGAGGAGCTTCCAGATAGTCATAGATTCCCTAACCACAACCCTTCAACAATTAGCAAATTTAGATATATCCTTGAAAATTCTGTTAGAAATGTTAATGTTCATAGTAGCATAAAACAAAGGTTTAACTTGAAGAAGCATTGTGTTATCCCATTAAACCAAGATGATGTCTCTCCAACATTAACCACACTACCTGATGATTATATACATTATAAAGAGCCTAGAATTTTGACTGTTAGAGAATATGCTAGAATACAATCATTTCCAGATTGGTACAGGTTTAGAAAGAAGTATACTTCTGGTGGGAAAAATAGAAAATTCGAGGTCCCTAGATATACACAGGTAGGAAATGCGATACCCCCATTTTTCGCTGAAATCGCTGGAAATGCTATAAAAGACTTTATTAGTAAGAATAGATTATAAGTATTTTAAATATTTAGAAAATAAGGAAAAATTATGCAAATACTACATTTTAAAACAAATGTTCAGCTTAAGAATGTAATTGGAAGAGATTTGATTAATGATGACAATGTAGCTATACAAGAATTAGTCAAGAATTCTTTTGATGCTGGTTCAAAAAAAGTAAAAATAATATTTAGAAATTTTAAGAAAAATAAAGACAAACTGATATCAAATGATAATAAAGAGAAATTTCTTAGAGATTCTTCAAAGATTTTAATTATAGACTCTGGTGAAGGTATGAGTTTGGAAGATTTAAAGGACAAATGGTTAAATATAGCATATTCTTCAAAGAAATCTGAGAAAGAAAAATTCGGAAGAGTAATGGCTGGCGCAAAGGGTGTCGGTCGTTTTTCTTGTGATAGATTGGGAGAATATCTTAATATTTATACCAAATCTGAAAAAGATGAAAAAATTAACTACTTATCAATTAACTGGAATGATTTTGAAATTGAAAATGATCTTAACTACGAGATTCAAAAAGTAGAGGTTATCCTAAATGAGCCTCTTTCTATAAATGAATTTGAAAAGCAAAACAGATATCTTTTTGGGAAATCTGGTACGATTTTAGAAATAAGTAAACTTAGAGAGGAGTGGATAACAAGAGAAAGTGGGAAATACAATTACAATAAATTAATTTCTCTCAAGACCCATCTAGAAAAATTAACAAATCCAAATCAAAAAATAGACAAAAATAGCTTTGTTGTTGATTTAATAATTGAAGAACTAGATAAAAATGACTTTAATTTAAACACCCAGAGTGGTAATCGGGATTATAATTTTTTAAAAGGCCCTGTTGAAAATAAAATCTTTAAGAAACTATCTTTCAAGACAACATTCATTGAATCCGTGATTTCCAAGGATGGTAAAACTATCACCACAGTACTTAAGGATAGAGATAGAACAATTTTTAAATTAATAGAAAAAAATAAGTTTAGAAATCTTAAAGATATAAAAATTATATTTTATTTCCTTAATCAATACTCAAAAGCTTATTTTAAAAGAGAAACTGGTATAGAATCTTTAAGATTTGGTTCTGTTTTTTTGTTTATTAATGGTTTTAGAGTCCCACCTTTTGGTGATTATGGTGATGACTGGCTGGGATTGGAGCTGAGAAAAGGACAGGGTAGAGCTCGTTATCTTGGCGCTAGAGATTTAATTGGGAGAGTTGAAATAAATGATTCTAATAATATTTTCAAAATAATTTCTAACAGGGAAGGTTTGGTAAGAAATAAAGCACATGATGAATTAGTAGGGAATAGTAAAAATAATTTCAAAAAAAGTTATTTTTATTCAATGTTTAGAAAACTTGAATTATTTGTTGTGAATGGACTTGATTGGGATAGCATAACAAAAAGTCCAGATAAAGATAACATAGAAGAGGAAGAAAGATTTGAAGTTAAAGAATTTATGAAAGGATTTTATAATAAATTAAAATCAAAAAAATGGAAATATAATCCAAAAGATGAGATTTATGCTATAAGCCAAGAAGAAAAAGATTATAGAACAATACAACAGATTCATAAAATAATAACAGTTACAACAAAAGAAAAGGATATAATCAGTTTATATATAAATGAAAAAATTATTCAAAATCTTGCAAAGGAAAATGTTGAGAAATTAAATTCTATATTACAGTCAGTAAAGAACTTTGATTTAAAAAAATTTGATTTAAAGACCTCCAAGGGGATAGAAAAAATAAAGAAAACCTTAGAAGAATTGGCTAAAAAAGCAGAAACAGAAGAAAAAGAAAGGAAAACTGCCGAGAAAAAAGCGAGTGAAGAAAGTAAGAAAAGAAAAGAAGCTGAAGAGGAAAGAGATAAAGCAAAAAAAGAAGCTGAAGAGGAAAGACAAAAAAGAGAAGGCAGTGAAAAAAGAGAACTATTTATTAAAAGTTTGTTAGGTAAAGACACTGAAGAAATTCAAAAACTCCAACATCAAATAAAAATAAGTAGTAATAATATTAGTGAAGCAATGCTTTATTTAAAAGAAAATTATGTAGATAAAAATAAATCCCCTCCTGTTTCGTTCTTAAAAAGTATCATCTCTGATATTATCCTTGAATCTGATAAAATAAATAAAATAACTTCCATTGTTACGAGTGCGAATTTTGATTTATATTCTAAAAAGATAAAAGAGGACATAGTTACTTTCATAAAAGAATATACCGAAGGCTTTAAATCCAGATTTATAAAAACGAATATAAAATGTGGAGATATTGAATTCAAAACTTCTTTTTCCCCATTAGAAGTTCAAATAATAGTCGATAATCTATATAATAATTCTGATAAAGCAGGGGCCAATGATGTTACCATACAATTTGAGAAAAGATCACCTAAAGAATTGAAGCTAAAGTTTATTGATAATGGCAGAAAAGTCTCTAAAGAACACATACCAGAATTATTTAAATTTGGATTTACAACCAGAAAGGGTGGATCTGGAATAGGGCTTTATAATATAAAGAGCATACTTAAGTCAATGAACTCCGAGATTAAATTTATCCAAGATGATAATGAAAAAGGATTTGAATTGATTATTAGAAAATGAAGATAAAATATCTTATTTTATGGTTTGAAGATGATGATATGACTTACCAGTCGAATAGAATTGAAAATTATTTAAAGGATTTGGGATTTATTCCCTGTATAGACAAAAGAACTAGTTTAGAAAGGGCCGAGGATATTAATTTTGAAAATTATAACCTAATTTTATTAGATTTTCATCTTAATGATACAAAAACTACGGAATTTATACTAGATAAATTACAACAGATGGACTATGCATCAGAGATAATTTTCTATTCTGATAAAGAAAAATTTGAAGATCAAATTAAAGAGAATATAAAACGTTTTGAAGGAGTTTTCTGGCAACATGGAAGACAAAATCTGGTGGGTAAGATAATAAATGTAATCGATCTCACTTTAAAAAAATTTCAAGATTTAAATAATCTTAGAGGACTTGTTATGGCTGAAACAGCAGATTTAGATAAACTAAAAAAACAAATTTTTAAAAAATATCTTGAATTAAACCATGAAAAAAAAGAAGAGTTTGAAAAAGAACTAATCAAAAAACTTGTAGAAACCGCTGAAGACAACTTTAAAAAAATAAAAAGGTATCAAGGAAAGAATATCTCAATTACAGAAACGGATTTAACTGAAACATTTGATAAAACTACTTTTGACTTAATAGAAGATTTCATTTTTGATTCGGATAAAAAAAGTAGGTGTATAAAGGGGTTAATGAAACTTATCAATTCTGAGAAAAAATTTGATCATAATGAGTATCGAGAAAAAATAATAAAGAAAAGAAATTTCCTATCCCATTCTCCCGAGGAAGATAGAGAAGGGATAATTTATTTCGGAGAATTTAAATTTACGCCGGATGAATGTAAAGAAATAAGAAAAGATATAATGAGATATAAGAATCTTTTGGAGGGGGTTTTAGGGGAGGTGAGTAGTCTTAATTAATCTTCTTTTTATTTCTTCCCAATTTTCCATAACCCATTAAAATAGCTTCTATAAGAGTCAGCTATATCCTTATCTTGAATCATTACAGCAACTAATTTCTCTTTTTCCCAGACAATGACAATAACTTTCTCTCCATAAATATAAGTTGTTGTCGGGCTTGTTTTTGGCATGTATTTAACTTCAGAATATTTCTGCTTTTCAACTTCCTTTCCTCTCTCCCTTCCGAATTTATCATTGTTGTAAATAACTTTTAACTTTAATTTTTGCTTTACTCTTTGTTTATGTAAATGTTCCAAGAAAAAAGGAATTACTTCTTTTGATTTTCCGGTTGAGCCTAAACAAAGCCATTCTTTATTTTCCTTTAAAACATCTCTTAAAACTGTTTTAATTCCTTCTTTACCTTCAAATACTTCTATTACGGGAGCTTTAATTTTAGGCTTGTATAATTCATTTAATTCAGGCAATTTTTCTTCAATAAGTTTTTCTTTTTCTCTTAAATAATCTATAATTTTCTCAGGAGAGGCTGGTCTAAAATATTTCTTTCCGTTTTTGATAACATAAGAAGCTAATCCTTTCTTAATTAAAGAATTTAAAGTATCATACAAATGAGTCCTGTTTTCTTTTGTTTTTTTGGATAATTCAGAGACTAAAGATTCTTTTAATTCTAGTAAAGCTAAATAAGCTTCTGATTCCCTTAAAGTTAAACCTGCATTAACTAATATGTTTTTGTCCATATCTTAAATGTTAATCTTTCAATATTTAAATCTTTCGTTCTTTTTTGGACAACATAATTTTATTAATAGTTTCTGGGAATTTTATATTAAATTTGGAGGTTAGAATGAGATATGAAAGAGTATGCCTAGTTCATAGTCCTTTAGATTTGAGTGCCACGAAGATACCTAATGTGGGCTCTTTGGCTCCTCTTGGATTAATATCGCTTGCAACTTATTTAGATAGAAATACAAATGTGAATATTAAAGTTGTAGATGGAGATTTAATCGGTTTAGAAAAAGCTAAAAGAGAACTTAAAGATTATGATTTAGTGGGGATTGGAGTACAAGCCAGTGAATCTTATCAAAGTGCTTTGGAATTAGCCGAAACTGCCAAAGAAAACGGCTCAGTTGTTGTATTAGGAGGAGAACAGGCAACTATTAGAGCTAAACAGATAATAAAACGTCCATACATAGATTTTGTTATAAGAGGTCAAGGAGAGAATGGATTATTAAGTTTAGTTGAGGGAAAAGAATTAGAAAATATCCCAAGCTTAACTTATCGTTTAGGAAAAGAGATTATTAGCAATCCATCTCAAAGATTATCGCTAAGAAATTTGCCAATTCCTGACAGAGCTTTTGTCAATCAAAAAGATTATGAGGAGCAGTTTCAAAGAACTCTTGAATCTAAACTTACAGGTCTTAGAAGTTTTGCCACTATTAGAACTCAGGATGGATGCATGAAAGCAATAAAACAGGGAGTATGTACTTTTTGTGTCAGAGATGATTTATTAGTTTTTAGGTTAAGAGACTCTGAACAGTTCTGGGAGGAAATGCTTTATTTAGAAAGTTTGGGAATAGATTATGTTTGGGATATTTCTCCTAGTTTTTCCAGCGTTCCTTTTAAATATTTACAAAGTCTGGTCAATGCTAAACCTGCAGAATCTAAGATGAGATTTAGAGTTTATGCAAGAGCTGATGATTTAGCCGAAGAAGAAAAAACAAGAGCATTAAAAGAAATAGGCATTGAAAATGTATTAGTTGGTTTTGATTCCGGAAATCAGGATTGTTTGGACTCTTCGAATAAAAAGACTACTTTAGAGCAACATAGAACTGCAACTAGAAATTTAAGAAAATATAATATAAGCACTTATGCTGCTTTTATTTTAGGTCATTTAGCTGAAACTAATGAATCCATGTTTGACACTTTAAATCATGCAAGAGAGCTTAGAGATATTATGGGAGATGAATTGTTTAGGATTGTTACATGCAGCAAAATGCAGCTCTATCCAGGAAGCGGCGAATGGAATGTATTTTTATCTGCAAATCCGGATTTAAGAGAAAAATATGAAGAAGCAGATATTATTAATCTTAAGGAACTTTCTGAATTATACTTTACAAGACATCTTGAGATAAATCCTGAAGAAGCCGATAAAATAGCAGAAGAAATTAGAGGATTAGCACCAATAAAATCAGGGAAGGATATGATGATAGGATTAGGCAGACTGAAGAGTTATTTAATAGTGGAAAAATAGGAAACAGAGAAGCAATTAGGAGAGTAGGTAAGGGAGCTGCGAGGAGGATATGGAGGATGTTAACTGCTTTGGAAGAAGATAGTAAGGATTTAAGTGAAATGTAAGAGTAAATGCTTTTTATGCTCCAAGGAATCCTGCTGAGCATTATTGTTTTGATGATGGTAGTATGTTAGGTGCTCCTAAGATGGTACCTGCCAAAGTGCCTATAGGAATAGTTTTTGCCGGTATTGGAGGACTGGGAGCGTATAGTCTTTATAGTTCTGGTCATCCTGTCTTGGCAACAGCAGCAGTTGGATTATCTTACTTATCAGGAAAGGGACCAACAATGAGAGCGATAGAAGAATTGAGAGATAGATTCAATCTTGGGAATATTCAATCTTCTAATAGTTTTTCTAAATTTGATATGGTTGAAGATAGGATTTACAGAACTGGATGGTATGGAAAAAAGGCTGTTGAGAAAGTCCTAGAAGAGAAATAGTATCA
>C687J35174_10010832_pt1 | contig 11278 bp, 10 predicted proteins | sample RifCSPhighO2_01_FD_35174 | JGI IMG/M metagenome (IMG submission 35174) | reverse complement strand
CTTCAATTTCAGGAAAAAATTGAAAGGAAACAAGTTGCTTCAATTTCAGGAAAAAATTGAAAGGAAACAAGTTGCTTCAATTTCAGGAAAAAATTGAAAGGGGGTGATAAAATGAAAAATATTGAAACAAAATATAAAACCTTAATGACTATGAATATTATTCTTGTTATTTTGGTTTTAGCTTTAGGCGTTTATGTTTTGAATTTTAATGGAGTTTTTGATAAAGATGTTGGATTGAGTCCTTTGGATAGTACTAAAATTCTTGCATATGGAACTCAAAATGGAAGTTTTACTGGGGCAATTTTAAATACTATTGGCACTGGAAAAACTTTACTTTGTTTAACAAGTGGACTTTCTCAAAATTGCATTGGAAAAAGTGGTGGAGATTTTGTTTTTTCAACTGGAGGAGGGACAAGCTATCAAGAATTAGCAAAGATAAATAAGGAAGGTATATTTTTTAAGAATGAGATACTTGCAACAAAACGAGATGTTTCGACTGTGTTGAGTGAGTGTAGTGTAGTAAATGTTGGTGTTCCTGCTCCGAGTGGAATAGTGCAAACTGGAAACCAGGTTTGTTCTAATCTTGGAAAGAAATGTGTCTATAACTTTATAGGATTTGACCCCCAAGCAACTATTTCGGGAAGCACTAATAAAATTAGCCAACCAATTTCTTGTGGTGATGCCACAAACAACTACCCTGATGCTTCTTGGGCAAGAACTACTTGTTGCTAATTTAAATGCTTGCTGATTAATTTTTTTTCTTTTTTTTCTTTCTACAAAAGTTTTTAATACCTAAATAATACTAAATAACATATGGGACAACAAGAATATTTAGTAAAATTGCAAATGCTTGAGCAACAGGCTGGACAATTCGAAGAACAATTAAGATTAATAGAACAGCAAGTTATGGAGTTAAACTCTCTAAAAGAAAATGTGAGAAAATTAGAATTGTCTAAAAATGAGGATATGTTCTCTGAAATTGGGAAAGGAATTTATGTTAAAGGAAAATTAAATAATACTCAAATGTTAGTTGATGTTGGAAATAAAATTCTTGTTCCAAAAAACTTCAATGAAATTAAAATAATTATTGATTCTCAAATAGAAAAATTTCAAGAAGTAAGGGGAGAAATTTCTAAGAAAGTTGAAGAAATAAATGAAGAAGTGGACAAGTTAATTGAAGAATTGCAAAATCCTAAAAATAAGACTGATAAAAGTAAACCTTTGAAGAATGAGAATAAGAAAATTAAAAAATAGTTCTAACAATCTTTAAATATGTGTTTTTCTAAATTATAGTGGTGATTAAGGTGATTGAATCAATTTTAAATCCGCGTAGATCTGAAAGGCGACCTTGGGAAATGCTATTCGTCGGTTTTATTTATTCTTCTTTATCAGTTTTATTAGTAACTTGGATTTTTTCGAGAGATATAGCTTTAGCAAAATATTCTGGAATTTTTATTGTGACATTTACAGTAATGTTTTGTATGCCTTTTTTTTATTATATGTTAAAACTTGAAGAAGAAAAAGATATTCGAATTTCGGGAGTCATCAATTTGTTAGAAGAGCATGGGAAAGCTGTGCATAGTCTTTTATGGATGTTTGTTGGATTTATCATCGGATTTTCAGTTTTTTATATTCTAATAGGGAGTCCAGAAAATTTCAGAGCGCAAATTGAAACTTTTTGTATAATCAATAACCCCGATAATTATAATAGTTGTATCACACAACATGGATTAAATGGGGCAGTTACCGGATTAACTGGAAGTGGAATTAAATTATTCGGAGGAATTTTCAGCAATAATCTTTATGTTTTAATGTTTACGATTATTTTTTCTATTCTTTTTGGAGCAGGAGGAATATTTATTTTAGCTTGGAATGCAACAGTTATTTCAGCAGCAGTGGTTTTATTTGCAAATTCAGATTTATTAAAATTACCTCTTGCTTTATCTCGATATTTGATTCATGGAATTCCAGAAATAGCAGCATATTTTATTGGAACTCTTGCAGGAGGAATATTGGGTTTATCAATTATTAGAAAAGAATTTAGAACGGAAAAATTTTGGGGAATTTTACAGGATTGTTTATTGTTAATAATTATTGCAATAATTATTCTTATAATTGCTGCAGGAATTGAAGTATTTATCACACCGAGAATATTTTAAAAACTTAGGTGTAGATGAACTTATAAAGTATATTTTATAAGAAATAAAATGGAAGATAATAAGGAAAAAAATGGAAATTTACCTAAAGATGCACCTTTGGAAAATCCCATTAAAAAAATCGATAATTATAATGAAGATGAAATAATCAAGTTAAGAAAAGATAAACTCCATAAATTATTTAATACTAAAAAAAATTGGATTGTTGGAGTTCTTCTGGCAATTATAGTTTTTATTTCTTTTTCAATAAGAACAAGTAATATACCTAAACTAAAAGATGTTACTACAAACGATTGGACATTAGGACCAGACCTTGACCCTTTTTTATTCTTAAGATGGGCTGAATACATTGCTGAGCACGGGAAACTCTTTATTTTAGATAATTTGAGGTATGTTCCTTTAGGATATAATACAGCTGGAGAAGCCAAACTACTTTCTTATTTGATTGTTTGGTTTTTTAAATTCCTTTCTTTATTGCCTAATTTTTTAGTTTCAAAATTACCCGGTGCGCCTCAAGAAATAACAATTACTTATGCAGCAATTTTATTTCCAGCAGTCATGTTTGTATTAACAATTATTGCATTTTTCTTTTTAACAAAAGAGATTTTCAAAGATAGTTTTAAAGAATCAATATATACTAATGCTATTGCGTTGATAGCCTCTTCATTCCTTGCAGTTTTACCAACTATTTTACCTAGGACAATTGCTGGAATTCCTGAAAAAGAATCTGCAGGATTTTTCTTTATTTTTATTTCATTTTATTTTTTGATAAAATCATTTAAATCGAAAGATTACAAATTTATAATTTTTAATGGAATTTTAGCAGGATTAGCTACTGCAGCATTAGGATTAATATGGGGAGGAGTAACTTTTGTATTTATGATCTCCGGCCTTTCTATTTTTCTTTTCTTTATGATTGGTGATTTTAATAAGAAACATTTTACAAGCACTTTATCTTGGGTTCTTTCGTTTATGCCGGTTATGATGTTTTTCTCAACAAGATATACTCTTAAAAGTTTCTTTATTTCTGCTTCAACTACTCCTATTTTTATAACTTTAATTTTAAGTTCATTAGGAATATTTATTTATCCTAAAGTAAAAGATAAACTGTTTATAAAATACTTAAGAGAAAGATGGTATATTCCTAAAGAAATTATTTTATTATTTTTTACTGGAATTATAATGTTTATATTTGGATTAATTTTTCTTGGAAGGGATGGAATTATTGGAGAAATTGTACAAACGTATGGGCAACTTATAAGTCCATTAAATACTACAAGATTTATTAGAACTGTAGCTGAAAATTCCCAACCTTATTTTGTTGGTCAATGGACTGGTTCTTTTGGACCTACAATAAAAAATATTCCTGTTTTCTTTTGGTTATTTATATCTGGTTCTGTTGCTCTTTTTTATAATATGTTTCCGAAAATAAAAAAGAAAGAAAGAATATTACTTACAACAAGTTATTTCATATTTATTCTTGGATTAATTTTTAGCAGATATTCTCCAAATAGTTCACTAAATGGTGAAAGTTTAACAAGTTTGTTTGTTTATTTTGGTGCATCTATTCTTTTCTTAGGATATTTTTTCTTTATTTATTATAAATCTCACAAAAATAATGAGCGTCATAACCTAAAAATAGAATTCCCAATTGTTTTGCTTTTCTTGATGTTTTTTGTTTCGATATTAGCTGCAAGAAGTGGAGTTAGATTTGTGATGGTTCTTGTTCCACCAACAAGTATTCTCGTTGCTTATTTAATAGTAATTAGTGTTAAGAAAACATTATCTAATGAAAAGGAATCATGGAAATTATTTTTTGTAACACTTTCGATTTTAATTGTATTTTTAGGAATTTTTAGTGTTTATTCATTTTATGAATCAAGTAAAGCGCAAGCAAGTATTTTTTATCCTTCATCATATAATTTGCAATGGCAAAAAGCGATGGAATGGACTAGAAATAATACTTCAGAAGATGCAGTATTTAGTCACTGGTGGGATTATGGATATTGGGTCCAGAGTATTGGAAAAAGAGCGACGATTCTCGATGGAGGAAATGCAATTGTCTATTGGGATTATTTATTAGGGAGACATGTATTAACTACACCAGATGATAATTTAGGACTTGAATTTTTATACACACACAAAGCAACTCATCTTCTTATAGATTCAACAGATATTGGAAAGTATTCTGCATTTAGTAGTATTGGTTCAGATGAAAATTATGATAGGTTTAGTTTTATTCCAACATTTTTTATGGACGAAAAATCAACTCGTGAAGCAAAAGAAGGAATTCTTTATTTCTATAAAGGTTCTTCCTCATTAGATGATGATATAATCTTTAAAGTAAATGATACAGAACAAAGAATTACTAAAGAAAATTCAGGTATTGGAGGAAGTTTAATTTTCCAAAAAACAGACGGAAAATATTTACAACCAGAAATAATTGTAATTTCTAAAGGGAAACAGATAAATGTTCCATTAAGATATTTATTTGTTGATAATGAACTCCACGATTTTGGTTCAGGTTATGAAGGAGCAATATTTTTAATGGAAAAAGTTGATCAAAATGGTAACTCACTTATATCAAATAAGAAAGGGGCTGCATTTTATCTTAGTACTCGGACATCTCAATCTTTATTAGCAAGAAAATATTTATTCCAAGAAGAAGGAAATTTCAAACTTGTCCATACAGAATTACATCCAATAGTTAATGAATTAAGAGCTCAAGGATTTGGAATAGATGATTTTGTTTATTTCGGCGGAAATTTTTTAGGACCGATTAAAATATGGGAAATTGAATATCCTGCAAATATGGTAATTAATGAAGATTTTCTTGTAACTGAATATCCTGATAGTGCATTAGAAAAAGTTTAAGAAAATTTTATAAAATTAGAATAATTAAAATAATATGATAAACCTTGCTTTTTTATCTGTGATAGTGTCTCTTTTTAGTGTATTTTTAGTTATGCCTTTTTGGATAAGGAAGGCAAAGAAAATTGGACTAACTTGGAAAGATATGAATAAACTTGATGGAAAAGATATCGCTGGTTCTGGAGGATTAATTGTTGTCATGGGATTTATCCTCGGTTCTCTTGTGTATATTGCTGTTCAGACATTTTTATTTCAAGGAGGAAATCATTTCTTAGAAGTTTTTACAATAACTACTTCAATACTTATCTTAGCTGGAATTGGAATTATTGATGATTTATTTGGCTGGCATCACGGAGGATTAAGAAAAAGAGCGAGACTTATTCTTGTTTTCTTTGCAGCGATACCTTTGATGGTTATTAATGCTGGAAGTTCAGAAATATTTATTCCTTTTTTAGGGTCAGTGAATTTAGGAATTATTTACCCATTAATATTTATACCAATAGGGATTGTTGGGGCTACTACAACATTTAATTTTTTAGCAGGTTATAATGGTTTAGAGGCCGGACAGGGAATTTTAATAATTTCCTCATTAGCATTAGTAGCCTTTTTGACAGGAAGTGAATGGTTGAGTATTATCGCTACATCTATGGTTATTTCTTTATTTGTTTTTCTTGTGTTTAATAAATATCCTGCAAAGGTTTTTCCAGGAGATGTCTTAACTTATCCTATTGGAGGATTTATTGCAATTATGGCCATCTTAGGAAATTTTGAATTATTTGCTACATTTATTTTCATTCCATACGTGTTAGAAACTGGATTAAAATTAAGAGGAAGATTAAGGAAACAATCTTTCGGAAAACCTCAACAAGATGGTAGTTTGAAAAACCAATATGATAAATATTATGGATTAGAACATGTCGCGATAGGTATTCTCGAACGAATTAAAAAATCTAAAAAAGCTTACGAATGGGAAGTTGTTCTTTTGATACATACCTTTCAACTAATAATTATTGTCGTCGGTTTTTGGTTATTTATAATTTAAAATGTTAAAAAAATTATTTTCAAATGAATTGGCTAAGGGTGGCCTATCGTTATTTATTATGTTTAATTTATTGAATTTATTGAATTTTATTTTTCAAATTTCAATGGCGAGACTTCTCGGCCCTACAGATTTAGGAGTTTTAGCGACGATAATGATTTTATTATATTTCTTAGCAATTCCAACTGAAGCAATACAATTACTCGCAACAAAATATACTTCAAGATTTAATGGAAAAAAAGAGTATGGAAAAATAAAATATTTATTAGCGAAATTTTTTGCGAAAGGGATAAAAATATCATTAATTATTTTTATTTTGGCAATCCCAATATTCTTTATCCTTTCAATAATTCTGAAAATATCATTTTGGTTATTTTTTATGATCGGGATAGTTATATTTTCTATNTTTCTTGTTCCATCTACAAGAGGAGTAATGCAGGGAATGAAAAAATTCCATTCATTGGGAATAAATATGGTTTTCGAGGGGATTGTTAGATTATTCGTAGCAGTTATCTTTGTCTTAATTGGATGGAAAGTTTATGGGGCAATTTTTGGAATAATCATTGGGGCATTTGCTCCTTTTTTGATAATGCCGTTTCTATTAAAAAAAATCATAAAATCAAAAAAAGAAACAGCAGATATTTCTAAAATATATTCATATAGTGCCCCAATACTTTATGTATTATTAGTAATTATGTTTTTTCAAAGTATTGATGTATTTATTGCAAGAATTCTTTTTTCATTCGGAGGATGGGAAGAAGCATTAGTTGGAAAATATGCTGTGGCAAATCAAATCGGAAAAATGATTTTCTTTGGAACATTGGCTATTGGAAAAGTAATGTTTCCAATAAGTGCTGAAACTTTTGAGAGAAATGGAAAAACTAAACAAGTTATTATAAAATCATTTTCAGTAGTTTTAGGAATATGTATAATTAGTTTAATAGTTATTGCCTTATTCCCAAATTTAATTGTAGGGTTATTGTATGGTAAAAATTATCTTGATATTTCTGGAATTATTTTTAATATGGGAATTGCATTTTCACTTTTAGCTTTATCTAATTTAGTATTTCTCTATGGAATTTCAATAAATAAAGGGGTAAAATTAAAATATATCTTAGCGTTTATTTTATTCCAATCTGTAATTTTATTTGTGTTTAGTTCAGATATATACAATTATTCCCTTGGAATGATTTTGTCCGGTTTGGTTCTTTTCTCCATAAGTCTAATTAGTATAAGAAAATAAGTTTAAATTTTTCGTGAGAAATAATGCTTTTTTTAACACATAAAAGATTTTAAATGATTCAAACGAAGATTTTTTATGTTAACAATAATAATTCCTGCATATAATGAAGAAAAAAGGATTCCTCCAACATTAGAATCTTATGGGAATTTTTTTTTAAAAAAAGAGAAAGAAAAGGGATTGAAAACTGAAATTCTTGTTGTGATAAATAATAGTTCAGATAATACTTTAGGGGTTGTAGAAAACTATTGTAAAAGATTAAAGAATATAAAATATTTAAATTTAATTCGTGGTGGGAAGGGATTTGCTACAATTGAAGGATTTAAAGAAGCGTTGAAAAAGAATAGTGAATTTATTGGTTTTGTAGACGCTGATATGGCCACGAGTCCAGAAGCATTTTATGATTTATATAAAAATATTGGAAAAGCTCACGGAATTATTGCAAGTAGGTGGAAAAAAGGTGCGAAGGTAAAAAGATCATCTGGAAAATTAGTTAGAAGTAAGGGATTTAATATTCTTACAAGATTCCTTTTTTTATTTCCTTATGAAGATACTCAATGTGGAGCAAAACTTTTTAGAAAAAATGTTGCGAGAGAAATAGTTAATAATTTAGAACGTGCAGAATGGGCTTTTGATGTAAATATTTTATATTTATGTAAAAGAAAAAAATTCAAAATTAAAGAACATCCCACAATTTGGGAAGATAAAGATGGCTCAAAAATAACATCGATAAAAGTGCCAATAAGAATGACCGGAGGAGTAATTAGACTAAGATTGCTACACTCTCCATTTAGGGTGATTATCCGAGCTTATGATAAATTTTTAGCTAAAAGAATAAAAATGCATAATATTATTTAATAAAATGTCAAAAACAAATCCTCTTGTAAGCATTACAATTCCGACGATGAATTCAGAAAGAACGATAAAAAAAACACTTGAATCTATAAAACAACAGAATTACCCAAATTATGAAATAATTATAATTGATAAAAGTTCTTCAGATAATACTCTTAAAATTGCTAAGAAGTTTAATTGTAAAATATTTAATGATGAAAAAAAATTATTAGGAGCAAGATATTTAGGTGTAACAAAAAGCTCTGGTGAATTTGTAATACTTTTAGACTCAGATCAAATTTTAGCTAAAAATTCTATAAAAAATACTTTGAAGTTAATTAAAAAAAATGATTGGGATATGGTTTTTTTCGAAGAGGATTCTTACAAACCTAAAACACTTGCCGAAAAATTAATTTCTTTAGACAGAAAATTAACTCACAAAATTAAAATTATTAATCCCTCAGAAAGTGTTTTACTTCCAAGATTTTTTAAACGGAATTTGATATTGAACGGTTTTGAAAAAATAAATCCAGATTTATTTAATTATATAACTTTACAAGATCACGCTATAATTTATCATGAATGTTATAAAATTTCTAAGAAAATAGGATATGTGCCAAAAGCAGTTTATCACATTGAACTTAAAACTTTTCGAGAGTTATTTCTTCATTATTTTTACTGGGGTATTAAATCTGCTGATGGAATTAATAAACTTCCAAAAGAATACACAAATATGTTTCAAAATAAATTAAATAAAAGAGCGAAAAGTGTTGGAATTAGTTTTGAATCTATTTTAGTTTTACCAATCATTTTCATAAAGGGAGGAGGTTATTATTTAGGATATTTTTATACTAAATTAAAAAGAAAATGAAAAATATAGACCACTACGGACACTGGTATAATGAAGATGATAAAAAATACATAATTCCTCGGGAAAGAGTATCGTTGGAATTTATGAAAAAATTAAAATTGAAAAAAAATTCATTTATTCTCGATGCTGGTTGTGGAGATGGACGATTTACAGAATTTATTATTAAACAATTTGGAATTAATGTAAAGGGGTTAGAATATTCTAAAGAAGGATTAGAAATTTGTAAAAAAAAGAAGATAGATGTTAAATTTGCAGATTTTAATGAAAAACTTCCATTTAAAGAAAAATATTTTGATGTTATTTATGCTGGAGAAGTTATAGAACATTTGTATAATCCGGATAAATTTTTAGAAGAGTGTAATCGAGTGTTAAAAGATGACGGTTTTGTAATAATTACTACACCTAACCTATGTAATTGGTATAATCGTATTTTAATGTTATTTGGAATACAACCTGTATTTATTGAAACAAGCACTATTGATACAAGAGTTGGAGCAGGAATATTNAAAGTTCTNAANAAAGANCATCATCCTGTNGGACATATNNGAATTTTTAATGCNACNGCTTTNGAAGATATTTTCAAATTACAAAATTTNAAAATAATCAAAAAACANGGNGTTATNTTTGAACANTTNCCAAAAAAATTATTATTCTTAGATAAATTTTTTACGAATTTCTATACCTTAAGTTCAAGTTTTGTGGTTGTAGCTAAGAAGATTAAAAAACAAGAGAATTAACCTGTTTAAGAAAATCTTTTTTTATTTCATTATAAGAAAATCTTTTTGAAGAACCCAATATTTTAGCTTTATTTTTTATTTTAAATTTATTATCTATAATTAAATCAATTTTATGTGCGAAATATTTTAAGTCGTAAGGTTTTGCGTGATATCCATTAATCCCATCGATAATTTGTTCTGTTGGACCTGCCCTGTCACCCCAAACAACACAAGGAGTTCCACAAGCTAAACTTTCTACAGGAACTAATCCAAAGTCCTCTTTAGGAGTCGGAAAAACAAAAACTTCAGCATTAGTATAATAATTAATTATTTCTTCAGTATTTAATCTTCCTAAGAATTTTATCTTAATTTGATATTTATTCGCTAAAGCGATTAACTTTTCTTTATAATTTTCTTCTACAGAACCTGCCAAATACAAAGGTATTTTATTTTTCATATGTTTCATAGACTCTAAAAGCCACTCATATTTTTTATCAGGAATTATTCTACTCGAAGTAAAAAGAAATTTTTCTTTTATTTTTTTAGATGATGGTTTAAACCTCGGATCTAAAGGAGGGTAACTTACAATTGTATTTATATTGTATAAATTATCTAATCTTTTTTTTGTGAAAAAACTATTCACAAAATTTAAATTATTTTTTTTAATTAACTCTTTATCCATTTTTTTCATCCATTTCCCAATAAAAAATGTTGGAATTAAGGCAATTACCCTCTTATACCCTTGAGTTCCTTTTGCCCATTCTAATTTCTCTTTATTATTAAGGTATAAATAATGAGGAAAATGATTTATATAATTTATTTTTTTTGATTTGTGATTTCTTATTAAATAATTCATTGGAGCACTATAACTAATGAATAAATCTGGGTTATGTCTTTTGATAGTATTTAATCCAAGAAAACAGCTAATTAATTTTATAGATTCAAATTTGGTTTTTATTTTTGATATTTCTTCAATTTCTAATCCATCGAAGGGAAGTTCTGTAAGGATTTTTTTGTTTAAATGACAAGTTAGAATTTTTACATAATATCCTGATTCTTTCAACATATTTGCATGATTTATTATTTCTCTTTCTAACCCTCCTTGTTCTGAAAGAAATTCATAGACTAAATATGCGGATTTTCTTTTGTCCATTGGTATAATTGGTCTATGCCTTGTTTATATCCTATTTGAGGTTTCCAATCAAAATGTTCTTGAGCTTTTGAAATATCACAATAAAATACTTTTTGATCTGCCGGCCTCCAATCTTCGAAATTTAATTGTTCCCTTTCTTTTCCCCACATTGAACAAAGTTCTAATAATGAAATTGTATTTTCATAGCCACCGCCAACATTATAAGCTTGCCCTTGAAATTCTTCCTTACCTTGAGAAATTATGGCTTTCCCTTGTTTTATGAATAAATCTATTGCGTCATCTGAATGTAAAACATCTCGAATTTGTTTTCCATCTCCATAAATAGTTATTTTCTCTTCTGCAATTATCTTCTTTGCTATGTGTGAAAGCCAACCTTGGTCAACTATCCCATTTTGATG
>C687J35174_10010816_pt1 | contig 11291 bp, 10 predicted proteins | sample RifCSPhighO2_01_FD_35174 | JGI IMG/M metagenome (IMG submission 35174) | reverse complement strand
CCCCCCCGCCGTTACTTGTTAACGCCAGTGGACTGATCCAGTACGAGACAAATATTTCTACCTTTTAGCATTGTACGGAAAAAAAATATGCTTTTACTTGAAGATATAAAACTTGCCGTAGTAGGTCTCGGTTATGTTGGGCTGCCGCTAGCCATTGAGTTCGGCAAAAATCGTAGTGTTGTCGGTTTTGATATAAATAAGTCGCGAATTGATGCTTTGAAGGGCGGTCACGATTCCACGTTGGAAGTGAGTGATGATGAACTTGCCGGGTCGAAATATATTTCCTATAGCTCCAGCATTGAAGAGCTCAAGGATTGTAATGTCTTTATCGTCACCGTGCCTACACCTATCGATCAGTATAAGCAGCCTGATTTAACGCCTCTGATAAAAGCGTCTGAAAGTATCGGAAAAATACTGAAGAAGGGCGACCTGGTAATTTACGAGTCAACTGTGTATCCCGGTGCAACCGAAGAGGACTGCGTTCCTGTCCTGGAAAAATATTCAGGGCTCAGGTTTAATGTTGATTTTTTTGCAGGCTATAGTCCGGAACGAATTAACCCAGGAGATAAGGAGCATCGTGTTACCACGATTAAAAAAGTCACGTCAGGCTCTACGCCGGAAGTCGCTGATCTTGTAGATGCCTTGTATAGCCAGATTATTACGGCAGGTACGCATAAGGCGAGTAGTATCAAAGTCGCTGAAGCGGCAAAGGTCATTGAGAATACCCAGCGTGATTTGAATATCGCGTTAATTAATGAATTGGCTATTATTTTCAATAAAATGGGGATTGATACCCAGGCTGTACTGGAGGCTGCGGGCACCAAGTGGAACTTCTTGCCTTTCCGCCCAGGACTGGTGGGTGGACATTGCATTGGTGTCGATCCCTATTATTTGACGCATAAAGCGCAATCAATCGGATATCATCCGGAAATCATCCTCGCGGGACGTAGGTTGAATGACAGCATGGGAGCCTATGTGGTTTCTCAACTGGTAAAGGAAATGCTCAAAAAACGCATACATGTTGATAATGCAAAAATATTGATCATGGGGCTTGCGTTCAAAGAAAACTGCCCAGATCTACGCAATACTCGAATTGTCGATATTGTGCATGAGCTGGCAGAATATAATATCGCCGTAGATATATGTGATCCTTGGGTCGATGACCAAGAAGCCTGGAGCGAATATAAGATTGCTCTCACGGACGCTCCGGCCCCTGGAACTTATGACGCGATAGTCCTAGCTGTCGCCCATGACGAGTTCAGGGAGATGGGCGCAGAAAAAATTCGTGCGCTTGGGAAGCCGGAGCACGTACTCTACGATCTGAAGTACCTTTTGAAGCGTGACCAGTCGGATATTCGACTGTAAGATTGGCTGGCGCACTAACCCTCAGGGTGTGGCAACGTACCACTTTAAGCGATATGGAAGCTCTATGACTCGTTACGAACAACTTTTGAAGGCGCTCCCAGCTCAACCTATGACGTGGCTTGTCACAGGTGTTGTAGGTTTTATCGGGTCTAATTTATTAGAGACGCTGTTGAAACTTGATCAAAAAGTTGTCGGCTTGGACAATTTCGCTACCGGACATCAACGGAACATGGACGAGGTTCGCGACAGTGTAAGTACTGAGCAGTGGCAGCGTTTCAGGTTCATCGAAGGTGACATCCGTAATCTGGAGCACTGTCGTGATGCATGTGATGGGGTTGACTACGTCCTTCACCAAGCGGCATTGGGTTCGGTTCCGCGTTCGCTGAATGACCCTATTGCTACTAACCAAACGAATATTGACGGCTTTCTCAATATGCTGGTCGCTGCTCGTGATGCCGGTGTCAAAAGTTTTACCTACGCAGCTAGCAGTTCTACCTACGGTGATCATCCTGGTTTGCCAAAAGTAGAAGATGTCATCGGTAAGCCGATGTCTCCTTATGCGGTGACCAAGTACGTCAACGAGTTGTACGCCGAAGTATTTTCGCGCTGTTACAACTTTAACACGATAGGTCTGCGGTATTTTAATGTTTTCGGTAAGCGCCAGGATCCTAATGGTGCTTATGCGGCAGTCATTCCAAAATGGACTGCCTCGATGATCAATAACGAAGACATATATATCAATGGAGATGGTGAAACCAGCAGGGATTTTTGCTTTATAGAAAACACAGTGCAGGCGAATTTGCTCGCGGCAACTGCAATTGATCCCTCCACGTTGAACCAAGTTTATAATGTGGCTGTCAGTGGGCGAACAACTCTGAACTCGCTATTTTTAGCATTAAAAAAAGAGCTGGGAGTCAATGGGATTCCTTATACAAAAGAACCAATTTATCGAGACTTCCGTGGTGGCGATGTCCGGCACTCACAAGCGGATATCGGAAAAATAAAGAACAGCCTCGGTTATGAACCCCTGTATTTTATTGAGCAAGGCGTTGCCAGCACCATGCCTTGGTATATCGCTTTTCTAAAATAACCATGGGCTTTCAGTCCAGTGCCGCCACGGTGTCAGAGGGATGTGCGATGAGTCTTATTAAATGGATCAACTTCCAGACATTGGGTGATGAGCGTGGAAGTCTTATTTCTATTGAGCAAGGCAAGGTCATACCCTTTGAGATTAAGCGTGTTTATTATATTTATCGGACGGCTGAAGGAGTTAGCCGAGGGTTCCATGCACATCGAAATCTGCGGCAAGTAGCAATATGCCTCGCTGGTAAGTGTCGTATGGTGCTGGATAATGGAATAACGCGCGAAGATGTTTGGCTCGATTGTGCAACGAAGGGGATTTTGATCGAGGGAGGGATGTGGAGAGAAATGCATGATTTTAGCGAGCACTGCATCCTTTTGGTCCTCGCTAGTGCTCTCTATGACGAAAGTGATTATATCCGTGATTATGACGAGTTTTTGGCTGTGGCGCGTGAACGCTGAGGTAGTCCTTTTTTTGAAAAATAATGGCCGGCGGCCCAAAGGTCTGTTCATTGCGCGTCTTCAGATCAACAGACTCCTCGAATATTTCAATTTTATCGTTTAGTGCTACATCTATTGTTTTTAGAAGGTCGACCGGGTATATAAAATGGTAAATTTCCTTAGTTTGAAAGATATTAACGCTAAGTTCAGGTCCGAACTCATTGAAGCGTGCTCCAGAGTTATAGATTCTGGCTGGTATATATCCGGGAAAGAAGTCGCAGCTTTCGAAGCTGAGTTCGCCAGCTATTGCGGTGAGAATCATTGTGTTGGCGTGGCAAATGGATTGGACGCTCTTACACTTACTATTAGGGCTTGGAAAGTTTTGGGGCGGATAGCTGATGGTGACGAAGTCATTGTTCCGGCCAATACATATATTGCGAGTATCCTTGCAATTACAGAGAATAACCTTGTTCCTGTGCTGGTTGAGCCGGATGAGTTTTCGTTCAATTTGAATGCGAAAGGTATAGTAGGTGCTATAACAGATCGAACAAAATTGATTTTGCCGGTTCATCTTTACGGCAGAATCTGTAATATGCGGGAGATAATGGAAGTAGCAAATGAGCATGGTTTGCTAGTTTTGGAGGACTCTGCTCAATCCCATGGGGCAAATATAGCCGGAAAGAAAGCGGGTGGTTGGGGGCACGCCTCTGCATTTAGCTTTTATCCAGGTAAGAACCTGGGGGCGCTGGGGGATGCAGGCGCCGTGACAACCAATGACGAAACACTCGCTGACACTATCCGCGCACTGGGAAACTACGGGTCAAAAGTCAAGTATAATAACCTGTATAAAGGAGTTAATAGCCGCCTGGATGAAATGCAAGCAGCTATGTTGCGGGTGAAGTTGCAGTATTTGGATGAAGATACAGAGCGGCGCCGGGCGGTCGCTTCTGCTTATGTTTCGGGTATAAAAAATGAGGCATTGGTATTACCTCTTGGTAGCGAAACTAATGTTGCGCATTTTTCGGAACACGTTTGGCATCTTTTCGTTATTCGCGTAAAGGATCGTGTTGCCTTGCAGGAGCATTTGAACAAAAGTGGTATTGAGACCCTGATTCATTACCCGATTCCTCCGCATAAGCAGCAGGCATATGCGGAGTGGAGCAATAAACAATTTCCGATTACCGAACGCATCCATGCGGAAGTTATCAGCTTGCCAATCAGCCCGACCATGACAGTTACGGAGATTGAATCGGTTGTCCAGGCGNGTAATAGCTTTCAGAGCGAAAGGTAAGAATGACATTTCTTAAAACCAGCTTGCTGAACGGGATTGCTGTGGTTGTGCGCATGCTTACGTTGTTGTGCATAAACAAGATATTGGCGATTTACGTTGGGCCGACTGGATATGCAGCGCTTGGACAGTTTCAAAATGCGGTCCAGATGATTACAACGTTTGCGAGCGGTGCGATTAACGCTGGTGTTACCAAATATACTGCTGAATATCATGAAGATGAAAAGCGGCAACATTCTGTTTGGCAGACTGCCGGTAGCATTTCTATCCTTGGTGCAGTAACTACCGGTATTGTCGTTGCTGTTTTTAATGAACGGCTATCTGTTCTGTTTTTGGGCGATGCAAAGTTTGGTGGTGTATTCATTTGGTTTTCCGCAACCTTGATTTTGTTTGTCATGAATACCCTGTTGCTCGCCGTGTTGAATGGTAAAAAGGAGATTCTTCGGTATGTAATATCGAATATCGCGGGGAGTCTCTTTGCGTTGGCGGTAACTACCTACATGGCGATCATATGGGGTATTTACGGTGCTTTAGTGGCTTTGGCTGTTTATCAGTCCATTAGCTTTTTTGTTACGTTCGCACTCTGTTGTCGAGCCCCTTGGTTTAAAATACGATACTTTTTGGGTAGGATCGATCCGGATGTGGCGCGTGACTTAGCAAAATACACGGCGATGTCTTTGACCTCTGTGGCCTGTGTTCCATTAAGTCAAATTCTGGTTCGAAATCATATAGGACAGAGTTTTGGCTGGGAGGCTGCTGGGTATTGGGAGGCTTTGACCAGGCTGAGCGGTGCTTACCTTATGCTGATCACTACCACGTTGAGTGTGTATTATTTACCAAGGTTTTCAGAGTTAAAAAGTTCCGCAGAACTTCATGCCGAAATTAAAAGTGGGTATAAGATAATCTTGCCGCTCACTGCGATTGGCGCTTTGATTATCTACGTGTTTCGAGATTTGGTTGTAAAATTGCTTTTTACTCCAGCATTTTTGCCAATGACTGACTTATTCGCTTGGCAGATGGTTGGCGATACCCTGAAGATCGGGAGTTGGGTGTTGGCTTACTTGATGCTTGGAAAGGCGATGTTTAAACTTTTCATGGTTACGGAGTTAGTCTTTGCTGCGACGTTTGTGTTGCTTACTTGGCTGTTTACAAAAACGTTTGGATTGCAGGGAGTGACCATGGCATATGCACTAAACTACGCTATCTATTGGGTGGTTATGGGGGTTTGTATGTCGCGCAGGCTTGATTCCCTTTGATGATTTTTGTAGGTTGAGAACTAATATGATCACTATTTTGATTCCTTCATATAATCACGCTAATTATGTGATTGGATGCATAAAGGCGGCCGCTGCTGTTAAGCTGGCTGGTCGGAAAATATTGATTATAGATGATGGTTCTACGGATAATTCTGTTCAAATCATTAATGATTATTTATCTGGTTTGAATGATGATTCAATCGAGTTTGTCTCAAAGCCGAACGGAGGCTTGGTATCGTCCTTGAATATGGGGTTGGCCAGGACCGAAACCGAATTTTTCTACTTGGTTGCATCTGATGACATACCTCAAGCGTCTGGTATCGCTCGTTGCGTAGCGGCGCTTATCGAGAATTCAGGCGCGAAGTTCGTTATCGGGGGAGGGTATGCCTTCTATGAAAACGAGCCAGGGAAGAGGTTGCCCGTCTACGGGAAAATTCAAGAAGAGTTCTTTAGTTCTTCTTCGACAAGCATGGCTCGTAATATGTTTCTGAACTACCCGTCTCCGTTGCTACTGCAATCCACTGTGTTCAGGTCGCAGGCGCTGCGAGATATCGGTGGTTGGGACGCGGCGCTGGTGCTCGATGATTATCCTACATTCGTAAAATTGCTTTTTCGATTTCCAGTCCGCAACGTTGATTTTATTTACTTGCCTGAAGCTTGTGTTGTCGGATATCGGCAGCATGACTCGAATAGTTACAGAAATGTAAGCAGGCAATATGTGATGGTGAAGGCGTTAATGGAGGCGTTGGCACCTGCGAATATCAAGCGGAAGGCGATCTCCCGAACACTGGCGAATTATATTATTTCTGCGCTCAAGATGGGTAATTTCAAAGCGATCTATTCGATGCTGAAAGCCTCAGAGTTCATGCAGATCTTAGGTGCGGTGCCCGAGGCGGTCACGATTATGGGGCGTAGAGTCTTGCGGAAATTGGTTTGATTTTCCTGATGGCTTATATCGATGAGTAGAGTTTTATCCGCGCCTTGGAATACGGTGATCATGTGACAAATTTTTTCAAAAGATCGTTGTTGTCACCCGTGTTTGTCATGGTGTTTGTCACTATGCTGATGTTTTTGGCAAATGTCATTGCGCTTGATCAACCATGGGAATGGGGGCACAGCGTATATTTACTGGGCGTATTGTCGTTTATGATCGCGTACATGCTCGCCTACGTGTCATTGACGCTGATGAACGTTATTTCGCCTAAGGTAACAGCGAATACGCCTTATCGAATTGTAATAAGACTTTATTGGGCGTTGTCTTCTTTAGGTCTGCTTCTCTCCCTTTATAAAATCTACTCGGTGGGAATAGGCAACCCGTATGGGAGTGTATTGCTCGCTTTGCGAATTGCCAATACATGGGAGCACCAAACTTCTTACGGGGCGCAACATTTTGCGTTGTTTGCATTGTGCCTGGCACTTTATTATGCGCAGAAAAAACGAGCTCTTCCGTGTTTGGTCGCTTCGCTGATTTACTTGACGTCTGCTTTCAGTATGGCTGAACGGACAAGTATGATGTTTTTGTTTGTCGCTGTTGGGTACACCGCCATCAACGAAGGCTGGATAAAACTGAAAGGTCTTTTGTTTGCACTGGCTATCCTGATTTCTTTGTTCATAATTGTTGCGATTGGCACGGGCAAAACAGGCGGAGATAAAGGTTACGACTTTATTCTTTTATATCTCGGATATGCAGTCACTGCTTTGTCACAATGGACAGAGGGTAAGGAATACTTAGGGTGCGCAGACTTAGTGTTCGGAAAGTTTGCAGACTTGATGTCCTTGGGACTTTATTCTTGCGATCCGCTGGATCTTGGCCTGACGGAAAAGGACTTCAATGTGCTTACCTATGCGGCGTCGCCCTACTTGTTTGGCGGGCTCCCGGCTGTTTTAGCATCGATGGCTGTCGTGGGCGCTTTTTTCGCTACTCTTCGAGCGCTGGCGATCAAGCGGAAGGGTTATTATTTGGCACTGCTCAGCTGTTACATGTATGCCCTTATCATGATGTTTTATGCTTGGCAGTTTTCGCTGACGACTTATTTGTATTTGATGATAATCCTTTTTCCGCTCTTTGCTGGTCGTTTTCTCCAAGCAAGCAGATTGGGCTTGGCGCCGCAAGGATAAGGTTGCGATACTAAACTGGTATTTTTATATGACTTTAAGGTTTTGCGATTGAAATGAAAATATTACTACTGTCAAAGTACTCTCGTATGGGGGCTAGTAGTCGGCTCCGTGCCCTTCAGTTTTTACCATTTCTCGAGAAGGAGGGTTTGACCGTAGAAGTGAATACTCTTTTTGATGATCGTTACCTTGAAAGATTGTATAAGCATGGCGGCCGATCTTTTTTGCCAACTTTAAAGTGCTATTTTTCAAGGTTTCTATTTCTTTTTACGGTGCGTAGTTACGATGTTGTATGGATTGAAAAAGAAATTTTTCCTTTTTTTCCGGCTTTTGCTGAAAGACTGTTAAAGTTTTTCCGAGTTCCTTATGTCGTAGACTACGACGATGCGATTTTTCATAATTATAATTTGTCCGGCAGCCTGCTGGTCAGAAAGTTGCTGGGCTCAAAAATCGATGTGGTCATGCGCCATGCAGAAGTTGTGGTTGCGGGGAATTCCTACTTGGCTGAATACGCAATCAAAGCCGGCGCGTTAAAGGTCGAGATTATTCCCACGGTGGTTGATCATTCGCGATATGACGGTGGTGAACTTCCACACCACGATAAATTGGTGATCGGGTGGATTGGTTCGCCATCAACTGAAAAGTATGTAGTAAAAATTAAAACAGCCCTTATGGCTGTATGCGAAAATTACGGTGCTCGTGTGGTTTTGATGGGGGCCAGCCCCGGTGTGATAGCTGAACTCGATGGGTTAAATGTTGAAGTTTTGCCGTGGAGTGAAGATTCTGAGACAGCGTTCATCAAGCAACTGGATATTGGCATCATGCCGTTAGTCGATGGATTTTGGGAAAAGGGAAAGTGCGGTTATAAACTGATTCAGTATATGGCCTGTGGTGTACCGGTAGTGGCTTCGCCGGTCGGCGTCAACGTTGATATTGTTGACGGTAATGAATGCGGGATGCTCGCGGCGGACATAGAAGACTGGCGGCGGTGCCTTGATAAGTTGCTAAATGATCGTGCATTACGGGTGTTTTACGGTGGCAAAGGCCTCCGTGCGGTGGAAAATACTTTTTCTCTACAGGTACAGGCCCCGCGGATCAGGGATATTTTTATGCACGCACGAAAATGAGTCCGAGCGCGTCGAGGGCTGCTTTATGTCGCGCTGTTTTATGTTTCAGTAGAGCTTTTTTAGGCGTTGTACTCATTTTTCTCAGATTTGAAGCTTAGGACTTGTAAATATGTGTGGAATAAGCGGTCTTTTCGATCAAGCTAGGCCCTCCGAGCTTCATTCGCGCATATCTAAGATGAATGACGCTATTTTTTATCGAGGGCCCGATGATGAGGGGATTTGGATTGACGAGTGCGGCCTGGCGCTTGGGCATCGACGGTTGGCTATCGTCGATCTATCCAGTGCTGGCCATCAGCCAATGCACTCTCACAATCAGCGTTATGTCTTGGTATTCAATGGGGAGATTTACAATCATCTCCAATTGCGCGAGCAGCTCATGGCTGAGGGAGCAATCCCTGCGTGGAGGGGGCATTCGGATACAGAAGTGCTACTCGAATGCATCGTTCGCTGGGGGATTGCAAAAGCGATCACCTCATTCGTAGGCATGTTTGCCTTTGCGCTTTGGGATCGGCACGAGAAAATACTGACGCTCGCGCGTGATCGTGTCGGTGAGAAGCCGCTTTATTGGGGCTGGCAAGACGATCTTTTGCTGTTCGGCTCTGAGTTAAGCGCCTTGAAAGCCTATCCAGATTTCAAGGCGGACATTGACCGTGATGCGCTAGCACTCATGTTGCGACATAACTGTATTCCAGCGCCTTATAGCATATACAAGGGGATCTACAAGCTACGCCCGGGACATTATATCTCACTTGATTTAAGTAATATCAATGCAGCCAAGAGCGCTCAGTCCCAGGCTTACTGGTCGGTCAACGATGCAGTCACCGCAGGTTTGAACAATCCATTTCTCGGGTCGGCATCTGAGGCTACCGATGCGTTGGAAGCGCAACTGAGTTTAAGCATCGGTCAGCAGATGCTGGCTGACGTTCCCCTTGGTGCGTTTCTGAGCGGCGGTGTTGACAGTAGCGTGGTTGTAGCATTGATGCAGGCGCAAAGTAACCAGCCGGTTCGGACTTTCACCATCGGGTTCGATGAGGGCGGTTATGACGAGGCGACTCATGCCAAGGCGGTCGCTAAACATCTTGGAACGCAACATTCTGAGCTCTATGTTCGTCCACAAGATGCGCTCGCAGTGATTCCGCGGATCGGCGCCATGTATAGCGAGCCGTTCAGTGATAGCTCTCAGATCCCGACATATCTCGTAAGCCAAATGGCTAAGCAGCAAGTCACTGTCGCGCTGAGTGGTGATGGAGGAGATGAACTGTTTGGCGGTTACAATCGATATCTCGCCGCCCGCAAGGTCTGGGAACGCATGAATCGTTTGCCGGGTTTTGTTCGCACTGCTACGGCCAAGATCCTACGATCTTTATCACCTGGGGCCTGGGACACGCTTTACACATTGAGCAAACCTGTTCTGCCACAGCGTTTTCATTTGGCCACACCAGGAGATAAAGCGCATAAAATGGCTTCAGTGCTTGGGCTCTCGAATGGCGAGGCATTCTATCATCAGCTCAATAGCCATTGGGAAGACCCTGCCAGTGTCGTGATTGGAGCACACGAGCCTGCAACGATCTTCACGAATCAGGAAGCTTGGCCGGTTACCGATAGTTTCCAGCATTGGATGATGGCTATGGATACACAAACCTATATGACCGATGACATTCTGGTTAAGGTTGATCGTGCATCAATGGCCGTTAGTTTGGAGTCACGGGTGCCTATGCTTGATCACCGGGTTATCGAACTTGCTTGGCGCATGCCGTTGGAGCTAAAAATCCGGGGTGGGCAAGGCAAATGGCTGCTGCGTGAGGTGTTGTATCGGCATGTTCCCAGGGAGCTTATCGAGCGCCCCAAACAAGGATTTGGTATTCCGCTGGACAGTTGGCTTCGAGGGCCACTACGAGATTGGGCGGAGGAGCTTTTAAGCGAGGATCGGTTGCGTCGTGAAGGGTATTTTTATCCAGAGCCGATCAGGAAAAAGTGGGCAGAACATTTGAGTGGCAAGAAAAACTGGCAGCACCATCTATGGGATATCCTGATGTTTCAAGCGTGGCTGGCTGAGCAATAAAATGAAATTTCTTTTAATCGCAAGCTACGCTGACTCATTGATCAATTTTCGCGGTCCTTTACTGGATGCGTTGCTTGAAAAGGGGCTTGACGTTCATGTGGCCGCTCCTGATATGCCTCCTGGCGGCATGGTTCGTATGCATCTCGAGGAAAGGGGGGTGGAGGTGCACGAGATACCGCTGAGGCGAGTGGGGATGAATCCATTCGCCGATCTCCTGACTCTTGTTGCACTTTGTAAGCTGATGCGGGATATCAAGCCTGATTCGGTATTGGCCTATACAGTCAAACCGGTTATCTATGGCTTGTTGGCCTCGCGGATAATGAGGGTGGGTCGTCGTTTTGCGCTGATCACTGGGTTGGGTTATGCGTTTCAATCAGCGGACAGTCAGGCGGGTGGAGGCCGAGGAATGCTTAAGGCTCTCGTGCAACGCTTATATGCAGTGGCTTTGAGTTCCACTACGCGAATTTTCTTCCAGAACCCCGACGACGAAGCACTTTTTCAGCAGTTGCACTTGATCTCTACTGATACACCATCGACTGTGGTGAATGGTTCGGGTG
>C687J35174_10010814_pt1 | contig 11291 bp, 9 predicted proteins | sample RifCSPhighO2_01_FD_35174 | JGI IMG/M metagenome (IMG submission 35174) | reverse complement strand
GGCTCCCAAACTCGACACCGTCATTCTCGTGACCGGCGACGGCGACTTCATTCCGCTCGTTGATTACCTTCGCACCCATGCGGGCTGCCAAGTGGAAGTCGTTTCATTCGGCCGCTCCACTTCGGGCAAGCTCAAAGAAGCAACCGACCACTTCCTCGACCTCGACGAAGACCCGAAGCGCTATCTCTTGAACTACCGAGGTGGCGCACGCCGCCCCGCCACCCTCCGCAAGACGGTCGGCGAAGACACCTCCGACATCGGCGTTCTCAACGAGATAGCCGAAAACTCCAAGATTACGGGAGTGGAATAACCCGCAGACATCGGCCGCCGGCGCTTGACGCGCCGATGGCCTTTGTTATAATGCCGTTATAACAGCCAACTAATCGCATATGTCCCAAAAAGTCATCGTTGTCGGTAATTCGCTTGCCGTCACCATCCCCAAAGAATCCGCCAAAAAGCTTGGTATTCGAGCGGGTGATACTCTTGAATTTTCTGAACACCCCTCAGTACGAGCATTTACTATGCGCGCCCAAAAGGATGCCCGCGCAAACGTGAATCCTGACGTCATCATGTGGGCCAATGCTTTTATCGACAAGAACAGGAAGCTCCTGACACGCCTTGCTGACAAGTAGCATGGAGTATCTTTCGACTGCGGATATTCTTGCCATTCATGACCGCGTTATCGAAGAGACAGGCGGCATGCTTGGTGTGCGCGAAGAAAATCTCCTGCAATCCATTGCTCATCGACCCAAGACGGCATTTGGTGATGTCGAGCGATTCCCTGATGTATTCACGAAGGCGGCAGTCTACCTTGAATCCATCGCAACGTATCACGTCTTTCTCGATGGCAACAAGCGCACGGCGCTCTCCTCAGCGGCGATCTTTTTGCATCTGAATGGGTTTGAGACTTCGTTTCCCGTAGAAAATGCGGAGCGCTTCATGCTGGCGGTGGCACAGCGACAACGTTCGCTCGAAGAAATCGTAGCGTGGCTCAAAAAACACGCAAAGCGAAGCAAGAAAAGATAGCAACTCACAAGCCACGTTGAGAATTCAATATTCCAATTTCGATGCCATGGCGTAGCAAAAGGAATATCGCAAAACGTCGGCGAAGACACGTCCGACGTCGGCGTCCTCAATGAGATAGCCGAAAACTCAAAGATTACGGGCGTGGAATAGAGCGCAGGGAGTCATGTTAGGATTTATTCATGGGAAATTCCTTCCAGTTTGAAGGGTACCGGAAAAAACTTGCTGACGATTTACGGAAGCGACGGAAGAACAGCGGAACTGCATCCGCACAAACAAGGCTTGCAGCAGTACAGAGAACTCAAAAATATTAGACCGCCGAACTGCTTCACCAAATCGAACGCGAGCTTCCCGATTCGGCTGTTGCCGAGGCGACACAATACCCCGAAATGGCTGACGACCCGAATCGCTGGGATGTAGCCGACATCTCAAATAAAATCTCGCAAAGATACAAATTCTATATCGACGCAGATGCCCTTTCGGATATTGACTGGAAAGCTAACGCGAAAGAAGTCCCGGGCAATTATGGATCAACTCATTTCGAGCTGCCGGATAAAAAGTTTGCTCGAGCACTCACGAAAATTAATAAACTCAGCGATGTAAATACACATTTCCCCGACGGGAAAAGATTAATCCGAGAGTGCGCCGGACTTCTCGACAATATCAGCGACGGGAGATTCCTCGATAACCACAATCTTAATCATATCGTGCTTGGGGTGGGAGCCCGAAAAGAAACAAGACATTTTGTTGGAAAGGCGTTCGATAAGTACAGCAAAATTCAAGGAAGTGACGACGGTGGTGGTACTTTTTGGGCAAGCACATACGAAAGCGTCTATGCACTTGGCCTCACGCAGCCCGTCGTGATTATGAGTCCCAACGACCCATCATTTCGACAGGTTATTAAAAATACCTTTCAACCCACAGGAGAGACGATATATGAAAGTGTGCTCACTCGGATGAGAGACGCAGAAGAGTACGGAAAGAAAAAATTAAATCCAGAACGCTATACCGTAAGGAGACAATTCCAAGATTTGATGGTTTTTGATGAGAAGGGAACGTTTACAGGTTTTAATATTGATCACAGACATTCTTTTGACGCACTCACGCGCTTGTTCATACTTGCCGGACTTCCGATTGGAGAAAGCAAAGAGGGCACTATGCCTGGCACACTCATGTTTACGTTTAAGGACAAAAATGGAGGAGGAACTAACGCCAGTGATTTTACGTGGGCCGATATTTCGGACTGCATTGTGGACTTGCGCGCGAGAAAAATGTGGACGAAGAAGTATACAACGGAAGAACAATCTCAGGTCGAGCAAGATAAGAAACATTTTGTCGACTGGATAGAGAAAAATATTCTCGGCAGCAGTCTTGGCGAGGCTATAGCCGAAAGGCAAACCGAGATGGCGAAAGAAGCAGAAAAGATAGTCCAGCTTAAACAAGTCTTGGAGACTTTAAGGACAAACTTAGGAACAAGGTATGGTTTCGAGAAGAGCGAATTTCCCAGACTCTTGGGTGTGTCGGAGGAAGTTGCGAGTAGTTATTTCAGTGACCTGGAAAAACGAGATTTGATTGATAGGGTGTATAACCGGTTTACATGGAAGTTGAGTTCTGCGGGGGAAAAGTTAGTTACGGGAGAAACAGCCGATTAGACGCTACATTTTTAGAAACGCGGTTTGGAGTCTTTTTTGCCCGTTGTTTCGATCCGCGGGATGCCGGAAATAAGGCGCATCTTATTTCTCGCCAGGAGTCCCATCTCCCCCCATTTTCCTTCGCCGGCGTCTATGATGTCCGTCAGGTTGTAGCAGGACTTCTTCACAAATGTGCCGCGGTCGCCTATCGGTAGTTCAGTCACGGTTTCCTCCCCTCAAGGGGTTTGTACAGCGGTTGGTTCGCAAGACCCAACCGGAATCCTGCGGGATTTATATAGCGCCGGACGGAAGGTGTCGAGGGCATGAGTTCTCCACTCCCACACAATTCTTGCCGCAGTTTGGTAGTACAGTCTTTGTATGGTACGCACTATTCAAACATCATCGCTCTATTATTTCTTTGCCGCCGACACGCGCAGTGTGTGGCTCTGGCTCATCGCGCGTGTATGGCTCGGCTATGAGTGGTTCATGGCGGGATGGGAGAAATCTCAGGAAGTATGTGATCACCTGCGAAGACGTGAACGCCCGCTTCACCTTCGCATGGGGCACGCACTCGCACGCCTCAAAAGCAGCCGAGGAGTTCTTCGGCATGTGGCGGCGGGTGTTCCCGTACCCGACGACCTTTGTGCTCACGGACAACGGTTCCGAGTGGAAGAAAGTGTTCGCTGAACGACTGCTCCAGCTCCAAATCACTCACTACCACACGTACCCCCGAACACCGAAGATGAACGCCCACATCGAACGCTTCAACCGCACCATCCAGGAGGAATTCATCGACTACCACAACATTCTCCTGCTCGACCTTCCGCGCTTCAATGAGAAGCTCATGGACTGGCTCCTCTTCTACAACACCAAACGGGTCCATCACGCTTTCAACAACAAATTGTCACCCGTACAGTATCTGTTACAGTACGAGTCATTATCGGCGGAGTGCAAAACTACCTGCGGTCATACAGACCTTTGCTTTTTAAGCAGATTTCCGCTACATTAGTCGGACGCCGTAGGCGTTTTCTTTTTTAGATACACAATATATATGTCACGCGATTACCCACTCGAGAAAGTCCGCAACTTCGGCATTGTCGCGCACGTGGATGCGGGCAAAACGACCACGTCGGAGCGCATTTTGTATTACACCGGCGAGTCGCACAAAATCGGCGAAGTGCACGAGGGCAATACGGTAACCGACTGGATGGAACAGGAACGCGAGCGCGGCATCACCATCACCGCCGCGGCCATTACGTGCTTCTGGAACCCGACCTACATGGGCACTGACCTTTCGCAAAAAGTCCGTTTCAACATCATCGACACTCCGGGCCACATCGACTTCACGTCGGAAGTGAAGCGCTCGATGCGTGTCCTCGACGGTGCAGTCGTCGTTTTCGACGGCGTCGCCGGCGTGGAGCCGCAATCGGAGACCAACTGGCGCTATGCAGAGGAAGCGGAAGTACCGCGCATCTGCTACATCAACAAGCTCGACCGCACGGGCGCGTCGTTTGAAAAATCATACGCATCCATTCTCGACCGCCTCTCCAACAAAGCGGTGCGTTTGCAAATCCCCATCGGACTCGAAGACAAATTCGAGGGCGTCGTCGATTTGCTCAACATGAAGGCGTATCACTTCGAAGGGGAGATGGGAAAGAATGTGGTTGCAGGAGAAATTCCCGCTGACATGTTGGAAGAGGCAGAGAAATATCGCCACGAACTCGTCGAGCGCATTGTAGAAAACGACGACGCAGTCATGAGCGATTTCATCGAGGGCAAAGAAATCCCGCTCGATGTTCTACGCAGGACTTTGCGCAAGGGGGTCATTGCCAACAAAATTTTCCCCGTCCTCACCGGCAGTTCGCTCAAGAACAAGGGCGTACAGCTCGTACTCGACGCGGTCGTCGACTTCCTCCCCAGCCCAAAAGACATGCCCGAGAGCAAGGGCACCAACACCGACACCGGCGCAGAAGACAGCCGTCCCGCATCAGACGAAGCTCCGTTTGCCGCGCTCGTGTTCAAGATTCAGACCGACCCGTTCGTCGGCCAGCTCTCGTTCTTCCGTGTCTACTCGGGTACCTTCTCGGCAGGTGACACGGTGTACGATTCAGCCAACAACAAGAAGGAGCGCGTGGGTCGAATCGTGCGATTGCAAGCCGACAAACGCGAAGACGTGAAGACCGTGTATGCGGGTGAAATCGCGGCGGCCGTCGGCATGAAAGAGGNGAAAATAGGTCACACACTTTGCGATGCCGCACATCCCATCGCACTTGAATCGATAGTATTTCCCGAGCCGGTGGTCTCCATGCGCGTCGAGCCCAAGACCAAGGCCGACCAGGAGCGAATGGGTATCGCACTCTCGCGACTCTCCGACGAAGACCCTACCTTCCGCATCAAATCAGATCCGGAAACCGGCGAGACCATCATCTCGGGCATGGGTGAACTGCACCTCGAAATTATCGTCGACCGCATGAAGCGTGAATTCAACGTCGAAGCATCGACCGGCAAGCCGCAGGTCGCATACCGCGAGACGATTCAGGGCACATCGGATGTCGAATACAAGCACATCAAGCAGACGGGCGGCCGCGGTCAGTACGGCCACGTGAAAATCCGCGTGAAGCCACTCGAGCCGCTGGTGGAAGGCGCGAAAATCAAGAACAACGTCGACCGCGAAGACCATTTCGAATTCATCAACAACATCAAAGGAGGCGTCATTCCGCAGGAGTTTATACAGCCTGTCAAAAAAGGCCTCAAAGAAGGAATGGAGCGCGGCGTGCTCGCGGGTTTCCCGATGGTGGACGTCTCCGTCGACCTCTACGACGGCTCGTACCACGATGTCGACTCGTCCGAAATCGCTTTCAAACTCGCCGCCCTCAACGCGTTTCAAGACGCAATGGCAAAAGCGAAGCCCGTCATTCTCGAACCGATTATGAAACTGGAAGTCGTCGTGCCGGAGAAATTCATGGGCGACGTGACAGGCATGATAAACAGCAAGCGCGGCTCAATCGAAGCGATGGGCGAGCGCGGACAGGCGCGTGTCATCACCGCCAAGGTGCCGCTCTCCGAACTCTTCGGCTTCACCACGCAGTTGAGAAGTTTGACCGAAGGAAGAGGAGTGCCGAACTTGGAATTCTCCCACTACTCTGTAGTTCCTCGAAATGTTCAGGAGGATATAATTGCATCACGGAAGTAAGCGCAACGCCTTCCCCTGAGGATGAATGCGCGACGAACAGTGAATGCGCATTATGCACACGTGCGCGCGCCCGCGCCGAAGCGCGCCGCTCCCGCAGAGTACAATAGTCTGATGACGGGAGAAGAAGCAGGCCGACGGGTTGCGGTGGGCGTTGTCACGCTAGTCGTCGTTGTCGGCGGATCGTATGCGCTAATGCAGTCGCCGCTTTCGAACAGCGAAGCGGGAACGACGCGAGCTACCGCAAAATTTACCCCGCCGCCTCTTTCGGCGGCGATGCAGGCTGTCCTCGCGAAAAGCAACGGATTTCAGCTACTCGTGTCGTACACCGACCGCGGTTTTGAACCGCCCGCGGCGACCATCAAGAAAGGCCAGACCGTCCGCTTTACCAACAACTCTTCGCGTGATCTGTGGGTAGCGGCGACCGGCACCGCCGGAGCGGTGTATCCGGGAACCGGCAAAGAGTGCGGACAGAGCGCGTTTGATTCGTGCTTCTCGCTCAAGCCGCAAGAGTTCTGGGAGTTCACCTTCGAGGTCGCCGGCACATGGAGCTATGCAGATAATTTACACAAGGATAATAAGGGCGTTGTTATCGTGAAGTAGCATCATGATTCGCGCACGCACGCACAGGACGTACACTGCACGGACAGCGATCATTGTCGCGGAGGGTACTCTCGTTGTCGCGCTTTTTCTGCTGGTTCCCCAAGTATCGTCGGCGCTCCAGCAGCCTGCGATGTATACACCATACTGCATGAGCGGGGGGACGCAGGTCCAGCTTACGTGGGGTCAGGTATCGGGCGCGTCTAATTATCCGTTGCGTGTGGACGGAGCGGGATATTGTGCCGGCAACGTGAGCGGCCCCGGCAACTGGGGCTGTTATCAGGGAGTTGAATATCTGTACGAAACGGCATACTCGGGCATCGTGCTTTCCATCGTCCCGAACACTTCGTACACGTGGTGGGTGCATGGGCAAAACGGCGGGGCATGGAGTCCCGCCACAGCGATGTCGTTCTCGTGCTCTCCGCCGCCGCCGAGCTGTACCGCCCAGTATGCTTGCTCCGGCAACTATCAAATATATCAATCCAGCAGCTGCTCGACCTCCTACATCCAATACTGCTCATACGGTTGTTCGAACGGTTCCTGCAATCCTCCTCCCGCGCCATCGGAGCCGTCCGCGAGTGCGTCGTGTTATTCCAACGGGGATGTCAATATTTCGTGGGGGTCTTCAAGCGGCGCCTCGTACTACGCCTTGCGCGTCAACAATACAAACACCTACTGCAACGGGGTGAGCGGTCCCGATAACAACGTCGGCTGCGTGTCCGGTACCGACTATGTAGAAGACAATATTTCCACTTCCATTCATAGTCGCACCGTAACCCCGAGTCCGGGCGGGTCGCCGGTGACCTATTGGGTGCACGGCGTGAACAGCGCAGGCTGGAGTACCAACACACAGCGTAGCATTACATGTACGCCGGCGCTACCGTCCGAGCCGACCGGACAAACGACGACCTGCAGTGCGGACGGCACAAGTGTGAGGATGTCATGGGATGCGGTTGATGCCCCAAACCTTATCGGATATCCTCTGCGCCTCGATGACACCACTGACAACGACAACGGATGCAGTATCGCCCCCTACTATCATTCGTGGTATTGCAATGCGCCAACAGAACTCGCAATCGACTGGCAGTCGCCGTATCAAAATCAGAGATACAATATTACTGCGACCTCGTACACCGCGCCCGTCGTGCCGGGCAGGGCGTACCGGTGGTGGGTACATTCGCTGACGCATCAGAGCGGCTCTCCTGATTATTGGTGGAGTAGCACTACGCCGCATACTTTCACTTGCGCCGCGGCGCCTATATGTACACTTACCACAAATGCCGCCGTTATCAGCGCGTCGAGCAAGAATGCCTACTGGGGCTCGAATACAGGCGTGACATTCTCATGGACGACTCAGAACGCGAACAGCTTCTCCATCTATCCCGCGCCGACCACCATGTGGATGACGCCCGTGTCATCAGGCTCATGGCAGTACGGTCCCATCAACCAGACGGCAACGTTTACCGGCACTGCCACCAACGGCTCCGGCGTCGGCGGGAACTGCACCGCCACTGTAACGGTGCCGACCGAGCCGGTCGGCTACAGCCATACCTGCAGTGCCGACGGAACGCAGGCGACGCTCTCGTGGGGGACATCCTCGGGTGCTACGAGTTATGCACTCCGCGTTGATAACAGAAATATCGGTTCGGCCTGCAATGGTATTACCGGAGTCCCGAACAATAAAAATGGAGGTTGTTGGCAACAGTACTGGCCGTATTCAAGCGCATACGGCTATACCGGAAATCCGGGATACACCGACTATATTGAAGATAATATCCCGCTCAGCACACATTCAAAGACAGTGACCATTTCACCGGCCGGTTCTCCCGTCACGTGGTGGGTACACGGCGTAAGCCCCAAAAACGCACCATTCACCGGGTACACCTATAACACCGCTACCTACCTCGGCTATGCCTACAGCGACTTTACTTTCACCACATTCACGTGTGCGCCTGCGGCCCCCACCTGCTCCGTGACGCTCTCGCCAAATCCGGCGTCGTATTCGTCGACCGGTACCGCGATACTCACGTGGTCCGCCACCAACGCTGATACGTCCGTATATATCAACAACGTCGGGTACCTGACGGGCAGTAGCGGATCGTTCACGGTACCGCGTACCGCCACCACCGATTACTCGTGCACGGTCGTCGGTCCGGGCGGTACCGATACGGAGACGGCGACACTCACCGTCACTCCGCCGGCGCTCCCGATCGCTACCCTCGACTCGTCACGCGGCGCAAACATGCAGGTCGGGCAGACTTCGACTATCACCGCGACGTTCGCCGCGGCCTCAAACGATACGCTCACGCACGACAACATCGACTCACCCCTCGGGACCGGCTTGGGCGCGACGACGAACCCCGATGCGACGAAGACGTACACCTTCTCTCCCAACGGTCCCGGCACGTACACCTTCTACGCCCGCGCGACGACCGGTTACTACACGTCGTGGACCACCTACGCCACCCTCGCTATCACGGTCAGTGCCGCCAATCCGGCATGCACGCTCGGGCTGAATCCGACGACCATCACGCGCGGGCAATCCTCCGCGCTCTCGTGGACATCAACGAACACAACGGGCGGCACTATTAGCGGCGTCGGCGCCGTCGGCCCGAATGGTTCGACCTCCGTTGCGCCGTCGCAAACGACCCTTTACAGCGGCGTCTTCAACGGACCGGGCAACTCCACCGCTCAGTGCAACGACGGCGAGGGCGTCACGCTCACCCTCAATTGTCCGGTTTCGTACAGCTGTTCGGGAAATACCATCGTCCGCACCAATACCGACTGCGGCGCTACCAACCTGACGACATGCGCTTCCCCCACCTTCTGCTCCGCCGGCTCGTCAGTCTGTTTGTATCCGGAAGTACAGTTTGCGCCCGAAGGACACTTGCGTGTGCAACCGGCCATTGTCCCCGTGGGCCTGCCATCGCAAGTGATGTGGGACGTCGCTAATGTTGCGAGCTGTACCGTAACAGGCACGAATGGCGACGCATGGACGGTAGCAGGCAGTGCCGGCAACGGCTGGACGAGCGCCAGCCCGTCGGACGGTGAGACGACGAGTCCCATCATGGGACAGACCACCTACACGCTCACCTGCGTTGCACTCGACGACACACCGGTGCCGCCCGAGGAAGCGACGGTGAACGTGCTCCCGATATTCCAGGAGGTGTGATTATATGGAAACGGCTTCGCACGCACGGTGCCGGCATACATTGTATTAAAGAGTCCGACAGGGTGTCGGACTCTTGTCTAATCCCGGCCCCGGCAGTCATGCCGGAGTCGGGGTCACCGTCTGCGCTTGCGCCGGCGTAAAGCGGAGAGGCCAGTAGTTGTCAAGAAAGTGTACCTCGCCCAACCGCACGCGGCCCCAATGAACCATGATTGCCGCCGCCATCTCTTTCAGCATCTCGGAGCTTTCCTCCCGTTCGTGCTCCGCGATACCAAAGACAATGAAGCCTTCCATGACCTCATTATGGAATGGCATGTTCCCGAGATGCGTCACGCGGCCGGGCATAATTGTCCTGTTCCGGTTTAGCCATTTTTTCCCCTGTGCGCGACGCTTCCTTGCCCACTCATTCATTAAGCGGCCGACCATGTGCGCGGTCTGCACGCGGTTGGCAGGGTTAAACATGTCGCCACCTACCACTATGATGTACGGGTAGGGCGGCTTGAGCTGAACCTGCCTTGGCGACTTCTTCGGCGGCGTCTGAATGAGTTGCAACGTGACGCGCGGGATGGTCGTTTCGGTCGTGAGCGGCTGTACCAATTGGGCCGGTGGCGAAATCGGTATCGGCCCGACTTTCGGCGGCTTCGTATGCGACACCTTGTTCCCGCCGATTGAAAAGTACTTTGTCCGATGGCTTTGAGACATGTGCGCCTCTCAAGCATGGTCACGGTTTATTCACTACGTATCACTATTCACCGCTTATTCATGAAAGTCAATCGGCGCTACTGTCTTCCTTCGCGAATGCGGTAGTCCCGTACAGCAGGTCGACAGCCGCGGCCTCTCCGCACGGAGTCTGCGTTTTCCACACAGGTTCCGCAAAACAACGGGGCTGGTGCCTGTACGGTGCTACAATTTGGAATACGATGAACGAAACTCCCACAGCACCTCTCAAAATCCTCGGCGCAATTGTCGTCATCATTGCGGTCGGCGCGGTTGCATACGTGACACTCTCGGGTGGTGGCGCGCAGAAGCGACAGGCGTTGAGCCGTTCGGTGGCCGCCTTCAATGACAACAACCTTACCGGTGCGCTTGCCGAGGTTCAACCTGTTCTCGCAAACGACCCCCGCAACGTAGACGCGCTCCTTCTCAAGGCGACGATCATCGCACAGGCGGGAAGTCTCGGATTCAAGGAAGAGATGTATGGTACGCAGGCGATAGCAGTGGCGCAGCAGGTGCTCGCGATTGACCCGAATAACGCCGAGGCATACCGCATCATCGGTTATGCAAATGAAATTATGCAGAAGTACGACCAGGCGCATGCGGCGTATGCACAGGCGCTTGTGTTCAATCCAAAGAGTGCGGCGGTCATCAGTCAAGAGGCGCACGCATGGGACTTGCAGGGCAACCTCGCGAAAGCCGAGGCCGGCTACCGGATGGCGCTCACCATTGACCCTGAGCTCGACCAAGCCCGCATGGGGCTCGGACGCATTGCAGTGCAAAAGGGAGATGCGGACGAAGCGTTAGTGCTATTTCTCGACCTCGCCGCCCGCGCGCAAAACGCGCGGCACCGCGCCGAGGGTGCGTACTCCGCGGGCGTGCTTGCCGGCGCAAAGGGCGACAGTGTGGCTACCGAAAACTTCATGCGCGCGGCGACCGTGAGCGACCCCGAGTACGCCCTCGG
>C687J35174_10010813_pt1 | contig 11292 bp, 6 predicted proteins | sample RifCSPhighO2_01_FD_35174 | JGI IMG/M metagenome (IMG submission 35174) | reverse complement strand
GCCTTCGCATTTATACAGCTTAACGATATCATAGCCAAAAGGATTTTTAGGTCCAAAGGCTTTAAGCAGGTAGCACGTATTTGCGAGTTTCGAATCAAGTACAAGGTAATCATACTCTGGCCTTGTTATTATGTAATCCGCAAAGTATCCATCTTGCATTAATTTGGGGTTTGAGTATGTTTTCCCAAGAAAGAATTGTGGGAATGTTCTCATTTGTTCACGGTGTGAAAGGACAACATTTTTTACTTCAGGTTCTGTGTCGTTTTTATTTATATATTGTGCAGCTTGTGCGTAGAATTCACCGCGGTTTTTTATTGGTAATTTGAAGTATTCAAGTCCTTTTGGCCCTGCGATCAATTCTGAATGGTAAAAAGAATAAACGGGATGATATTTGTATGCTGTTAAAATATAAAAGGAAACAAATAACACTGTTATTAAATACTTAATAAGCTTCTTTTTTGATTCAAAACACTTATACCAAAATAATGCTACTAAAACCGACATAGGAGGATATAGATTTATTAAGTATCTATCTTTTATTTTTTCAGGGATCGAAAGTATTGTTATATTAAATATTATGAAAAAAAGTACCCACGCTAAAATTTGAATATAATTTTTATATTTTGAATTCTTGAAATTTTTAAGAGTTAATATAATTCCTCCAATTAGTCCAAAAAAGAAGGTTGGTAAACTTCTGATTAATATTGTTTCTGGATAAAACATAAATTTAATTTTTGTTATTGTATCAGCTCCAGAACTATCAAATGCAGTTTCCAATATCCCTTCTTCAATTATCTTTTTTATTGTCCAAATTGGAGCCACCCACATAGACGGGAATAGAATATAGAATGTAAAACAAATTATGAGTACGTGTAGGAGACCTGCTTTCACAATATTCAAAGTAGTTTTTATGTTCACTATTTTAGTTTTGTTAAATTCGTAAAACATTATTATTAATGCATTAACTGGTAGTGCGATTACTGCATCTATTTTTGTAAGCGCTCCGAGCCCAAGAAGTATCGAGGAAATATAAAAGTATTTATTATCTTTTCTAGACGTGTGATAGTGATAAAAAAGTGCTAGAAAAGATGTAAACATAAACATGGCGGTTAGCGCTGATAGATGCAAAAATTTACTTGTTCCTAAAAAGAATGGTTCTAAAGAAAGAACAATTGCAAAAAATATCCCCAATTTTTTATTAACTAACTTAGAAATTAAATAATATTGAAATACACCTAGAGCAGAGATAATTACGACTAGTGGAAATATTGATGCAAAATTTAATCTAGTAAACTGTGAAGCCATAAATCTCGGGTTATAGTGAAAAACTTTTTCAAACGCTTTTTCGAAAATGTATTTTGAAGTTCCACTAGTCCAAAGCATTGTTACACCAGGGTGATATTTTTGATACGTTAGTTTATATTCACCACGGAGTATATTTTTAGTAAAATTATCCATGCGGGGGTACCAGAATGAAGCATCGTAATTTGAAATGTCACTTCCTAGGCTTATTACTCTTGGCATGAAAAATATTAGAAAAACCAATGTATATATAGTTTTTATATATTTGGTGTAAAGATGTTTTATCACTGCCACAATGCTATCATAAGTTTTAGATGCAAAGAATATATAAATATATCAACGATAATAAACCGTTTTTCTACTTTTTCTTTTTCTACGTTGTCGCAAGAATCTTTTTAATAAACGTTAATTTTACTGAATGGGGAGACACGTTTCGTATGATACGTGGTGCAAGTTTTTTGAGTAATGGCTCTTGGCCGTTTGATGAAAAAAGATTGCCATTTTATTCACTACTTTTAGTTCCGGGCATCTGGCTAAATGCAGAGATTTTATGGGGAAGACTACTTTCTCTTGTTTCATCTTTTGTAACACTTTTGTTTGTCTATCTATTTTATTTGAAATTTATTTCAGACAACAAGAAATTTGCATTGTTATCTGTAATCACTCTTTCGTTAACGTCTGTTTTTGCTTATTGGAGCTTTCGTGTCATGGCTGATCCAATTTTTACCACACTCATAATTTTGTTTGTATATTTTTTCATGTCTTTTAATACCAGCTCTAAGGGCAAAAAATTATTAACATTTAAGAAAGTCGGTATTCTTTCTTTCTTGTTATTGGTAATTACAATGACTCGCATTGAAGGCGCATTTTTGGCTTTTGGAGTTGGGCTATTATTCTTGATAAAACGAAAATGGTTAGATACATTTGTTGTCTTTATCCCGCAGGTTTTGATTTATGTGCCATGGATTATATACACAAAACTTATATATTCTGGAAATATTCAAAATGATTATTTTGAGGAAGCCAAAGGTTTTATTTTTTCTTTTCCACGTTTTGAGTATTTCTTTTCTTATACAGCTTTTGTTCTTGTTGTGCCTTGCTTAATTGTTTTTTTGATTTTTGGAGTTTCATACTGGCGGAAAAGCAAACTTTTTGAGTCTAGTTTATGGTTACCACTTGCTACTTTTTTAATCCTAGAATTAATTGTTGGTTTTATTTGGACCCCTTCGTTGCCGAGAATTTATATGCCTATAATTCCATTTATTGTAATGTTGTCGGTTTTTGGTATTGAAAAAATAGATTTATATAAACACAGGATTTTATTTATTGCGGCGAATTTGGTTTCATTAGGNNTATTTGTCTATTTGCAATCNTCTCAAAAATTATATTTTCTGGGGGCGTCAAAATTACTTTTTGTATTGATTATTGGTTCTTCTATATTAATTTCTGTTTCTGCATTTTTGCCAAATTATTTTAATAGAATAGTTTTTGGTTCGGTTATTACATTAAGCGTCTTGATTTCAGGAATAGTTATATATAATCAAAAAAATATTTATAAAACAGTCAAACAGGGAATTGATTTTATAAACGAGGATCCAGGATTTACTGCGTATTCTGATGAAACTGGGAATACTGAATGGTATTTAAAAGACGATTCTGTTTATCTTCCTCAAAATGTTCAAATGGAAGGTGAATTCCAGTATAGGGTTTTAAAAAAATGGAATGTTAAATATTTATTATGGACAAATGAATTCAACAGGGGAAGTGCTTTTGTTGATCCGAAAGCAGATACTAGATATACGCTTTTGGCAGTTTTTAAGGAGGAAATTAAAGATCCTTTTGATGTATTATTGAATAGTTTGAAGATGGTTAAAGATGAAAGCTCACAAGTATTTTATACAAAGGTATATCTAGTTAATTAAATTTTAATGTCAAAAAAATTATCAATTGTCATTCCTGTTTATAATGAAGCAACGTCTATTTTGAAGGTTTTAGATTCACTAAAGGAATTACCTATAAAGACAGAGATTATTGTTGTTGACGATGGCTCAACAGATGGAACTCGCACACTTTTAGATACATATTCAAAATCCAATAAAGGAATTAAAGTTATTCTAATGGAGCAAAACGGAGGAAAAGGCACAGCATTGAAAGAAGGCTTCACACATGTAACAGGGGATTATACTGTTGTTCAAGATGCTGACTTTGAATATGACCCAAACGACTTAATCACAATGTTTGAATTTGCTTTAGATAATGATGTCGATGTTGTATACGGAAATAGATTTTCAAGCAAAAGATTTTATAAGGGTATGGACTGGAAAAACTTTTTAGGAAATAATATTGTTTTGCCATTGGTCGCCAGTTTATTATATGGTCAATATATTCCCGATGAAGCAACTTGTTACAAAATGTTTAGAACAAGTGTTTTAAAATCAATTCCATTAGTTTGTAAAAGATTTGAATTTTGTCCAGAGGTTACTGCAAAAGTTAGGAAAAAAGGTTATAGAATTTATAATATTCCAATTAAGTATATGCCAAGGACAACAAACGCAGGGAAAAAGCTAAACGCATTAAAGGATGGGATAGAAGCCATATCGACGCTTTTGCGATTTAGATTTTTCGATTGATAATATGAAACTTTTTGGCGGAAAGAATTTCCAATTTATTATATTAGCTGTTATTGGCATTGTTTTTTTGACTTATGCATTCTCGCTTGCTTATAAAAGGTACGTGAATTTTGAATATGGAAAATTTGACCTTGGAAATATGTCGCAAATGGTTTGGAATACTTCAAGGGGNCGTTTTATGGANGTTACAGATCAATTTGGAACNAATATGCCACGCTGGGGAATGAGTCATGTAGACCCGATACTTGTGATTTTTGCGCCTATATATTGGTTTTATGATAATCCAATGATTTTGGTTTTTGCCCAACATATTGTTATTATTTCGGCAATTTTCCCAATTTACTTACTTTGTATAAAAAGATTTAAAAATGAAATAGTTTCTTTTTCTGTTGTTTTAACTTATTTAATGTATCCAGCAATTGGATTTACTTTAGTTTGGACTGGATATCACGGAATTTCATTTGTAGCACCTTTTTTTATTTGGCTTGTTTGGATTTTAGAAAAAAATGATTTTTTTGACAAAAAGGCGACTTCCAGAAAAGATTTAATTTTTTATTGGATTTTAATAATCTTAATGTTACTTGGGAAAGAAGAAGTTGGTGCAATACTTTCCATTTACGCTATTTTTATATATTTCAAAAACAAGGAACTTGCTATACAAACTTTTTTAATAAGTTTTATCTGGTTTGCCTTTGTTTTCTTCATTGTTATACCTGCATATTCTGATTTGCGAAAACAAAGTATTGATACGTTTGCAGAAAAAACCTCGATTGTTGGTGTAAACGCATCTGATGTCGGCGAAGATAATTTTTTCATTCATAGATATGATTACCTAGGGGATACATATCCCGAAATGATAAAGAACGCAGTCTTTCAACCAAAATTGATTTTTGACGTTGCATTTTCTAAGGATAAGCTTTTGGCTTTGAATAATTTATTTGGGCCACTTGGATATATTTTGATACTTGTTCCTATTTGGATTATAGCTTTACCAGACCTTGCGATTGTACTTTTAAGCAAAGATGAGATTTTCGAAATTTCAAATCATAGAATTGCTTTTGTAATTTCAGCTTTATTTATTTCATATATTTATTTGTTAACAAAACTTAAAGGACGTTATCGTTTTGCATTTTCCATTTCGGTCCTTATTCTCACAATTTATTTTTCTGCAACGACTAATAATCCAATTTACCTTTCGGGTGAAAGTCTTATCAGGACAAAAATAATTAGCAAGGTTTTTTCAAGCAATTTTGAAACATCACAAAAGTACAAATTTGGTGATGAAAGAAGGGCTCAAGTTCCAAGAAATGATAATGAATGTTTACAAGAGATGACAAATATTATCTTAAGTAAAAACCCTCAAGTATATACTGGGCCAGATTATCTCGGTGCTCAAAGCTCAAATCGGTTAGTGAATGCTTTGTATCCAGCAAGATATTGGGATTCTGATTTAGTGTTAGTTGATCTTTTTGAAACGAAAACCACTGGGCCATTGGGGTCAAGTGGTTGGGCGTTTAATAAAGAAAGTTTAAGAAGACTTTTAGACAATTCATCCTATTCACATATATATAGTTGTGGAAAGATTTCAGCCTTCGAAAAAGGTACTTTAAAAGATTTTTCTATGTTTGTTGATTTGTCTGAATATAAAGACTTTGATGAATCGAAATTTGAATTCGGGACAGATAGAATTAAGTTGACTATTTCAGAAAATTATGTGAAGGTTCCGGAAAAAATAAAGAGGGAATCATCTGACCCTATTAGGATTTTAGTACAGGAAGGTAAAGGTGATTTTATGGATAAGACGACCTTTTGGACATTTGAGAGTTCAATAGATAGCGAAGTTAAATTTGTAGTTATTGATTATTTGTCTAGCGGATTTAGAGGCTCTTTGGATCGTGCTGAACGCGGGCAATTAGTTTTTGAAACTTATTATCCGATTATTCCAGAGAGATTTTCAGTTGGAAAATACAATGTGTTTTTTGGTGTTGGAGACCTTCTAAATGCAAAAGAGATTTTTATTGGCCAAACAGAATTAGTAAATGATTAAATTTAAGTTTCGTAACGGCTACATAATTTGGATTGTTGGATTGTCACTTTTTACATTGCTGATCCCACTAGTCAGTCGTATTAGTTTTATGCAAAATGACGATTGGGTTCATTATAAAACTGTTGAGAACTTTTTGAGAAATGACTTTAGATTATTCGACATGGTTGGCAGTACTTTTTATACGCAAGGATTTTTAGGTTTTATCTTTTCGAAAATATTTGGTATAGCTAATCTTCCATTTTTAACGTTAATTATTTCTGTTGGGAATTTCATCGTCTTCACTATTATTTTACAAAAGCAATTTAAGATATCTGCTTTTACTTCAATTCTACTTGGACTTCTTATGTTTCTAAGTCCACTTTATTTTTATTCGTCAATTGGATTTATGTCTGAAAACTTTGTTTTATTTTTTCTACTACTTGGGATTTATTTTGTTGATGAATTTATTCAAAATAAAAAGGTTTCGGATTTTGCTTTGTTGAACACCGTTTTTATATTAGGATTTTTCGTAAAGCAATATCTTGTTGTTGCATTTATATCAATGGTGATTGTTTTACTAATAAGAAAACTTCACAAATATTTATTTATTGAGATTCTAATTACACTTGCATTAATTTTGTATTATTATTTTTTATTTCCAAGAACGAGCATTATTGAAAATCAGTTAATACAATTTTCGAATTTATTTGATTTAGGTAAATTGTATCCGCTAATATTCGTATCGTTTATCTACCTTTCAGGAAGTGCACTTTTGCCTCTGCTTTACCTATTTATATTTAATGGTTTGAGAGGACGCTCGCATTTTAAAATCGCTCTATTTTTCGTTTGTGCAGTTTGCCTTGCGTTTGTATCTAAGAATTTGTTTTTATCGACCAGTTACTATCTTAAGGATTTTCCATACATTGGCAATACTTTTGATAGAAAAGGATTTTTTCCAGGGGATCTTGATGGGAATAAATATTCATGGAAAGGTGTTTTTGATGTTATGAGGTTTTGGGATTTATTATCATTGTTTGGGCTTTCTGCTTTTGTTATTTTAGCTTTTTTTAAATTTAAGGCTAGGTTTATAGAGAATATAAATTTTATATCTATATTTTTTGTTTTATATCTCGGGTTGTTTTTGGTTTCTTGGAATACATATGACAGATATTTTTTACCGCTGATAGCCACTGGGATTTTAATATTATCTAAATATATAGATTTTAATAAATATAAATTTGTAAACGCTAGCTTGGTTTTATTTCTGCTATTTTTAGGATTTATTGATTTTCAGTTTTCCAAAGATTATGTTGGTTGGCAAAGTTATGTTTGGAATAAATCTGTTGAGATTTCTGGGAATAAAAATATATCAAAGGATAAAATATCTGCATCCAGGGCGTGGAATAAGTATCACAATGTTTCTTCGGACTATTTATATAAATTTTCATTTGATTCTCCTGACTTAGTGGCAAATAAAGATCAATTGATTAATTTAGAGAAATATTCCAATAACTTTAGCGGAAGCTTGTATATAAATCCAAACATTTACTTATATTCAAAATAAGGATTTATGATATCAATTGCTATATACTTTANGAAAGCTTTTAACTTAATCTGAAATTACGTATATGAAATTCAGTTGGTCGATTATATCCATAATTTCCAGGTTTTTTGCTGTAGCAATTGGTCTTGTGCAGTCGGTTATCATTGTTAAACTTTTGACCGTTTCTGATTATGGACTTGTAGGCCTTGTTACATCAATTGCCGCAATTGTAGGCGTGTATCAAAACTTAGGAATATCTTCTGGTTCTACAAGGGAAATTGCTGCTNCCAAAAATAAGGACGAGGCGTTTAANGTATTTATAGGTTCAACAATTGTTAGGTACATAATTTCGCTACCTTTAGTTTTAGGCCTCTTTATTTTTGCACCGTATTTAGGAAATATTTATTATCATCGGCCTGAAATCATAAATCCTTTGAGGATTTTTAGCCTAATACTATTTATACAAGCTTTACAATCTGTTTTAAACTCTGTAATCCAAGGCACAAAGCAATTTAAGTTTTTATTTATTTTCCAATCTGCAATTTCTATCGTTAGCATCATTATTTATATACCTTTTCTAATTGAATATGGTTATGTTGGTTATTTTTATGCACTCCTTGTTTTCAATATAATTTCAACTTTTATTTTAGGAATTTATGTTTTGAAAGTTTTCTTTGGGCATTTGGTTTTACCAAATGCTAAAGAATTAAAAAGCATTGTAGCTTCGGTTTTTAAAATTGGGCTTTTTGTTTATTTCATAAAAATAATATTTATGCAGTGGCAAAAATTAGGACCAGTACTTTTGGGAAAGGATTTATCCGATGAAATGCTTGGGATTTTCAGTTTTGCATTACTTGTTGCATCAAAAATAACAACAATTTCTGACGCAGTTACAGATGTCACATTGCCTTCAATGACTTCAGTTTTTGAGAAATCAAAGCATGAATTTAAAGATGTATTTTTAAATAGTAATGCTAAAGCATATTTTTTAATTTTGTTTTCATCTGTTTTTCTAATTATTTTCAAATTTGAAATATTCCAATTTGTTGATTTCGTGTTTAATTTTATTGGCAAAGATCCTATAACAACACGATACGTTGATGCATTTAAGCTTATGGATCCACTGATACTTGCTTTTTGGGCATACTCGCATATTAACTTGTTAAAATCTGGAGTTGCTGTACCTGCAAGAAAATTATGGGGAGCATTAATTTCGTATGCTCTTATGTTTTTGCTTACAGTTGCAATTTACTATGCATACGGTTTTTCGGATTCACTTATGTGGTTTTCAGTCGCGATGGGACTTGGTGGATTAGTTGCATATATTGTGTTTATTTTCTTCATCAAAAAAGAAGTTGGATTTTATCCGATTACAAAAGGAGATATTGTATATACTCTTTTATCTTTGCTACTTTTAATTGGGTATTACTTAAACCAGAGTCACTGGATACTAGGCTTGGTATATTTAGCAATTAGCTATGTTCTATATAAAAAGGTTTATTCAAAATAATAAGAAATTGTCACTGATATTACTTTTAGCTTTAGCTTTAAGATTAATTGGCATTTCTCATGGATATCCTTTTATATTTAATATTGACGAGCCGACTGTTGTAAGAAGTACATTAAGCTTAAGATTTACACCCTTTATTGATCATTTCGATTGGCCACATTTTAACTATTATTTTAATTATTTTTTCTATTTCATATTTATAAAGTTGAGATCGCTTCTGCAAATTTTAAATTTAAGGTCTATAGTAGAAGGCCTTTTCCCAGTTATATGGAGTGACCCATTTATTTTTTATTTGATATCAAGAATTTTAAGTGCAGTTTTTGGTGCGTTAACTGTTTTGCCTGTTTATTTTTTGACTTTGGAAATCTCGAAAAATAAAAAATCAGCACTTTTTGCCGCCATTTTCATGTCGGTTATTCCTTTCCATGCTTATTTCTCGCATTTTGCATTACAGGATGGCGTAATGCTTTTTTGGCTTAGCTGTGCAATCTACTTTTCATATATAGGAGTACTTCAAAATAATTTGAAATCATATTTATTATCAGGATTATTTTTTGGTTTGGCAGTTGGAACAAAATATAATGCAATTTTATTTATGGCAATGGTTCCTGCTTTTTCGATTGAAAAATATTTATCTAATAGAAAAGATTTTCTTCTAATGCTTAAAAATGGTATCTATCTATCATTAGTTTCAGGAATTATTTTTGTTCTGACATCGTACAGCTTACTTTTCAAGTGGGCAATTTTTTGGTCGGAAGAATATGGAAAAGGGATTTTGTGGCAACTTAAATATAATGTTGTTGCGTTACCATTGGTAAAGTACCCACAGGCTCTTATAGAAAATATCAAAGAACTTAGCCAAGATTTTAGCCTTTTTGGATTAGCAATTATTGTTTCTGGAGTTATTCTTATTTTAAGAAGTAAAAAAACTATTGGTGTCGTTTCTATGATTTTAGCTTCTGCTTTATATTTCCTATACGTATCCAGATTTGCAAGAAGTCCGTCTCATTATTTTTTACCTATGTATGCGTTTTTGCCTATATTTGCAGGGTTTAGCATTTCGTATCTAAATAAAAGTATAAAAATACTAATGTATTTGTTTGTTACATTGATGTTTTTTACTACTTTTTGGGCTTCATATAAATTCACGTTTTTAAATTCAAAGACTGAAGCAATAAATAAATATGCAGAAAGTCATAAAAAGAAGATTTACTATAAAGGTGAAGGGCTCGACTCCGCAAATGGAATTAATAATATAGGCATGAAAAAATATAACGATGACATTGTTTTAACATCAGACAATATATTAATTTCAGAAATCGAAATTAAAAGTGATAAAATCAAACAGGTTGAGTATATAGGTTCAAAAAACAGATATGGCAATCCAATATATGTATACACAGGTAATTAAAAAAATCAAGAATTTGCCAACTTCTTTGTATATATTTTTGTTTGCTTTTTTATATCGTTTGGCATCTTTAGGCATTGATTTTATAAATAACGATGCGTTTTTATGGAAAAGCAGAAGCTATGAATTTGGCAAAGCCTTGATGTCGCTAGACTTTGCTGGAACTGCTGTAACGTATCATCCAGGAGTTCCACTTTTGTGGAGTCAGTTTATCGCAATAAAAATTTATTCGCTTTTAGATTTGCTCGTATATAAAGGGATGTTATCTCCAAACGCAGAATTTATTGCAAATCATATTATTCAAAAAACAGTTTTAGTTTTTTTTACTTCTCTACTAGTTGCGTTAGCATTTTCTCTCCTTAAAAAAATAATTGGGCAAGGATCGTCGATTCTAGTTATTATGTTTGTCCTTTTGGAGCCACTCTATTTAGGACTTTCAAGGGCAATACATACAGATGCCATAATTTCACTTTTTATGTTTATTTCATGTTTATATTTTTATATCGCTTTTTCTAAAGACGGCTCAATTAATAAAACAGGTAAAGAGGCGATTTTATCAGGTGTTTTTATGGGGTTAGCAGCTTTAACAAAGAGCTCTGCTTTATTTTTAATTCCATTTTATGCACTTGGATATTTAATTTTAAGAAAGTTTGATTTTTCTGAAATAAAAAAATTACTAATTGTTTACTTGTTTTTCATATTAAGTTTTTTTGCCTTTTGGCCTGCCATGTGGGTAAATCCTGTAGGATCAATAAGTTTGTACCTATTTAAGGGAGTTGAAGGGGTGGCCCTCGAAGAGGGCCACGGACATATATGGTTTGGAATTGAAACACTTGATCCGGGTCCACTTTTTTATCCGCTTGTTTTTGCCAC
>C687J35174_10010812_pt1 | contig 11293 bp, 8 predicted proteins | sample RifCSPhighO2_01_FD_35174 | JGI IMG/M metagenome (IMG submission 35174) | reverse complement strand
AAATCAGCGACGTATTATCGATGGGATTCTTTAGTTGCGCAAGTATATAGCGGACCGTTTGGTCTTGAAGATATTCCGAATGCTCCGCCGATAGCATCTGCCGGAACACTTGATTTGCATTATTGGAGTGCGTTTAGTTGTGGGAACGAAAGTGAACAGTCAAGAATTTTTTATGTTGATTTACAAGATCCGGTTATCACTGATAGTAGTCCTCAAGAAAACGAGACAGTGTATGTTTCTACACCAACTATTTTTGCGTATCTAGATGAAGTGTTTCAAAGTAACTCGGGAATTAATCGTAGTAGTGTTGTGGTGCGGGTTGATGGAGTAGGAGTGCCTGCAACTATAGCGAGTGCTTCGGTTATTAATAAAAGTTCTTTAGATGCAATTGTTTCGTATACTCCTACCATTAATTTATCTGAAGGGATGCACAGCGTTTTTATTTCTGTGAGCGACAATGCAGGAAGAGTCAGTAATAAAACGTGGAATTTTTTTGTTAATACGTCGGTTGGTAGCTTTGATTTAGTGGTACATGCACCAACAAGCGGTTATTATGAAAGCAGACGTGTGCCGTTTAATATTACTACTTCATCCGAAGCTGTTTTACTTGAATATATTAATTACAATAATAGAAATCCTCGATGGAGAGCGCTTTGCACTGATTGCAGCGAGTATGGATTTAGCAAGATACGCACAAACACTCAAAACGAAGGAGAAAATACTATTACTGTTAGAGCGACCAATATTTTTGGAACGGTTAGAGTAGCAAATGTTAGTTTTTTAGTTGATAGTAGAAAGCCGATTATCTCTTCTATACTTCCTGCTCGTAATAAAGTAACTAACGGCAGTGATTTTTATATACGGTACTCCGAAGACAATCTTGAGAATATTTCAATTTCTTGGAATCCGAGTGTGGTTTTAAGTGAATGCACTCAATCAGGAAAAAACAGTGAGTGTTTTTTTAAACTTAATTTAAGTGTGTTTGATGGGGATGAGATCACGTATCAAGTGACTGTTGCTGATCCGGTTAGAGCGGTGAGTTCTCGACAAGCAACAGTGTTAGTTGATGTGACTAGTCCTCTTTTGAGTGTGCATTTGCCGGCGAATGAAACGTATAATAGAAAAGTTCCCTTTAATATTAGTGTGAGTGAGAAAGTTTCTTTGCTTTATTATGATGCAAGTGCAAGTAATCCTGCCTGGAGAAGACTGTGTGTAAATTGCGAGGAATATGGTTTTTACAAAAATAAAACAAAGCAATTTGACGAGGGTATGCATTTGGTATTAATTCAAGCGGTTGATCGTGCGGGAAATTCAGCGATAGAGCGTGTTAGTTTTTTTGTTAACTAGCTATGCTGTCCAAGGTTCTCTATCGATTGGCTGCTCTCTTTTGTATTTTTTTATAATTAATTGCTCGTTTTCTAAAAATACTTTTCTTTTTTCTTTGCCAATACCAAGGTGCTTTAGTTGTCTATGAAATTCGTCAAGATATTGAGCTTCATAATTCTCTTTTGATGAAGCGAGCCTGAGAAAAGTTTCTAGCTGAGGATCATCAATTTTCTTTTCTGTATCAATCATCCAATCTGCTTCTTCAGTTATAAGTATCAATTCTGAAAGTGTTAGCTGCTGGATATCTGGTAATTGCAACGGATGTGCAGGATCGTATAATCTTCTTTTAACCCATTGTCGATTTCTGCGATCTTTTTTTACATCAAACTCAAGATCAGAAAAATCTTTTGAGTGTTCTTGAAAGGGGTTGCAATAAGTTATTTTATCCAATTCTTCATAATACACATCTTCTCTTTTGCTCTCACTTACCCCAATCACTTTTAGTCTTCTTAAAAATTCTTGAGAATATCTATCGTTGCCCTTATCTCCTTTATACACTAATTCTGAGGTGAGATAGTTTCCTAACTTTATTCTTGAGATATTTTTTGATTTTCTTAGTTGTTCTTGCGCTCCTCGTGCTTTGAGTATTCTTATAATACCTTTATAATAATTTTCTTTTGGTTGGGGTAACTCTTTTTCAGCTTTGGGAAATTCTTTTTTTGCTCCTTGATGATCATACCTTTGCTGAAGCTTAGTTATATCCATTTTATTTCTTTCATTAAAACTAAGGCTCATTTGTCAATTTAGGATAGATTAATCATCTTTAAAAAAATTTAGATTTTGAGATATTCCATAAGTAATTCGTAAAAGTTGGTGCTTACTGATGAACTTACAGGAATTTTTAGACCCGTATTTTGAAAAACATACTGCGTAGATTTTGTTCGATAACTAGAAAAACTTTCTGCTTTTTCTCGAGGAGAGGTTGGAGCTATTGGCTTTTCTCCTTGTAGTTTGACTCCATCGGTTAGAGTATAGGTTGTTAGTGATGTAACTAGTTCATCTAGTTGATCTTCTTTAAAGAGTAAATTGTTAGAAGTATAGGGACATTTAGGTTTTAACAATCCTGTTAACATTTCTAGATTTTGTCTTTTTGGTCTTCCAGACTGTTCTCCCATTTTATTTTTAGGTGATTAGTAGTTTAAAAATTATTGGTGAGTTTTTTGTCCTAATCTAGTGACTAATTTTTGACTTATGTGCTTACTTAGGTTTTATTTTATCTTGGAGAGGTAGTAACTCTAATTTAAATAATTGATTGTGTATTTTCTCATGGATATTTGAAAGGAGGTAAAAAGAGGATGAGAAAAATTTTATTTTTATTGCTTGTGGCGAGCATGTTGTTTGGAATTGTTGGAGTATTTGCTGTTGATCAGGGGGCTCAAGTAGATGTTGATAATGTTGTGAGCGTTGCGATAGCACCTGCTACTATTACCTTTGGTTTGGTTGTTCCTGGAGCAACTGCTAGTGCAACTAATGGACCAATAACTTTAAACGCTGCAGGAAGTAATGTTGATGTGAGTGTAGTAGTAAGTGTTTTAGGAGAACCATTTGCAGGCGGACTTATGTTTAATGCTGCTGATGCGGATAGTTTTACAGCTACTTTGGTTTGTGTTTCATCTGGTGGTGGAGCATGTACTTATGATATTTTAAGTATTACTCCGACACTTGTTGTTCCGGTGGGATCACCTGCAGGAACAAAAACAGGTATGATAACCTATACTTTTACGGGTCCTATTCCAGCTTAATAATATGAAGTTTGTTTTTTGTTTTGTTGTATTATTTTTTTTGTTTGTCAGTTTTGTATCAGCGTCGACTTTTTCTCCGAGTAATTTGGTGTTTAGTTTAGACCGTGGAGAAGAAGCATGTGCAGATATTACGTTTATATCTGATTCTTCACAAGTAGTAGTTTCAGATCGATGGGCAAGTGACTCAACTGTTGCTTGGAATGTTAAACTTTTTAATCAGACAGCAAAGAGCAAGGGGATTTCTCTAAAGTATACTCCGGTTTTAGGGGGAGATACACTTACTGTGTGTATCTCGGGAGAGAATTCTGGAGAGTTTCATGGAGTTATTCTTCTTAGCGAAGAGGCGGTAGGAAATTCTGCTGCTGAATATGGCGTGTGGATTAAACTTATTGTGGAAGGTGATGGAGGCAATGAAGTAAAAACGACCGAAATTGCTACAACGGATTTAGAAAAAGAAAATTTAGAGGAGAGTAGTAATGTAGAAGAAAACGAAGTTGCAGTTAATGCAGAGGAAAAAAATCAAAAAAGTATTACGGGGAGTGCGATTAGACTAGTGGGAGAAAGAAATGAATTAGCGGGAATACTTGTTATATTTAGTATAATTATAATTGGCTATTGTGTTTATAGGAGAAAAAAATGAAACAAATAATAATGTATGGGGTAATGATTGTTTTAGCTAGTGCTTTAGTGGCTGGGCTATCTTTACAACAGCAAGTTACGGTGGAGATTTTACCCGGAGAGGTGCAAATATTTTCTCCGGTTAGCGGAGTGTATGATTCGCGTATGGTTGCTCTTAACATAACAATGAGCGAAACAGCACTGTTTCGCTATGCAAAATATTCTGATAATGGAGAGGAGCTCGTGACGCTTTGCCGAGATTGCACTAATTATGGATTTGATAAAATTAAAAAGAAACCGTTTAGCGAGGGGCTACATAATGTATCGTTAGTGATTGAATTTGAAGATGGAGTGGTTACTAGTTCTGTGCAATTTGTCGTTGATAGTAAAAAACCGCGTATAAAAAAGACAAGCCCTAAAAATGGTTTTGCCGACGGTGAATTTTCAGTTACTTTTGTAGAAGAAAACGTTGAAGAACTCCTCCTTGTTTATGGGAATGCCGCTGTGGGATTTAGAACAGAGGACGTATCTGTTGAAGACTGTGTAGAAGGCTTTTGGAATAATCAAGAATGCAGCGTTATGGTGGATCTTTCTGATTATGATGGATCGATGATTGCGTACTCTTTTGTTTTGAGTGATGTTGCAGGTAATCGAGATGTTTCGCAGGCTCAAATTCTGTCTGTTGATTTTTCTAAACCGGTTGTTAGTTCTTTTGATTTTTTAGTTACAGGAAGAACGGTTCATTTTTCTTTTGCGATAACTGAAGATAATTTTGAAAGTATTTATTTCATCGATAGAATGAGTTTAATTCCCCATGCAAAAAAACTTTGTACAAAACTTGTCGACGGAAAATGCGAAGAGAAAAGAGTTTTTACTAAAGGGGAACACGAATTAGATTTTGAGATTAGTGATAGTGCAGGTAATAGTGTAGTAATAAACGAAGTTGCTTTTGTTGTTTAACAAAAGTAGTAGGAAAGATTTAAATAAAAGTGATTGTTTGACTAGCCATGAAAAAAGTTGTTGTGAGTATGATTGCAGTTTTTTCTGTTCTTCTACTTAGCGGATTAATTGCGGCTGCTGATGGCGCGTATATTGTTAAAGATACTAATCAAGTTGATCAAGGTGTTCTTAATGCTTTCCAAGCAATGAATATTGAAGTTGATGTCATTGCAGATAAGATGATTCCAAGTACTGATTTTTCACGATACGGATTTTTATTTGTTTCTGATGATCGTTTGCGCCATGCTCATCATTTACCCTTAGATATGCCTACGGTGTTGTCTTCAAAATTTTATGCAAAAGAGTTTGGCTTCTTAGATAAAGGTGGAGTGCATAAAATTTCTTCGAATTCTATTTTGCGATTGCGCACTAATAATCAAGTAATTGATGTATATGAAAAATCAAGATTCAAATTAGGCGGCGGAGTTGGCATTCCTTATTACTATTTGCCCCAGCGGTATATTAATGAAGATGTGGAAGGAATCGGTTCTACTTATGTGATGAAAAATAAATATGTGGGAGATGTTATCTCTTATTTGAATAACGATGGAGTTAACCTGTGTTTCTTTGGAGCAACTCATGCGATGTATTGGACTGATGATACTAAAGATCTTTTCAAGGATTGTGTTGAGTTTGTGAGAGGAGATGGTGGAAACTCTGGAATGCATGACGTGATGATTGAGAGCGATTTGGTTAATAGTGTGAACGGGTTACGTATTAAAGACGATGAAACTGATGCTTTTATTCTTGATGAAGTTGCTCAACTACAATGCAATAAAAAATATCGGGTTGATTTTAGAACAAAGAATGTTGGTGGTTTCACTGAAGACGTTGATTTTGTAGGAAAGTTAGGTAACTTTATGTGGGATGCGCGTAAAGTTGGACTAGCAAGCGGAGATACATCAACGACTGGTTCAAAGACAATTACGATTGAAATTGGAGATGATTTTGCAGTAGGAAGCACTATGCTTAGCGTTAATGCTTCGATAGTCGGGTCAACTGACATAAATCCTCAAGATAATGTACGGATGCGCACTGTGATGATTGTGTGTTAGGATTTATTTGAAGCTAGAGAGATTTTTGTGTTTTTTAGTAAAGAGAACTTTTAATAATTCACCTTTTTTCCTGTGTTTGAAATATTTGCAAACTTTCTAAAAAATATCCGATGACAATTTCAATTATCTTTTGCATAATTAAGAATTGGGGTTAAAATATCTATTTTTGCAAAGTTCTCATTAGAACTAAAGGAATAGAAACATTACAAGAGGTTAGGAATCAGAAAAAATCAATGGTTTTACAGAATATTTTGAAGGTTTTCCAAGCATAGACACAATGTTTATAGAGATTTATTCTCAAATTAATTACTGCCCCTTTCATAGCAGTATGTTTATAATTTATTCTAAGAATGTTACACTAAATTATTTCTTAAATTAATACATAAATGTTTATATAACTATTCTCTATTGTTTAATTTATGAATGAGTTTGGAAAATATATTTTTGGACTGTCGGGAAGATTTGCACAACTATCTAAAGAGGTAGATACAAAACAGGAGGAGATAAAAGGCATGCATTCTCTAAAAGATGCCATTGATAAAAGAAAGTTGGTAAATGGAGAACTAACAGATGATAAGTTGCTAGACGCAGCACTTTGTCTATCACATCATTTACCTTTTACAAACTCAAGCTGGATAGAATATACAAATAAGACATATAATAAATTATTAGGTATAAATGACTCATTAAGTGGATTTGAGGGTATTATGGTTTATGATGGAGGGACAAAACTGAGGCATCCCTTCTATGGTAGCATTAACCTAGGATATGTTGATAAGCCTGTGTTAAATACAAAATTCCATCCTGAAAGATTATCGGAAGCTGGTGGTTATTCTTGGTTAGAAAATTGTTGTGAAATAACTCTTGAATATAGACCTGTATTAGTCTTGATTGGACATAACACACAGACCTATGAGCCCTATGGAGGAGAAAGGGATGATCTGGAAGATCTAGATGTAACCCAATTTTTCAGACCTTATGGAGATTTAATAAGAACAGATTTTCATGGATTCCATTTAGGAGATGAAAAAGTAGAGAGATATGTTCAAGCTTTGGAAAAAGTTGCCACTGATGAAACACAGCCTTATCGCGATAGACAAAATCAAAAAAAAATGCTAACCCTAATAAGAGAATTTTTAGAATCTCAATAGGTTTTTAATTTCAAAACCCATTGCCAAAATGTAAAACTTCAATTTTAATTTTTCTTCTAGCAAGTGCAACTCTTTGAGTTTGCTCCCAGATAATTAAAATTAATAATTATCTTTCTTGTCCCACATATCAATCATTTTAAGAAACTATATCTTTATTGAATGATTGTTTAAAAATTTCTTGATTTCCCCTCGATAAAAAATATTTACACCACAACAATTTATTTTGAGTAGGGTAATAAAAATTATTTTTATTTACATCGAGTGGTAAGTCATCTTTATATAGATGCACCTTTTATAGAGGATAACATGAAAAGACGTGCAGTTGCATTGAAGGGTTTAGGTTTATTTATCTTTATGATTTTTCTTGTGAATGTTTTTGCGAGCTCGCTTCTTGCAGCTGGGGACGTTGCATACATCTATAAAAGAGAATCAAAAATTGATCAGAATGTTGTAGGAGTTTTTAATAATCTTGGACTCACTGTTGATTTGATCGATGAAACAAAACTGCCTGTTGATTTTAAGGGATATAAACTCATCTTTGTTGGTGATGAGCGATTCAAAAATCAAAAATTAATTCCTGTTTCTGACTATCCTTCTATTATCACTAACTATTATTTTGGCTCTGAGTTCGGATTAACCGATCGAGATGGCATTTCTCAACTTGCTGCTAATAGTCCACTAAGTGTAGTGATGGACCATAAAGTGACTCAAGTATACACCTCCTCGTCTTATCGGGGTTCAACGGTTTCTCTTCCTTATTATTTTTTAGCTAATGAAAATAAAGCAAGCGGGTTTGATCGAGTTGCTGGAGCTTTTTCTGGTCCGCAAAATGGAGACGACGCTGTCTTGGGGGACGTTATTAGTAATGCAAAGCCGGGAACTAAACTAGTGAATGGTAAGACTACTAAGGGAAACATTTGTTTCTTTGGAATTGTTGAAAGTGATTATTGGACTCCTGCTGCAAAAAAAATGTTTGAAGACTGCATTAGTTTTGTGGGAGTAGCTTGTAAAAACAATAATGAGTGCGTTGANTTGAAAAAAATGTTGGAGGACCTTATTGTGTTGGGGACGATGTTTATCAAGATGTTGAAGATTTTTCTTGTGTAAACCCGGGGACTGTTCAGTCGGCTTGCGTTGATGATTTAGTAAATCAACTGGTGAAAAGCTGTTCTGGCAGTTGTCAAACAGGGCAATGTGTTTGTCTTGATAAAGATAGTGATGGATATGATGAATGCAATATTGGAGATGATGATGACGATGGAAAAATAGTTGATTGTAATGATAATGATGCGAGTGTGCATCCTAATGGTGCAGAGATTTGCGACGGTAAAGATAATGATTGTGATGCACAAACTGATGAGGGAAGTGATTTATGTGAGACAGGACAGGTTTGCAGCAGCGGTATGTGCGTTGAGGTTGCTTGTTATGATAACGATGACTGCGGAACTAATGGACTTGTTGGTAATAAATTCTGTCAGGGAAATGCTGTTTATCAAAATTTTCAAACATTTATGTGCAGCAGTCCGGGAACTGCAACCAGCAGTTGTAGTGCAAGCACTAGTCCACAACTAGTGACTCAGTGTTCGAGTAGTGAAGTATGTAGTGAAGGAGCTTGCATTGATATGTGCGAGGATAATGATACTGATGATTATGATGATTGTAGTATTGGAACTCCTAACGATGATGGAAAGATAATTGATTGTAATGATAATGATGCGAGTGTGCATCCTAATGGTGCAGAGATTTGCGACGGTAAAGATAATGATTGTGATGGACAAACTGATGAGGGAAGTGATTTGTGCGGGACAGGACAGGTTTGTAGTGCTGGACAATGCACTGCAGTTACTTGCAGTGGAAAAACTGATTGTGGAACGGACGGATTTATTGGAGACAAATTTTGTCAGGGAAACGCTATCTACCAAGAGTTTAGAACATTTATGTGTGCTAATGCTGGATCTGCAAGTAGTAGTTGCAGCGACTCTGAAAGTGATGTATTAGTAAAAAATTGTTTGAGCAGCGAAGTTTGTGAGAGCGGGGCATGTATTGATAAATGCGAAGATAAAGATAGTGATGATTATGATGATTGTGGTATTGGAACTGACGACGACGACGGAAAAATAGTTGATTGTAATGATAATGATGCGAGTGTGCATCCTAATGGTGCAGAGATTTGCGACGGTAAAGATAATGATTGTGATGGGCAGACTGATGAAACTAACGGAAATTGTCCTGCTGGACAACTTTGTTCTTTTGGTAGTTGTACTGCAGTGAATTGTAATAGTAAGAGTGATTGTGGAACTGATGGATTTATTGATGGATTATTTTGTGATCCGTCGGGAAAAAATGTTACTCAAAACTTTATTACTTGGAGCTGTGAAAACCCGGGAACCATTAGCAGCTTTTGTGTTAATGAAGTAGAAGCTCGTTCATTGTTTACTTGCAACGGTATGTGCAGCAATGGCGCTTGTGTTAGTATCACTTGCCAAAAAGATAGTGATTGTAATGATAGTGATGCATATACTAAAGACTCGTGTGTAAATCCTGGACAAGTGACTAGTTATTGTGCCTATCAAGATATTGCCTGTTTAACTAATAGTGATTGTAATGATAATCTTTCAAGTACTACTGATGTGTGTGTTAATCCGGGCAAAGTGACTAGTTATTGTGTTAACGAGGGGGTTACTTGTTCTAGCAAAAACGATTGCGGGACTGATGGATTTATTGATGGCTTTTTCTGCAGCCAAGATGATGTTTATAGAAATTATGTAACGTGGAGTTGCGAGTATCCAGGAACTACAAGTAGTTCATGTTCGCAGCAAGTTACCCAAAGACTTGTTGAGGCATGTAGTGACTCTTGTTCGCAAGGAAGTTGTGTTAGTATTGTTTGCGATTCAAATGATGATTGTAATGATTTTAAACCGGGAACAACTGATGTTTGTGTAAATCCGGGGACAGCTGATAGTTTTTGTACACACGGTTCTGTAGCTTGTAATTCTGATAACCAATGCGGTCTTGATAAGTTTACAGGAAATCTTTTCTGCCAGGGAGATGATCTTTATAGAAATTTTGTAGACTATAGTTGTACGCATCCAGGTCAGACTTCTAGTTTTTGCAGTAATGATGTTGAAGGAAAGTTTGTGCGCAGTTGCACCTATGCATGTAACGATGGAGCTTGTGTACGATGTACTGATGATTCTTATTGTGATGATGCAAATGCTAATACTCTTGATAGTTGTCGGTTTGCAGGAACGATAAACTCGTATTGCAGTCATGAAATTGTTAAATGTACCGACGATCTTGATTGTGGAGTGGATGGATTTAGTGGAAATAAATTCTGCAAGAGTGGAGACGTCTATCAGAATTTCAAAAGCTTTATGTGTGCTAATCCAGGAACGACTGTAAGTTCTTGTAGTTCAAATGGTGTTGCAAAACTAGTGGAGGATTGTAACTTTGGATGCAGCAAGGGCAGTTGTATCGTAGAAACACAGTGTATGAATAATGAAGATGATGACGATGATGATTTAATTGATGAAGAAGATCCTGGTTGTTGGGACGATCCTGCTGATCAAAGTACGTATGATCCATTTAATAATAATGAAGCAAGATATACTATTGCGTGTTCAATTAACGCTGATTGTGGAACTGATGGATTTGTTGGCAATAAATTTTGCTCTCAAACTGATGTATACAAAAATAAAAAAGTTTTCACTTGTGAAAATCCGGGAACAGGAATAGCACAATGTTCTGATGAGACGATTAAAGTGTTAATTGATGACTGCAGTACTAGCGAGACTTGTAATCAAGGTCAATGTGTGCAGGTTGCTTGTAATGGAAAAACTGATTGTGGAACTGATGGATTTGTTGGCAATAAATTTTGTCAAGGGAACGCAGTTTATCAAAATTTTAAAAGCTTTATGTGTTCTAACCCTGGAACTGCAGTGAGCAGTTGCAGCAGCGAGAGTGCTCCTACGCTTATAACTACTTGTTCAAATAATCAGCAATGTAATAACGGCGCCTGCATTACTGCCTGTGTTGATACCGATGGTGATACCTATGATACCTGTGGAGTAGGTAGTCCCGGAGACGATAGTAAACCTGTAGACTGCAACGACAACAATGCGGGAATTAATCCCGGGGCAAGTGATGTGCAGTGTAATGGTGTGGATAATGATTGTGATGGACAAATAGATGAAGGATATGTTTCAGCAACGACAAATTGTGGAGTTGGAGAATGTGCAAAGACAGGTACTAAGAGTTGTGTGAATGGAAATGAAGTGAATAGTTGTACTGCTGGAAGTCCTGTTGCTGAAATCTGCGACGGTAAAGATAATGATTGTGATGG
>C687J35174_10010807_pt1 | contig 11293 bp, 15 predicted proteins | sample RifCSPhighO2_01_FD_35174 | JGI IMG/M metagenome (IMG submission 35174) | reverse complement strand
AGTTGGCTGTATTTTTGCCCAAGTAATTGCTTCTTCTGCTTCTGCACCAGAGTCGCTTCCATCATATTCCTGCGCGGTATTGATATACACCGCGTAATCTAGTCCTTCACGGAAAATATTTGCATTGAGAATGAAATGCTTAGCAACACCTGCTCCTAAGATGATTGCTCCTGTTTTATCTGAATTCAAGGCAATATCCACTATTTTTTTGGTGTCAGCACTCATATCCAAAACAAACTCTTTATGTCTTTGTTTCATAAAATACACAAGATCCCCAAAAGAACCATCCATAAGTGTAGGACAGAATACAGGGATGTTATTTTTATATGCCCAATAGAGAATAGACTCTTCACAATTTTTTTCTTTGCTAATTTCTTTTCCTAATTCTCGTGTAATATCTTGAGAACTATGAACAATGCCTTCTTCCTTTTGTTCTTTGTATATTCTATCAAGGAATGGTTGAATAAACTTTTCAAAATAAAGATACCTATCATTAGGAATAAAAATATTTCCTGCCCGATTAATTCCCATATCAAGCATACTCCTTCCTGAAACTTGAAATCTTCCTACATGAAAAGGCTTAAGTACTTTAATAATATCTTCTTCAATCCCTCCCCCTGTTGTCACAAGGACATGAACATATTTATATTTAACCAGAAAAGTAATAATATCTCTAATTCCTGAGGTGACCATATTAGAAGTATAGCCTAAAAAGATTGTAGCATCTTCTTTTCGCATTTCTTCAACGATATGAACAGCATGTGCAAAATGACTTGCTTGAAAACCTGTATGTGCATAACTTTCAAGGAATTTTCCTAAATCAAAACTATTCTCAAAATTATAGCCTTCCACCTTAGGAAGATGATCTACATCAGAAGAAGGAACGATCTGATAATTTTTTTGATCTTTATAGGTTCGAATAATCTTCTTTACCATAGTCTTTTTGGGAGGGAAATGCTTTATAAAGCTTACTTAATTTCTTCAAACCCATGATTATCATCCGTTATAGAGAACTCTGGCTAAAAGGAAAGAACAGAATCCATTTTGAGAAAGCTTTACAGAGAAATATCCAAGAGTGCCTCACAAAGAATAATATACCTTTTTCCAAAGTTTGGAGAACGCAGGGGAGAATAATTATCTTCACAAATACAGAATGCCCACAATTACAATATGTCTTTGGTATAGGATCTTTCTCCTATGCAAAAGAATATTCTTTAGATTTTGAAGAAATAAAAACACAAGTACTAAAACTCTATACTCAAGGAACATTCCGTATTACCTGTAAGAGAATGCAGGACTATTTTCTTTCCTCCACAGATTTAGAAAAAGAAATAGGCGCCTATGTTGTAGAAAAAACAAATGCAAAAGTAAAACTGAAATATCCAGATATAAATATCCAGATAGAAATTTTTAATGAACATTCCTATATATTCACAGAAAGCATCCTTGGCTCAGGTGGTTTGCCTATAACAAAAGAACCACATGTTGTTCTTCTTTTACAAGATAAAAATTCTATACAGGCAGGAATACAAATGATGAAAAGAGGCTGTAATCTCAATGTGTACAAAGAAAAAGATATAGATTACTCTGAATTAAAAAAATATGAATATGGTTTTCATATCAAAGAACTCAGCAATTATCCAAATGAGAATACAGTTGTCGTAGTCTCAGATACTTTAAAAACAATAAAAGAATATCCCTTTTTTGTGTTTCGCCCATTAATTATACAATAAGAGTTTCATATTCAATAACAAGGTTATTCTCTCAAATAGTAATATTTCAAGATACAAGAAATAAAAAAGAAAGAGAGTAGAAGATTAAATACTTTTTGTAATAACACTAACATCTTTCATGTTTTTCCATGCTAGGTTGTATAAATTACTTAAAGCACTTGCAAAATAAGGCGTATTGACCCAGATACCAACATCATATGTTGGATGAACATCTTTGTCATCCATTACCATAAACACAAGTTCTGTATCATCAACAATACAAAATCGTGCATCAAGTTTATCAACAACTTTAATTTTTGCAAACTCTGAAAACTCTTTTGCAACTGTAGCACTTTCTTTATCAATAGGTGCAGCAATACGAATATCAACACCTTTTTTTGCTAATGCTTGTAGTGTTGGTTTCAATGCTTCTGCTTTACGTACAAGCCCTTTAGAAGAGGTCATAATGTAAACACTTTTTTTTGCATTTTTAATCATACTTTCCATATGTGTATATACATTGTGTCTTCCACGTAATGCACCAGAAAGATCAGAAGGTTCAATAAATTCAATTCCTTGTTTNTANAATGAATCTAATTCCCCAAGAAGATCTCCACCNCGTAAGCNTTCAAGTTTTTTAACTTGGTCTTTTGCATCTCTATGTACGAGCTTCTTTGCGCGTTCAACAACTTCTTGTGGTTCAACAGCAACATAGTTTAAAGGTTTTCCTAATTTCATAACAATAAAACCTTTTTTCTCAAGACTTTCCAGAACATCATATGTTCTGCTTCGTGGAACATCTCCAATTTCAGAAAGTTCTCCTGCTGTAGAAATTCCTCGAGATAACAATGCAGTCCAAATTCTCACCTCATAGAGATTAAGACTGAAAAGTTGTCGTAATTGATTTAAAAATTCTTCTTTAACGATCATTTTAGCATTTCCCCCTGGGACCCTCTCCCTCTTTTTTGTATAATAAATTGTTACGTATTGTTACTCGTAACAAGCAACAATAATTGAAACTTCTATATAAATGTATCTGTTGTTTGAAAGAAAAAAGATATTTTCACCCTACATCCAGACGACAAAAATGTCACTTTTGTCCTTGATAAAAATGTTCAATCTCTTTTAAAGTAGAAATATCTTGCACGCCTTTATCATCTCGTAAGCGAATAATTCTTGGAAAACGTAATGCATACCCTGAACTATAGCTGGGTGATGCTTGAATTTCCTCAAAAAGAATTTCTACAACAATTTTTGGTTTTACCATAACTTGTCTTCCTTTTTCTTGCAAAATATTTTTCTTGAGTTCTTTGGTAAGTTCTTCAAAACTGACACCTTCTTCACTTTTTTCTTTGAGTCCTGTGCTCACCTTTCCAATGTCTTTGAGTGTATCTTTATCTCTGCATGCAACAGTAAAACTACTGAGCCAGTTTGCTCGCTTTCCTTCTCCCCATTCTGCAGCCACAATCACAAGATCTAAAGATTCCATAACAGGTTTTACCTTCACACCTTGCCCAACTCTTTTCCCAGGAGTATATGTCCCCTGAATACTTTTCATCATAATTCCTTCATGCCCCTTAGCAAGACATTCTTCATAATATTTTTCTGTTTTATCAACATCAGAACTAATAAACTGTTCAATAACTTCAATACTATGTTTTTCATCTTTGATAATTGCTTTCAGTCTTTTTCTTCGTTCTTCAAAAGGCAAATCAAGAAGACTTTCTCCATTCAATGCAATAATATCAAAAAGAGTAATGACAACGGGAACAGTTTTTGCCATGCTTTCAATATCATATTTTCTTTTAATTCTCTGAGAAATATGCTGGAAAGGAACAGCACGTTTTGTTTTTACATCAATACCAATAATTTCAGAATCTAAAATAAAATCCTTGGATCGTACGTGGCTTTTTACAGCTGCAACAACATCTGGGAATTGCTTTGTCACATTTTCTAAATTTCTTGTGAACAAGGTAATTTTATCTTTATTTCCATGAATCTGCATACGAAATCCATCTAATTTTGGTTCAATCATTGCAGGTTTTCCCACAACCTCAAATCCTTCCTTGATATCTTTTACTTTAGGATAAAGCATAGCTTTGATAGGCTTTCCTACAGAAAGAATAGTATGTTTCAAACCTCTAGGCCCATTTTCTTTAAGAAGTTCTGCAATGATACCAAAGTCATTACTTACATTAAATGCATGCTGTACTTCTTCTAAATAGGTATTATAAAGCTCTCGTGCTTCTTTCTCATCCTTGGAAATAATGCTATCTTTTGGAATTTTTTTTGTAATTGCTTCAGAAAATTTTTGTTTTATCTTTTCTCCGCAGATAAGGCATTTTCCTGTATTTGGAATAAGCGCTTTACAAGAATCACAAATAAAAAATATCCCTATAATTTTGGGATAAAATGCCCAAATGAGAGCATCTCGAAGGGCACTGTCTCCTATACCAGCACGTAAATCCTCTGCAACAGTACGGACAATATACCTCGCTTCTAAAGCAGATGCAGAACTGAGGAGTTCAGCAATCAAAGCAACCTTTCTTTGTACAGTTCCTTCACCTTCCATGTCTGCAACTTTAGAGATATTATCTACAACTTTTTTAATGGTCAAAACTTTTCCAAAAAGAGTTTTTTGTTTTTTCTTAGCAATAAATTTTTCCGCAACAAGTCCAAGATCTCCTTCTTTTCGCCAATTGTCTTCAATAGTTTCTTTACTCTCTCCTGTAGCGTGGGAAATAACTTTAAGAATAAGTTGAGAGCTCATTCCTAATTTCCTTTCATCAGCTTGTGCAAATACTCTCCCTTGGAGAAGATACACAATGTTTCGCAAATCTTCTAATGAGCTTTTTTTTAAAAATTCCGCAATAAAAAATGTTTTTTCAAGACGTTTAGAAGTTTTTTCTAAACGAACATAAAGTTCGGCGAGTTGAAGATACTGCATAGAAAATTTAATAAGTTAAGCGTATTTAAATATTACGATGGCTTTAGGAAATTTGTTTACAGGTGGGATTTTTACATTTATAATTCTTATTGTTATAGTATTTGCTTTATGGGCAGTCTATAAAATTATCTTTGCTCCTATTCTATCCTTTTTTGGTTTTGGGAAGAAAACCTTAGGGCAATTAGGAGAAAGAACAACAAAGAATTGGTTAGACTCTTGGACAAGAGAAAGAGATATTGCAGAGAGAGAAACAAATGATGGGGCACTAGAATCTAAAGGAAGTACAGCGCTTGAGGAAGGTGCGGATGCTGTAGGGAATCTAGACAAACTTTTAATAACAGTTCAAAAATCACAAAATTTTAACGAAGAAAGAGTTGTTGCAGCAAAAGAATTTGTAGGTGCGATAGAAAGAAGTGTAGAAGAAAGTACAAAGGCATTTCATGAAATAAGTGCATCATTTCAGAGAGATCGGGCAGACACAAAAAAAATAATAAAAGAATATAAACAATCTATTGGTGATCAAAAGACTATTCGCCAACAAACAGAAGAGAGGGTAGGGATTCTTGGTAAGGATCCCATAAATCAGAAAGACCCTTTTGCAGGAAACATAATGCGTCTTGCGAATGAAATCCAAGCTCTAGAAGGGACTATTCTTGCAGAAGAAAATCAAGACAGAGAACAATTACAAGAACTCGTCACGATTGCAGAAACAAGGGATAATAAAGCTAAAAGAATAGGAAAATCTTTAGGAAAAATAAACGTTCTCTTAAAGAAAAAGCCTATATTACCAGAAATAGTTCCATTACAGACATTAACAGAAGAAATAAAAATAGCAATACAAGATATTCTTACAGAAACAAAAAATATGCAGTCTCTCTTACGAAGAAGACAGGAACTTTCCCGAGGGATTATGAATATAGAATCTCAACTAAGAGATCTTATTCAAGAACAAAGAAAACAAATTCTCTCTAGTGAAGCAAATTTTGCAGATTTGCAAAGTCGCGGCGCAGCATAAATTTATAAATTCCCTCTTCCTAAAAGAATTCAATGCAATTTAAGAATGTTTACCTTGGAAGAAGATCTATTCGAAAATATAAGAACAAAGAAGTTCCTCTTGCAACTATAGGAGAAATTATTGATCTTGCGGAGTTTGCACCCTCTTCTGGAAATCTACAAAATTGGAAATGTATAGTAGTAACTGATCAAGCAAAAAGGCAAGAAATTGCAGATGCCTGTGTAGAACAGAATTGGATGATAGAAGCTCCTGTTTTTCTTGTGATTTGCAATGATCATAATGATGTAAAAAATCATTATGGGAAATTAGGAAGGATGTATAGCATTCAAAATTGTGCTAACCTTGCTTTTGGTATTACTTTAATTGCATATGATTATGGGCTCGCATCATGCTGGGTTGGTGCTTTTGATAACGAAGCAGTACAAAGAATTTTGGGCATCCCAGAAGAAATGGATCCAGAGATTATTATTACTTTGGGCTATTCTGATGAAATAAAAAAGCCTTCTTTACGTGAAGAACCTAATTATATTGCCTATTTTAATTNTTGGGGAAAAAATTTCACAGAATTTCCTTCACATCTACAAAAATTAAAAAATACAGTAAAGAGACAAATAAATAAAATAAAAAAGAAATAAATTATTTTTTAGATTTTTCTGGAAGGGGCTTCTTGATACTAAGAGGCAAAATTCCTTCTTCAAATTCTTTTTTTGCAATATTGATAGGATTGTATCTCATCTTCTCATAATCTTCTTTTTTCATTTTGAGTAAGATTGGNGCNCCCATAGCAATTTGCAAAGCTCTCGCTCCTATAATCCTTGCTCGTTCATACTTTGTAAAAGANTCTTTCATTTGAAATGCCTCCGTAGTTCTTGACTTTTTATTTCTGCAAGATCAAGAATCTGTGCTATCTCTTCACTTGTAAGAGGAGAATCTCCTCCTTTCTGCATTGCACAGATCTCTCCAGCCTCTGTATACACAACACTGAGCCGTGCATTAGAAGCCATTTCCTCTTCTAAACATGGATCAACAATGAGTTCATTGTTTACTTTCCAAACAGTACAAGAAATAGGGAGCTTTGTCAAAGGCACTTTTGTCTTTGTTTTGACATGATAATCTATTTTATCTCCGTCAAGCTTTGGGAAAACTGCATCACGTAATGCTGCTAAAGCAACAAGACCACATGCATCAAAAAGATTTCCACCAGCGTTAATGGGATAGATATCAATAAAGATAAGCCATACTTTTTCTCCTTCTCGTACACAGAGTTTTTTGAAATCTATTGCTTTGCTTTCTCGAATACCTCTATCAGTAACTCGAGAGAGTTCAATAGCATCAATACTTGGTGGTCCAGACTCAAAGAGTGGGGAGGACAAAGGAAGAAGTTCTACATTAACCATGATAGAACCTTCACCAGGCTTATCAGAGAATGGGGATCCTAATTCTAGTTTGACTCCTGCGACAACTTCTGTATCTCCAATTTTAACTCGTGCAGAACCTTCTGCAGATTTAGAAGAAACACCATATTCAATTTCTATCTTTCGATATTCATCAAACTTTCTTCCATCAATGCGCATTTGTTTTGCAATGACAGATTCAATATAATCTCGTGAGACCATCATGCGACTACCTCCTGAGCATACTTCGCACGCAATGCTGCTTTTTGTACCTCATAGATTTTCTTACAAGCTTCTTTTCCAGCTTCAATTGCTTTCTTAAGATCTTCTTTACTAATTTCTCCATCTAACTGAAGAAGAGTAATTTCTCCTGTTCTTGGAAGCATTGCAATAGGAATATCTACTGCTCCACCTTCAAAATCTTCCTCAGGCTTATCAAGATCAACAACGACTTGGTCTCCAACCAAACCGCAAGAGACTGCACAGACAAGATCCTTCATATCAAATCCTGCATCTGCAAGTGCAAGAGATGCTGCACAAATTCCAGCACATCGTGTTCCTGCATCTGTTTGTATCAATTCAATATAAACATCAACAACAGCTTTNGGNAACTCNCTGAGATCAAGAACAGGCTCAAAAGCTTTCTCAATAACCATACTAATTTCNTTACTTCGTCTATTTGCTCCAGGTCGTACTCTTTCTCCAGATCCAGAAAAAGCCATCATATTATAGTTGCATCGCAAACGTGCACTTTGTGGCTTTTGAAGGAACTTAGGAAATAAATCTTTAGGTCCATAGACTGCTGCAATTGCAACAGTTTTTCCAATCTGGAAGCGTGCAGAACCAACTGCATTTTTAACAACACCAACTTCTGCCTTCATTGCCCGAAGTTCATCAAATTTTCTTCCATCTATTCTTTTTGTATATTTCATTTTTGCATCTCCAATGCATGTTGCTCTAAGAACGCACCAACTCTTTCAGTAAGTCCAGAGGTATGTGCTTTATCGTTAATGAGCTGAATAGCCTCTGTTGCAAGTTTTTCTGCTTCAGGGTTTGCCCCTCGAATCCAGATTCTTCCATTCTGTCCTGCAAAGATACTACATCCTGTTTTATCTTTTATCAAAGAAATCATGCTTCCTTGTTTTCCCACAACACGTGGGATCTTTGAAGGAGTAATCTCTATAATTTTTCCACCATGCAATTTTCTCAAGCCTGGTGCTTTCATAGTGAGATCAATATTCCCTTCTTTGGTGACATTACTTATTCTTGTCAAGATAATTTCACCAATCCCAAAATAATCACTAAGGCTAGAGCCTCTTTCTATGAAATCTGCTGTTGCTTCTTTCATAGATAGTGATGCTTCATAGGCGCAGCCTACATCAACAAACCATGAACTATAAGACATGTCTTTCACATATCCAATAACCACATCGTCTCGTCTTGGAATATAACGTCCGCTTAGTGCGTTTACATTAACAATCCTTCCACTAACATTGGTAATGCCTAATCGAGATGAGATAATATTATCTCCTTCACGAAAAGCTCCTTTTCCTGGAAGGAAATCCATTCCTTCTGCAAGTGTATCCCCAGGGATAACAACTTGTCTTTCTTCAATTACTAATTTACTCATTGTATATTTCTCCTTATTTTTTATCTAATACTATGATATCTACTTCGCCTTTACTCAAGGCATTAAGTTTGTCCTCAATTTCTTCATAAATCCCTGATGGAATTTCAATGNTTGCTTTCAAGCTCCCATTATTTTGCCATTGTTCCTTCAAGACTCTGCTTTCTTTTCTTATATACGCAAGGACAGCCTGTGCATATTTTGTAGGAACAAGAATTTCTAAATCTCTTGTTTCTAATTTTATAGGAAGAAGGCTTCGTATTTTTGGAAGAATTTCTTGCACCTGCACTTCTACAGAATGGAATTCATCAATNTTTGCTTTTGCTTGCTCAAGAGCAGCCTCTATCCTTTGTGGAGGATGTGGATGCCCTGTTTTTGGATCAACTGCATGACGATGAATAAAAGTAATAATTTGTTTTCTTTTTTCTTCTCGCAAGGTATTTCTATGCTCTGCAGTAATTTGAATCTCTCCTTTTTTGAGAATAACATCTGCAATACTTTCAAAAGTATCAGTTTTAAAGATTCGTTTGATTTCCTTTTCAGATGCNCGCAATCCTTTTTTCACATCAGCAAAGATTTCTTTTGAAGCAAGAACTTCTAAGAGATCTTTTATTTTTCCTTCTCTATANGCAAGCGCTTTATCACAATCTACAAGAATCTCAAAAACTTCTCCATCTTTCTTCAGTCTTGCAATAATTGATCGATCAACGCGTACCATGTTTATACCCTAAATTTCTTTTTATCTATGAGCTGATAGTTTTTTTCCTTGATATCAACATAAGCACCATCAATTCTACGTGCATCAAAGTCTTTTCCTAGAACTTTTTTCAATGCACGAATACACATTTTGATAGCATCTTCCATGCTCATACTATCGGAATATTCTTTGTACAATAATTCTTTAACAGCATCTGCACCTTCTCCAAGCGCTGCTGCTTTGTATTCAAAGAAAATACCTGTAGGCTCTGTCGCAAAGAGTACTGGTTTCTCATCATCAACACCTATAAAGAGAATAGACACTCCAAAAGGTCGTGCTCCTCCATATTGTGTATATGATTGTTTAATATCAGAAATTTCTTTTACTAATGTAATTGTGTCAATAGGAACAGAATATGTCACTTGATGTTGTTGTGCAATAAGTTGTGCTCTTTCAACAAGGATTCTTCCATCCATAATATACCCGGTAGCAGTAGCTCCTATATGCTTGTCAACTTGAAATATTTTTTCTACAGCTTCAGCAACAATAAGTTTGTCTGCAACTCTTTTGTCTGCTATAAGAATAACTCCATCCTTACAGACAACGCCAATTGCAGTACTTCCCTGTTTTACTGCTTCTTTTGCATATCTACTTGTAATAATCGCCCATCTGGGCTAAACATGGTACTTGCTCTATCGTACCCCATCATTTGGTGTGTTCCTTCCATTTTTGTTTTCCTCCTTTAAAAATATGAACTCCTAATTTTTTCTAATGCACCTGAAACTCCAATACTTTTGACAATTGCTTTATGATGTGCAATATCTTGTATCAGAGCAAAAGATGCTTTTATTTCATCAACATATTTTGTATTAACTTTTATAATACCTCTGTTTTCTTTCCAATCATTGAGAAAGAGGATACCTGCTCGAGCTATTCCAAGATCTCCAAGAAAGCCTTTCATAGTCTGCTCGATAGCTTTTTTGGCTTGTTCGAGTCCTATTCTTTCGTTAGTTTGCACTTCAAAAGCAATATAACGCTTCTTTTCCCGCAAACTAGGCAATAATGGCCTTAATTTCATGTGTGACCTAGAGAATCTAATTTTTCCGTTTTCCTTCTCTCTACATCTCTAATAAAAGCTCTGGCATTTATATAGCTTATGTTTCTTCCAAAAAGAGAGAAAGGCTTATATAATATAATGTTTTATTATAAAATATAATGGTACAAGCAATGATACAGCTCAATGAGCATGAAGATAGAGTTTTGACTATAGTGAAAGGAAAATATGGTCTTAAAACAAAATCTGAAGCTATTAATTTAGTGATTGAAAAATTTGAGCAAGAATTTCTTGAGCCAGAGTTGAGACCAGAATATACGAAAAAGCTCAATAAAATCCACCGGGGGAAATATACTTCTTTTAAATCAATAGAAGAGCTAAAAAAAGCAACAAGTTAAAGAAAATGTATAGCTTCAAAATAAGTGAGCATTTACAAGAGATAATGAAAAAGCTTTCTAAGAAGGATAAAACTTTATACGAACGCCTCTTAGGAAAAATACAGGAAGTAATAACCAGCGACTCAATAGAACATTACAAAAATCTTCGTTATAATATGAAAGATTCCAAAAGAGTGCACATAGGCCACTTTGTTTTAGTGTTTCAATATAATCCAACAAAAAACGAAATTCTTTTGGATGATTTTGACCATCATGATAATATCTATAAATAGTCCTAAACTTTTGGAGAAATAAGCTTTATAAAGACAGACTTAATTTCCTATAATCTTAAAGGGTGAAAAGGAGAAAAATGAGTCAAGATTTAATGATAGGTAAGAAAGAGTATGAGATTTTTGAAAAAGAGAATATAGTTGCTACTTTGCGAGCTTGTGAAAAAGCTGGGTACAGTC
>C687J35174_10010800_pt1 | contig 11299 bp, 22 predicted proteins | sample RifCSPhighO2_01_FD_35174 | JGI IMG/M metagenome (IMG submission 35174) | reverse complement strand
TGAAATCCAAAATAAAATTCCTGATGATCCTTCAACCCAACCCTGCATCAGCCTCGCCCATAATTGTATGTTTGCAATTAGAGCTGCCACTAAAATAACTGGAATGTTTGATGTATATATGAAATTCAAAGGCCATCTTATTCCGTGACCACGTATTCTGCCGAATGATAATGGAATTTCAACTTTCATCGCCTGTATGTAAACCGCTAATCCGAAAACAATCGCTGTTGCTAATATCGCCGATAAAGCGAGTAATGCACCTGATGGATTTCCTGATGCTAGTGATCTGAAAAATACCCAGATCTGCCCTATTGGCGCTTGTCCTGTACCAAATGCAAAAATTCCTGCCTGAGTAAGAGGAGAAAATGTCCTGACAAATATTTCTGCAGAGACTCCTGCTGCAATAAATAATGAGATTCCTGAGCCGAAGCCCCATTTACTAATAACTTCATCCATGAAGAGGACAATTAAACCACCTAAGAATAATTGCGCGACTAGTAGAAACTGCATATTCCTAAATGCTATTGGATCCAGAGTTGCTGAAGGAGCCAATCCTCCCATGAAAACNAAGATTGCNGCTTCAAATATGATGAAAAAAACTGCAAGCAGTTTCTGGAGCCCCTGAAAAAATACCCTTCCTTCATGAGTATGCGTATCTATCTTCAATATGCCAGAACCTTGCAACAGCTGCAACACTATAGAAGCAGTCACTATCGGCCCTATTCCGAGTGATAAGATTGAACCGAATGGAGCTGCCAAGATAACAGAGAGAAATTGAAAATTAGCAAGCGCATTCTCTCCCAATCCGAATAAAGGAATAACTGAAAGGATGAAAAATAAAACAAGAATAATCAATGTCCACTTCAATTTTTCTTTAAACGGAAGCCTTTTTTCTGTCGGCCCCTTAATTTCTGGAAGATTTGATAATAGATCTTTAAAGACTGACAATTTCTCCTCCGGCAGATTCTATTTTTTCCTTTGCTTTTTTTGAGACGTATTTTGCGTGTATCTTGTATTTTCTTATAGGGTTGCCAGAAGATAAAAGCTTGTGATAACCCATTTTCTCCAAGTTAATTTCAAACAGTGCATTTTTTTCCGTCGCCATTTTTTTCTGCAGGAGATTTTCTAAATTGTCTTCTATAAATGTGATATTAATTGCTTTTATTTTTTTCCTTCTTATACTATAAAACCCTTTCTTTCCAAAATAATCTTTGCCGAATAATTTGAATATGAGCTGCTTCTTGTGGTGAGCTCTTTTTCCTGAGCCTGCTAATCCTCTTCCTCCCCTGTTTCCTGCTCCTCTTCTTTTCTTTTTTGCTCCGCCGCCATGAGTATGACTACCGCGATATTTTACCACTTTTTTTCTTTTATGCGTCGTCATTTATACCATCCTCATTATCAAATCATTTATTTTTTCTTTTCTGTATCCTAGCACACCGCCTTGGCTGAACGGCACCTTGACTCCTTTTCTTTCAAATCCATTTCTTGGAGGAGACAACCTGAAGAATAATTTTATTCCTGAAATGTCTTTCAAACTTTTTTTGAAGCTGAAGAATTCTTTTGTGAAGGTGTCAAAATCCATGCTTGTTTTTTGCTTCAGATACTGCAGATCTAGCCTCTTCTTTCTTGCAAGCTTTCCTCTTTTTTCCAGAAGCTCCTTGAATGTTGCCTGATTAATCTCTCCCCATGTTGAATAGTATCTGATTTTTTTCAGCATGCCTATATAATGAGGAGTGTTTTCAATTACGATGCAGTAATTTTTTTTATGTAACCTAAGCAGCTTAAAAGTATCTTCCACTTCATGCTTAGTTCTGATTGACCCCCTTATCCTAATTACTGCTATCTTCCGTTTTTCCATGCAACGAGCCCTCCACATACCCTAATCTTTTCATTTGATCTTGATCTATTTTCATTGAAGAGAGGTTTTTCAATGCGCTGAAGCATGCCTGCAATAAATTGATCTTGACTTTTGTCTGCCCGAAAGTTTTTGAATAGATGTCTTTTATTCCTGCCAATGCGAGCATCTTCTTACATTCATTTTCAATGCACAGCCCAACTCCATTTGGAGCAGGCATCAGCCTAATTCTGACAGAGCCGCATTTTCCCTCTACAGCAAATGGGATTGAGTTAGGAGCAGGCAATCCCTCCCATGATCCGCATCCTCGAATTATTTTGATTATATTTAGCTTGGCTTGCCTTAGCGCTTTCTCTCTCGCAGGCATTGTCTCTTTTGCCTTTCCTTTTCCTAAACCGACATAACCATCTTTATTTCCGACCACTATCATCGTTGAGAACTTTGGCTTATTGCCTTCTTTTGTCTTCTTCTGTGTTTGNCTCCAGATACTTCTTTTTCCTCCGCCGAATTTTCCTTTTGACTGGCCGATGAATATAAAATCAGATTCTAGGTTTGTAAGCAGGGCATCAATAATTTCAGATTCTAGAATTTTTTTACCGGAATTAATTACTTCATCCATTGATTTAATCTCTTCTGCTTTCACTTTTCTTCCGAGCTCAGTTTTTGGCTTCCATGCCTCTCTATCAAAGCCTTTCTTTGCAACTCCCCTTGGAAGATCGTCCTTTCCTTTCCTTCCTTTCCTTACCATTTTCCTGTTAGGATTTTCTCCTTAGCTTCTTTAAATCCTTCTTTGCTTGCTATTCTCTTTTCCTCTGGAAGTATATCCTTAGAATGAGGAACATTTAATCCGGATTCTGTCGCTCCTTTCAGTGCNGCATATAATANAGAACCCTTAACTGATCTTGCAAGACCAAGATCCAAAACTGCTTCCTTTATGTTTTTTGATTTTGCCTTCAANCCAAGTATCAATCCGGTNAGATAAGCTGATTGAACATTTCCATTGTGATGTCGCCAACCGAAGCTTCTTAGCTGGTTTGAATGTGAAGAAATCAAAATTTTGTCTCCGTTTTTTTCATAAAGAGCGAGCTGGAGCTGAATGTTTCTTAAAGATTTTCTGATAATCAACCTTGGCTTCCTTGATTTAAGCAGTGATAATCTTTTCTTGTAATCTGTCTTTCCTTCCATTTTCCGACGATAAAATAATCTCTTAATCATTTTTCTTAAAAATACCTTTTTCCTGCAGATAAACTTTAATGTGCCTCTTATTCCTGAAAAATCCGCCTTTTGCTTTGGCCATTAATTCTTTGAACACTGCATTGTCAATATGCTTTTTCTCTTCGATATATCTTAAGAACTTTCTCTGTGTTCTGATCTTAGTAATCCATGCTCTTTTTCTTGAGACTCTTGCTGTACGCTTTCCCTTCCTTGACCCTTGGCCCGCTCTTAAGCCTTTTCTTTTCTGCATTCTTGCCATTCTTGTTCTGACTTTTGATTGATATGGCAATTTTTTTGCCTTGATTGCTTTTTCTCTTAAAAGCGACCTTATATCTGATTTTGTGATTGCCTCTTTTATCTCACTCAACTTTTCAGGATCAAACCATATTTTTCCTGCTCCGACTTTCAAAATCTGTGCTGCAATCCTTTTTTGCGTTGTCAATTTCATTTTTGTTTTGGTGTTGTATATCCAGGAATTTGCTTATCCTGCTTCTGTTGAACATCATTTGCAGTTTCTTTTGCCGAGGCCGTTTCTATCTTCGACTTTTCCTCTTCTTTTTTCTGCCTACCTTTTTCTGCGTCTTTTACTGCTTTTTCCTTTGATTTCTTCTTATCTGTTTCTTTCTTTTTTTTCTCAGACTTTCTTTTTTCTAGAACTTCTTTTGATTTTTTAACAAATTCCTCGATGTTGTTTACATTAAGAACCTTAAGTTTTGATTCTCCAGCTAATTTTAATAATTCTAGCTTTTTTTTAAGACCAAGCTTTGAAGATAATATAATTGATTGCTTGGCATTAGCCAAATCTTTAGCATTTGTAACGACGATTACATTTGGCTTCCTATTTTTTCTGGATGATCTGAAACCTTGTGAAGGCTTTTTTCTTTTACCTGCCTTATTCAGCCTTAATTTTGAATGAATACCGCGCGGCCTTTTCCATTTTTGCTCAAGTTTTTTCTTGCTTATTCCCTGCCTTATGAATTTTCTTTTCATCTTAATTCCTTTCCTGATTTTGAAACTATGTAGCATCCATCCTGGAAGATGCGCTTGTCAAACCCCGGTCTGCGTGTTGCTAATTCTATATTCGCTGCTGTCTGCCCTACTTTTTCTCTATCAAATCCTGAAACAGTAATACTCTCTCCTTCTATTTTTACATCCACCCCTGAAAATATTCTGGCCCTTCTTGGTATTTTTTCTCCCATAAAATTATTTATCATAACCTTATTCTTTTCAACAACTACGGTCATTGGAAAATGCCCTGAGCAAATCTTCAACCTATAATCAAATCCGCTTTTTACTCCTGCAAAAAGATTTTTTATATGGGCTGAGTAGGTACCTATCATTGTCTTTTCTTTCTTAGTAGCATTTTTTCCAAGTAGCATTATTTTATTGCCCTGTTTAGAAAATTCAAGTTTTGGATAATTAAAGGTTCTGGAGTTTTCTCCTTTTGGCCCATTAACAAATAATTTTTTGCCATCTATCTTGACATCTACTCCTTCAGGGATTTCAATTTCCTTTTTTAATTCTTTAATTCTCATCAATAAACGTAAGCGAGCAGCTTGCCTCCTACCATTTTTAATTTAGCCTCTTCATTTGTCATCATTCCTATTGAAGTAGAAACAATTAGAATACCAAAGTCTTTAGCAGGTAGGTATCTTCTTTCAAATTTTTCAAAACCGTCTTTCTTCACATTGAACCTTGGCTTTATAACACCACATTTATTTACTCTTCCAAGTAAACTTAAATTTAACATCTCCCCGCGAGTTGTTTTTGTAGATTTGTATACTCCTATGTAATTATAATGATTCATTATGTCAAAGATTTTTCTTATGGTTTTTGAAGATGGATATATGTCTACTTCCGTCTTGCCAGTAAGTTCATAGGATTGTATTTTTGACATTGCATTAGCCAAAGTATCGTTCACTGCCATTTTAAGTGTACCTCCTGAAACCTATTTGCGTTGCAATTTCCCTGAAACACTGCCTGCACAATCCTAGATTGTATTTGCTTATGTGCGCGCCATACCTTCCACATCGCTTGCACTTCCTTGAGCCTGAACCAAAGCTTTTTTTATTTGGCCGATTATGCTTCTTGAACTTCGCCAGCTTAGCAGGCTTAGTTTTCAATTGTTTGAACACTTTTGTATAATTTTTAGCTGTCATTTTAATCTTCGATTTTTGTTTTAAATTTATTTTTTAGGAAATCTACTGTCTCCTGCTTTGATATCAGATGCCTCTGAGGGATTTTCCCTTTTCTTGAGATTCGCTTTTTTATCCTAAACCCCCTTCTTTCTAAAGTAACCATAACACCAAACCCGATTATTCCTATGCTCAAATCGTACTTAGCATCTGGAACTTGAAGATATTCTGGAATTCCAAATGAGAATATTCCGTCACCGATCTTTTTTTGACTCAATCTATTTCCTGCAGCTATAAGCATATTTTCAACAAATTTATCCTTATTTTTTCTTAGAGTTACTTTTGCACCGATAGTCATTCCTGGCCTTACCCCCCATGTAGGGATTCTTTTTTTCGTAACTGTTGCCACTGGCTTTTGGTTGGCCAGAGTTTGCAGAAGTTTCATTGCTTTCTCTACTTTGCTTCCAGCCTCCCCCGTACCTATGCTCAACGTAACTTTCTCTATCCTTATTTCTTTCATGCTATTCATTTTTCTAAGAGTGTTATAGCCGGCTTTTCTTTCCCTATCAAAAACACGTAACTCCTTGGAAGATTTATCTTTTTGTCGTCGATTTTCAATGTAACTTGCTTGTTGAAAGGAGCCTCTTCATGAACCTTTTCTATCTTTGCTGTTTTTCCAATATTTTTTCCTTTGATGATATATACGGTGTTGCCTTTCTCAAAACTTATTTTTTCTTTGACTCTATTATTTTCCATAATTAATACATCATCTGCCTTGCCATCATCTTTTTCAATCAATGTGTTGAATCCATTATGGAAATTTAGCTGAAGTTTGCCGCCTTTCAATTTTGTTTTCTTAATTATTTTGAATAGAAAGATATTTGCATCTGACTTGCTTATCTCTTTAAATACCAGCTTGCCCTTCTTGTTCAAGAGTATCCTGTATGAATTGTCTGCTAATTCCACGATGTCAAACAAGCCTGCCTGTAATTTAAGATTGTTTGCAGGTTTTTTATTGATTAATACTTTTTTCTGGTTTATTACGTGTTTTGCCTCTCTTGCGTTTTTAACCTGTGAGAGCAGTTTAAGCACTAGCCCTATCGGCATAGAGTTTTCTAGTTTGTGCGGTCCTGGATTCGGCCTGATAACATAAACATTCTCCTTTCTCCTTATCGGCCATGATTTTGGAGCTGCAATAGATTTAAGATGATGCTTTGACATTTTTCCCCTGCAGTACTAACTGCCTTTTTTTATCCTCTAAATTCAAATTTGTTATTATCAAGTTTGATGGATGCAATGGATAGAAAACTTTTGCACCGTCTCTCTTAACTATCTGTGCCCCCTCGACATAAACTCTTGTTTTCTTCAAAAAAACTTTTTCAATTTTCCCGATGTGGCTCTTGAAATTCCCCCTTACAATCTTTACTGTATCTCCTTTTCTCAACGGGATGTTTCTTGTCCCATGTTTCTTGATAAGGTCTTTTGTTAGATGTGTTGACATAAAACTGCGCTTGACATGCAATGGAGCATTGAAAATGTACTTCCTCTGCTTTCTCTTCTGCTTGCTTGACTTCCAACAAGTTGAAAATTTCCTTTTCATTTTACACCACTATCGAGGCTATTTTAGCCACTCCCGGCCATCGCTCAACTGCTTCTTTTGCAACTGGACCTTTTATGAATGTTCCTTTTGGATTTCCTTTTTCATCCTTCAAAACAACGGCTGCATTGCTCTCGAACTTTATCCTTGTTCCATCATGCCTTCGATATTCTTTCTTTTGCCTGACAATTATTGCATAGACGGTTTGCTTCCTCATTGATGGGATACCTGTTTTGACGACGGCAGTAACAAAATCCCCTACACCTGCTGCAGATCTTTTTCCTTTTGATGTCTTGTGACCTTTTACAGAAATTATGTATATTCTTTTAGCTCCTGAATTATCACAAGCTTCCAGTTCCGTATGTATTGGCAATGCCCTTACAATATTTGATTTACTTGCTTTCATTTTCTATTATTATGAAATGTTTTGTTTTGCTTATTGGCCTACATTCCTGTATTACCACTTTGTCCCCTTCCTTTACTTCAATATTTTCAGGGACGTGAGCCAATACTGTGCTGCTCCTTTTTTCATATCTCTCATATTTTTTCAAGTAAAATCTTCTTTCCCATCTTACTTTAGCTGTCTTCTGCATCTTTCTTGATATTACTATGCCTGAAAATACCCTTCCATGCGACACAATTTTTTTAACGAATTTTTTTTTCATTTTAGTTGTTTTTTTATCCTGTCTTCCGGCCTAGCCACAAGAACCTTTCCGTTTATCTCGACAGTTTTTCCTTTAATTTTCATTTTGAATATACACTCTGATTTGATGATTTTTTTCCCGTTGTCCAATGTAAACATATTTTTTGTTTCATCTGCAATTTTTCCTTTTAACCCGATGAGGGATTTGTTCCTTGAATCCACGACGCTTATTTCATTTCCAATGAATTCATACTTCACTAATTTTCTTTGGTTCATTTGATTTTTATTGAATCTGGATTAAACCCCAGCTTTATGAGCTCTTCCTTCACTTGGTTGGCATGATTGCCTTGAAGCTCTATTTTGTTGTCTTTTACAGTCCCCCCGCAAGCAAATTTTGATTTGAGTTTTTTGCCGAGCTCTTTTATATTAATTTCTTTTCNGTTTATGCCCTCGACAATGGTTGCGATTTTTCCAAATTTTTTCTTTATCCTCTTGATATCTATTGTCTGAGTTTCTTTAGTGATACTTTCCCAAACACCTAATTCCTTTGGCAATCCAGTTATTGGATCTATTTCAGGCATATCTTTTCTAATTCACCTCCTTCATGTTGTACTTATGCAGCATTGTATTTATCCTCGCGATTGTTTTTTTAACCGCCCTTATCCTGCCTGGATTTTCCGACGGCGCTCCGGTGGATACTTGTGAGTTATATTTCATCATTTCCTTCTTCAGCTCATCTAGTTTTTTTCCTAGTTCAGCTGGGCTTATCTTTTTCAGATCCTTTTTCTTCATTTTGGTTTTGTTTTTTCTTCTCCTTTGGTTTCTTTACTATTTCTTTTATTATTTCTTTTATTATTTCTTTTTCCTGAATTACTTGTGGTTGAGACTGCTCAACTGAATTTTTGAAAATGATTCTATCTGGAAGTTTTACTGTCTTTGGCATTATGCTGACTGAAATACCTACTGCACCTGATTTTAAATTCGCTGTTGATTCACCCCTTATAACTTCTGTGTCGGATACATGCCCACATTTTTTCAGATACCCGTCGACAAACCTCCATGTTCTGGCTCTTGCACTCGGTATTTTTCCAGAAATCTGTATCTCTGCTCCCAATGCACCTGCATCAATTATTGATTGAAGCGTCTTGTAGCCTATTGATTTGAAACGGGTAGATCCAAATCTTTCCAAGGAATATGCTATTTTTTCTGCAATAGATTGAGCATCAAAAAAAGGATTTTCAACCTCTCCTATTTCTATCTGAGGATTTTCGAGCTGGTATTTATTCTTGAGGATGATTGTTAATTTTTTTATATTCTCTCCCTTCCTTCCGACGACAAGCCCTGGACGAGTTGTATAGATTGTGATCTTATCTCCTAAAGGAGTTTTCTGTATGGTTGTATGACTATAGCCTGTTTTCATGAACTTTTTGGAGACGAACTCACGTATCTTAAACTCCTTCATCTTTTGCGATAATATGTTTCTCTCTATCATTTTTCCTGCTTCTGCACTTTCTTTTCTTTAGGGGATTTTAATTCCTCGAGAACAATTTTAACGTGTGTTCTTTTTGTTTTTCTTCTTCTCTGCCTGCCATAGTGCCAGCTTCTTGGAGCCTGATTAGCGATTATATCTTTAATCTTAAATGGTGCAGTAAGTCCTTTACTCTCTGCATTGGATTCTGCGCTTTTCAGAATATCTAAAATATGCAAGGAAGCTTTTTCCGGATATCTTCCAGCTGCCATCTTGCCTGATCTGTGCCCAACACCATGTAGGTATCTTTTATATGGAACTGCAGATTTTTTCTCCAGTACACGCTCAAGAAAGTTTCTGCCTTGTTCAGAGGTTTTTCCTCTTATAAAATTACATATCTCTACTGAATGCCTGGTTGAGATGGGCAATGACCTCCCCGTCGCTGTTGCTGTCGTTTCTAATTTATCCATTTTACCTTACTGAGACTGCTGCACTTGATTTGGTTGCACCAACTCCTGGTGCTGAGTGCTTTACGCTTTTTCTCGTTAGTGCAAATTCACCTAAGTAGTGCCCCAACATATCTATTTCCACTTTTACTGGAGCGAATAATTTTCCATTATACACCATTATATTTTTACCCACCATTTCAGGAATTATGATTGTGTTTCTCAAATGAGTTTTAACTGGCTTCTGAGAAATTTTCAGTTTCTGCAATAATTTTTTTTGTTCTGGCCTTATGCCGCGTAAGAGAGATCTTCTTTGCCTTGCTGGAAGCAATGCTGCAAATTCCTTAGTGTCCAGATTTCTGAGCTCTTCCAAAGATTTTCCTTTAAAAACAAATTCCTGAATCATCTTTTCCTGCCTGTCTGCCTTGGCCTTAGCATACCTACTTTTCTTCCTGGAGGCGCATTCTTAGGGGCTATACTTGAGCTTCTTCCTCCGAAAGTTGGTCCTCCCCTTCCAGAACCGAACGGATGATCTGTTGCATTCATTGCGCCTGCTGCTGTCCTTGGATATAATTTGTTGCGTGCTTTCATTTTATAATATGAATTTCCAGCTTTGAATATCGGCTTTTCTGTTCTTCCAGAGCCTGCTATTGTTCCTATTGTAGCTCTGCACTCAGGATTGAACTCTTTCCTTTTCTGCGATGGCAGTTTGACAACTATTTTTCCGCTAATCTTTGAAACGATTTTAGCAAAAACCCCTGAAGTCCTTACAATTTTTCCAAGATCCCCGGGCTGATTTTCTATGTTGTAAATAGAAACTCCTTCTGGAATATTTTTTAATGGTAAAGTATTTCCCGGCTTTACTGCTGCCAATATTCCCGATGAAATTTCTTGATTTACCTTTAATCCATCTGGAGCAATAATATATCCTGTTTCATCGTCGTCATACCGTATCTTCGCAAGAGGTGCATAATGCCCTGGACATTTTATTATGTCTTTCACTATCCCGTTTACAATTCCTTTTTTTTCCTTATCATCTAATGGGCGATGTGTTGGCTTTGCAACAAATCTGTGACCTGGAGANCTGTATGTCAAGCTTCCATGTCCTCTTGCCTGCTGTATTATTCGCTTTCCCATTTTACATCAACCCCAACTGTGTTGCAANATCTATTGCTGGATTCTCGTTTGATAATTTAACGTATGCTCTTTTTTCTCCTCTTGGAGTATGAAATGTTGAAACCTTCAGCACTTTAACTTTAAAAAGCTCTTCTATGGCTTTCTTTATTTCCGGCTTCTTGGATTTTATGTGAACCCTAAATAATAATTTGTTCTCTGTTTCCATCAGCCTAACAGCTTTCTCCGTNGTCAATGGGTTCCTNATTATTGTGTAATTATCCATTTTTCTTAATCTTTTCCTCTTTCTTTATTTGATCATTAGTGAAAAGTTTTTCTCTTTCCATCCTATGTATTGCATCTTCCGACCAGATAACTAATCTTCCCGGAACTGCTCCAGGTGCTAAAATTTCTGCATTAAGGTTTTCAACAAGCGCTGTTTCTATTCCCTGCATATTTCTTGAAGCTTTTTCAAGCGAGCATTGATTTGAAAGAACGATTAGAGGTCCTCTTTTTATCCTGTATTTCCTATTTCTTGATTTTCCTTTTCCTGCTCTTATTTTTTTATCACTTATTCTTTCGAGCTCGTCTTTAAATCCTAATTTTAGAAGCAGCTCTTTTACCTGCTTTGTCTTATTTAGTGATTCAAATTTAGACTCTAAAACAATTGGCACCTGCCTCGAAAATCTATGCCGAATAGAAACTAAATCCTTGATTGCCGTTGCTGCGATCGCTGATCTTATTGCCTTTCTCCTTTCTTTCTTATTAATCTTCACTAAAAATGATTTTTCTGGCTTTGGAGGGTGTGCTTTTCTGCCTCCTTTTGT